>Ga0163109_10001261_pt1 | contig 20159 bp, 16 predicted proteins | sample CRUFie1St13metaG_FD_108704 | JGI IMG/M metagenome (GOLD analysis project Ga0163109, IMG submission 108704) | Marine microbial communities from the Costa Rica Dome - CRUD Field 142mm St13 metaG | ecosystem: Environmental > Aquatic > Marine > Oceanic > Photic zone | place: Costa Rica: the Eastern... | reverse complement strand
TCTTCACGGCCGACTTCTTCACGGCCGACTTCTTCACGGCCGACTTCTTCACGGCCGACTTCTTCACGGCCGACTTCTTCACGGCCGACTTCTTAGGGGCCGCCTTCTTGGCGGGAGCCTTCTTCGTGGCCGCCATCGTGATCTCCTCAGTTGCCGTTCCGCTGCCCGCACGCACCCGCCAGGACGTTGCCCTCAGGCCGACGCGCTGCTGCGTGCAGGAATGGTAGGGGTGGTTTCACGGTCACGGGTCACCGGCACGCCGACCGACACGACTATCCTGCCCGTTCGGACAGGAGGCGCCATGTACAAGGCCGTGCCCGTGCAGATCGATCTGCCGGCCATGGAGCACCAGATTCTGGATCTGTGGGATCAAGAATCGGTGTTCGAGCGCTCCCTTTCGCAAGCCGAGGGGCGCCCCCTGTGGACCTTCTACGAGGGTCCTCCCACGGCCAATGGCACCCCCGGAGCCCACCACGTGGAAGCACGTGTCTTTAAGGACATCTTCCCTCGCTACCGCACAATGAAGGGGTACTTCGTGCCCCGCCAAGCAGGGTGGGACTGCCACGGATTGCCCGTCGAACTCGCGGTCGAGCGCGAACTCGGTTTCAGCGGCAAGCAGGACATCGAGAACTACGGGATCGCCGAATTCAATGAACGGTGTCGCGAATCCGTTCTCCGCCACGTCGACGAGTTCACCCACATGAGCAAGCGGATGGCGTTCTGGGTGGACACCGACTCTGCCTACTGGACGATGGATCGAGACTACGTCCAAAGCGTCTGGTGGTCGTTGAAAGAAATCTTCGACGCAGGTTTACTCGTGCAAGACCACCGCGTCGCGCCGTACTGCCCACGGTGCGGGACCGGACTAAGCGACCACGAGCTCGCCCAAGGCTACGAAACGGTGGTCGACCCATCGGTCTACGTTCGCTTCCCTATCGACGACGGACCCCTCCAGGAGCGTTACCCGTCCGCGGCCCTCTTGGTGTGGACGACGACGCCGTGGACGCTGGTGTCGAATACGGCGGTGGCCGTCCGACCAGACGCCACGTACGTGGTCGTGAAAACTGCGGACAATGAATATCTCGTTGTCGCACAGGAGCTCGTGTCACACGTCTTCGGCGACAGTGACGTTGAGATTGTCGAGGAGTTCGCTGGGTCGCACCTCGAGCGCACCCGATACCAGCGTCCCTTCGACCTCGTGGACATCCCTGACTCCCACTACGTCATCCTCGCCGACTACGTCACGACCGACGATGGAACAGGACTGGTTCACCAGGCGCCGGCCTTCGGCGCAGACGACCTCGCGAGTTGTCGGAGCTACGGGCTCCCCGTCGTCAACCCGATCAATCCAAACGGCACCTTCGTTGACGAGACGCCGCTGGTGGGCCGAATGTTCTTCAAGACCGCCGACGACGTACTCGTAGCCGATCTCGACGAGCGGGGTCTACTCTTTCGCCGAAACCCCTACGAGCACTCCTACCCTCACTGCTGGCGATGCCACACGCCGCTTCTGTACTACGCGCAGCCGTCCTGGTACGTCAAGACGACAGCCGTCAAGGAAGCACTTCTGGCGCAAAACGAGCAGACCAACTGGTATCCGCCGACCATCAAGTGGGGCCGCTACGGCGACTGGCTCACTAACAACGTGGACTGGGCATTGTCACGCAACAGGTACTGGGGAACGCCGTTACCTATTTGGCGATGCGAAGCTGGACACCTCACGGCCATTGGATCGCTCGAGGAGCTGTCGTCGCTGGCCGGTAGGGACGTGGACGATCTTGATCCGCACCGCCCGTTCGTTGACGATGTCGCGATTCAGTGTCCCGAGTGCGAGAACACGGCACATCGTGTGCCGGAGGTCATCGACTGCTGGTACGACTCCGGCGCCATGCCGTTCGCCGCACTGGGGTACCCGCGCAAGAATGCAGAACAGTTCGCGCAGCAGTACCCCGCCGACTTCATTTGCGAGGCGATCGATCAAACCCGTGGTTGGTTCTACTCCTTGATGGCCGTCGGGACTCTTGTCTTCGGGGAATCGTCATACAAGAACGTCGTTTGCCTCGGCCACATCTTGGATGAAGACGGCCGCAAGATGAGTAAGCACCTTGGGAACGTGCTCGAACCCATCCCCCTGATGGACACGCACGGTGCTGACGCAGTGCGCTGGTTCATGTTGGCCTCCGGCTCTCCGTGGCAAGCCCGTCGCGTCGGTCACACGGCGATTGCAGATGTTGTCCGCCGAACACTCCTGACCTACTGGAACACCGTTTCCTTCCAATCGCTGTATGCCAGAACCGCAGAATGGTCTCCAGCGACGGGAGCGCCGGCGACCGGGGAGCGTCCGCTCATCGACCAGTGGGTGCTCTCGGAGGCAGCACGGGTTGCCCGGGATGTGGACGATGCCCTGGACAATTTCGATACCCAGCGCGGCGGCCGGATACTCGCCGAATACATCGACGATCTCTCCAATTGGTACGTACGCCGCTCGCGCAGACGCTTCTGGGATGGAGACGAGTCCGCACTGGCTACCCTCCACGAAGCCCTACGCACCGTCACTTTGTGCCTGGCTCCGTACACACCGTTTATTGCCGAACGCGTGTGGCAAGACCTGTTCCGAGCAACTGATGATCAGGCGCCGATATCCGTGCACCTGGCGTCGTGGCCATCGCTGGAGAACGCGACCATCAACGATGATCTGCGCGACAACATGGCGCTCGTGCGCAGAGTCGTCGAACTCGGACGGGCAGCCCGGGCCGCGAGCAGCGTCAAGACGCGGCAGCCGCTCTCGCGCGCCCTAGTGTCCGCACCGGGCTGGGCAGAACTCCCCGACGAACTTGTCGCCGAGGTTGCCGACGAACTCAACGTGCGCGTCGTTGAGGTCCTCGGGGAGGAAGCCGGGCTGGTGGACGTCGTGGTCAAACCGAACTTCCGCGAACTAGGAAAGCGCTTCGGGAAGCACACGCCGGTTGTCGCCGAGGCAATAACTGATGTCGAGCCCGCCACGCTGGCAAACAGCGTTCGTGCCAGTGGTTCGTTTTCGCTCATGGTGGATGGCAAAAGTGAAGACGTCTACGCCGACGACATCATCGTGACAGAGTCACCCCGCGAAGGGTGGACGGTCGCCAGTGACGCAGAAGAGTCGGTCGCCATCGATCTTCACATCGACGACGAACTCCGGCGTGCGGGCCTTGCACGCGAACTGATCCGAGGAATCCAAGAGACGCGCAAGTCTCTGGGATTCGACATCTCGGATCGAATCTCACTGACGTGGAGCTCACACGACAGCGAGATCGACACGACTTTCTCCGAACACGGTGCGTCGATCGCCTCGGAGGTTCTCGCCACCGCCGTCGAACGCCGCGACATGCCAGCCGACTACGACCCAGTGGAAACCGACCTACCCGTGTCGGTCGGGATCGCCCGAAACTCCTAGCCAGGTGGGAAATCCGCCGACCCGTCAGGCGCGTCAATGTCAAGATCGTCGACGAGGGCGAGCTGTTGGGTGAGCATTTCTCGCACACGATCGCGAATCGCAACCAAACCCTCCTGGCCTACCGGTGGAACATCACTGACAACGACGTCTTCTGTCGTCGACGCACCATCGTCGGTAGGAGTAATGACAGTGGCGTAGCCTTCATCGGGAGCAGCGACCGGCGTTGATTGAGCTTCCTGGAGTTCGCGCTGGGCCGCAGCTAAGCGCCCTTGGAGCTGCTGAACCTGAGAGCGGAGCGCCTCGACTTCATCACCGAGTCGCTGGCCTTCGCTTGACGTGTGGGCAATGGTGTCTTCCACTTGGTCGAGGAACGCATCAACCTCGGCCATGTTGTACCCGGCTCGAATACGTGTGGTTCCGAATCGGGCGTCACGAACATTCTGTGCGCTCAAGGTCACGATCTCGACCCTAAAGCAAGACGACAAAATTGATGAGGATCTGAACCCCTAGTATCAGAATGAGAAACGCCAAATCGAGCGAGACGCTGCCGAGTCGCAGCGGTGGGATCACCCGTCGAAGGGCGCGGAGGGGAGGGTCCGTGATCGAGTACACGAATTCAGCGATCAACAGCAGAGGTCCCCGAGGCTGCCAGGATCGCGCGAAAATCCGGACGAAGTCCAAAACTAGGCGGGCAATCAAGACAAGCCAATAGAGCCACAGGACAGTGCCCAGGATCTGACCGAAGATGCTCACCGCTTCGAAACTCCTCTCACGGCTTCGTCAACTTTGATTGAAGAACCCATCCTCGGCTATCTGTGCCCGCGCCTGATCCCCCAGATCGACGTTGGCCGGTGAGAGCAGGAAGACCTTGCCGGTAATGCGTTCGATCGTGCCGTGTAGTCCATAAACCAGGCCGGCCGCAAAATCGATGATGCGCTTGGCGTCCATCTCATCCATGTCGCCCAGGTTCATGATGACCGGCACCCCAGCGCGAAATTCCTCACCGATGCGACGCGCGTCGTTATACGAGCGGGGATGGATGGCTTCGATGCGGCTCAGGTCCGCCATCGCGGGGCGTCCCACCGCTACTGACGACGGGGCGCGATCGGTCGCGGAATCTGGCCTGATGGTCCGAACGCCTCGAGGCTCGTTGATAGGCCGCACGCTGCGTGCCTCGTACACATCATCATCGACCTCGTAGCGATCCCGGGAACTCCGGCGGCTGTTGCGATCCCGGCGGGATTCCCGAGCCGGCTCCTCGTAGTCGTCATACTCGTCGTAATCCTCGTAAGAGGCGTCCTCCACCAACCCGAGGTAAACGGCCATCTTGCGCATTGCGCCAGCCATCGCCCACCTCCGTGATGTCGTTTTTCGCCCTCACGGACCCGCCAGCGGCGACCGTGAAATCCTCCTTCTCTGACGCTACTGCACCGGAGGGCGTTCCCCGAGTATCGCTCCCCCGATACGCACCTGTGTCGCCCCCGCGGCGACGCCGGCTTCGAGGTCGTTGCTCATGCCAGCCGAGATCTCTCGGGCATGCGGCCAGGAGGTTCGCAAACGCGCCGAAATCTCGCGCAACCGATCGAATGCCGCCCGTGGATCCATGCCGGTGTCCGGGTGGGGTGCCACCGCCATGACGCCCGCCAGGTGCAGAGCCTCGTGCCTAGTTACAGCCTCGGCAAGGGATTCGACGTCATCGGGATCGACTCCCCCGCGCCCTGGGTCAGGAATCGGATCCACGCTCACCTGCAGCAGGACCTGCACCGGTTTTCTATCGAATCGTTCCACGGCACCGGCAAGAGGCCCGATGAGTTCATGCCGGTCGATCGATTCGACGACGTCTGCCCATCGTGCAACGGACGACACTTTGTTGCGCTGTAAGCGACCGATCATGTGCCAGCGGAGGTCTTCGCTGCTCACTTCGGCACGTTTGGCTCGAGCCTCTTGATCTCGGTTTTCTCCGAGATCGGTGACTCCGAGTTCGGCGAGGAGCGAAACGTCACTGCCAGGGAAGGTCTTCGTCACAACGACAAGTTGAACCTGGTCGTCGTCTTCCCTTCGACCAGCAGCGATCCGCGCAGATTCGATGCGCTCGTGAACATCATGAAGTCGCTGCGCCAGGACTTCTCGCCTTGTCGCCGTCACGATTCGTCCGCATCATTCGACGTGGCAGAGACCACGGCAAGTGCCTGTCGACCCGAACGCCCACTGCGAGCCTGTGCCATCGAACGGCGATAACTGAACCATGTTGCCGAGCCATACGTGCACTCCCTCCCCTGCAGGAGTTCTTCGCCGTCGATAGCGATACCCAGTTCGATGAGCCGCTCCTTGCTCCCGGCGCGAATGTCGATGCCAAAGCCCTCGTCCTTCTGCTCGTGCGGAGCCCACTGCGAATGCACGGGTTGCCTCACCCTAATTACCAGAGCCGCGTGCGCGACACGATCGCTCACCGCCGCTCGCACCGCATCGTGCCGCTCGGCATCCACTCGGTAGCACTCACCACAGATCGCAGGACCAAGAACCGCACCGATGTTTTCTGCTCCGGCGCTGGTCATCTCGGCGACTACCGATCCGATCACGTCTTCCACGAGTCCTTTCCATCCGCAGTGTGCGACGCCTAGCACAGGCGTGCCGTCGCGTCGATGACCATGCAGACCGATGATGGCGCAGTCGGCACCCAACGCCACCAAGCCGATGTCGTTCCTATCGGTCACCAGCGCATCGACGTCAGCGAACGTGTCCGGGGTTGTCACCCATGCCACATCAGCGCCGTGCGACGCGCGAATGAAGGCCAGCCCCTCCTTCGCCTTCAGAGCCGATGCCAAGTGCCGTCGATTGGTCTGCACCGCATCTTCGTCGTCACCGACATAATCGGCGAGATTTCCCGCAGCGAAGTCACCGACGCTGCGCCCACCATCGGCACGTGAGATCACGTACGTACACGACGCACCCAATGACGCGTGACGTGGACACGACCACGTGCCGGCGAGTGTCCGTAGATCGGGGAAGGCCCTACTGCCACTCGCGTCTGTTGCCACGCGTTACCTCAGGAAATCTGGAACGTCCAAGTCGTCATCAGAATCGGCGAATACCGTTGCCTTCGGCTGTTGCACGGCCGGGATATCTCCCGTCGCATCGATGGATCGAGCGGGAGCCGCCACCTTACGGACCGGAGGCTCACCGCCTTCGAAACCCGCAGCGATAACCGTCACGCGAACCTCATCACCCAAGGTGTCATCAATGACAGCACCGAAGATGATGTTCGCCTCGGGATGAGCGGCGTCACTGACAAGGCGAGCGGCTTCGCTGATCTCGAACAGGCCCAGGTCACTACCGCCGGAGACCGACAACAAGACCCCGTGGGCTCCATCGATTCCCGCTTCGAGGAGGGGGCTGGAAACGGCCTTTTCTGCGGCCTGCGTCGCCCTATCCTCGCCTCGCGCCGACCCGATGCCCATCAACGCAGATCCAGCCGCGTGCATCACGCTCTTGACGTCGGCGAAATCCAAGTTAATCAATCCGGGTGTCGTGATCAGATCCGTGATGCCCGAGACACCCTGCAGCAGAACGTGATCGGCTTGCCGGAACGCGTCGATCACGCTGATCTCGCGATCTGCTAAGGACAACAGGCGATCGTTCGGAATGACGATGAGCGTGTCGACCTCGGTGCGCAGATCCTCGACGCCCTGATCGGCCTGCACTTGCCGACGGCGACCTTCGAAGCCGAACGGACGCGTGACAACGCCGATGGTGAGCGCTCCGAGAGACCGGGCAACCTGGGCAACGATGGGTGCTCCACCAGTGCCGGTTCCACCGCCTTCACCCGCAGTGACAAAGACCATGTCGGCGCCCTGGAGGACTTCCTCGATCTCGTCGATGTGATCTTCCGCCGCCTTGCGCCCAACCTCCGGGTTCGCGCCAGCTCCGAGGCCTCGCGTCAACTCCCGGCCGATGTCGAGCTTGACGTCGGCGTCGCTCATCAAGAGCGCCTGTGCGTCGGTGTTAATGGCGATGAACTCCACGCCCTTCAAGCCGACCTCGATCATGCGGTTGACCGCATTCACGCCACCGCCGCCAATACCGACGACCTTGATTACTGCCAAGTAGTTTTGAGGAGCCGCCACTGCCGCTCGTCCTTTCCTCCACGTCGACGCGAGGGGGCGCATCGACTCGTGCGGCTCGAAGCCCAAGTCTCAACCTTTACTTCAGGCTGAAACATCGTCTGGCCCTGAGCCGGCGGGAGGGTAGGGGGTGCAACACCTTCGACGCAAGACGAAAAGCAGAAAGTTTTGATTTTTTTATTCCTTGGGGCCCTTTTCTCCAAAAGTGGCCGGTAGCGATGGCGCGCTGACGTCGTAAGCCTGGGCGCGGCGCGGCAACAACGAGCGCAGAACCTCTGCCTTGAACTCCGCTTCCTGGGAATTGCCCCAGCGCACGATCGACTTGTTCCTGAGTCCCAAACGAATGTCATCGACGCTCACCGCCTGGATCACCCGGACCCGCTTCTCCAGGTCAGCGGGAAGGGAAGACGCGACCTTTACTGCCTCGGCAATGGCGCCCTCGTCACCACGGATGATTGGACCAGTGAGCCACAACCCTCCGGGTGGATCGAAGATGTTCCCCCCTGCATCGACACCCCGTCGATCCTCGCCTTGCATGACAACGGCTACCGGAGACCGTTCGGTCACGGCGATCACGACATCCTGTGGCCATGCGCGCCGAACCTCAACCGATGCCACCCACGGCAGCTCGAGCACGCGAGCCTGGGCCGAAGCGGTATCCAGGCGCGCGATTGGCGTACCGGCCGGGATGGATGCAGCCGATCGAACCTCCTGCTCGCCCACCAATTCCCCCTCGTCACTCAAGCCAATGACCGATACCTGATGCACAGCAAGCAGCGACGAGAACCAGGCTGCCCACACGGCGCCGCCGATCAGCGCCACCACCAGCACGAGGCTGGCCAATCGCCACCATCGTCGCCGCTGCGCCCGAGCCACCCAACGATCGGCGACCGCGCGCCGCCGACGACGCCTGCGCGTGAACCGGAACCGCCGCCGGCGGACTTTCCGTTTCGGCCCGGCTGCGCGCTCGTTGCTGGTTTCCTGGTCTGGTCCCGACGTCGAGGCAGGCACACGGTTCCGCTCGAGCCTCGGGTTGTCGATCACCGTCATAGCCGACTCCGGAGGCGATCGAGGACTTCGGTGCCCAACATGCCGATATCTCCGGCGCCGAGGGTCATCACGATGTCACCGGCACGCGCGCGATCGGCGAGGATCCCGGCGACAGCGGTCCAGGACGGTTCGAAGATCGCGTCGCCCTCGGGCAAGGGAACATTCGCTGCGAGGGTCTGTCCGCTGGCACCTGGAATCGGCTCCTCACCGGGAGCGAATACTTCAAGGACTACCGCCACGTCCGCCAAGCCGAGGGCTTGTCCGAATTCCTGCACGAACATTGCCGTTCGGTAGTAGTGATGGGCTTGGAACGCCACGATGACCCGGCCGGCGCCGACCACTTCACGAACCGCTCGCAAGGTCGCGTCAATTTCCGTCGGATGGTGGGCGTAGTCGTCATAGACACGAACCCCCGCCACTTCACCTTTGAAGTCGAAACGTCGACGAGTTCCAGAAAATGATTCGAGCCCTCGCCGAACATCCACATCAGCGAATCCGAGCCCCGTCGCCGCAACGTAGGCGGCCAGGGCGTTGAGAGCGTTGTGTCGACCGGGGACCTGGAGGGCAATTCGACCGAGTCGCACCCCGTCTTTGGCGACGGTGAAACTCCAACCGCCTACGTCTTGGATCGGGTCGATCATGCGAACCGTGGCATCGTCACTCTCGCCGTAACTTCGAACATCGATGCCCTCGGCGGCAAGCCGTTCGCCCATCGCGCGGGCCCCCGGGTCGTCGGCGCAGATGACAATGAACCCGCCCGTAGCCGCGATTTGCCGTCCAAATTCGTCGAAGGCGTTTTCGAGAGCGTCGAAGGTCTCCCAATGATTCAAATGGTCGGGTTCGACGTTCGTGACGATCCCCGCAACCGCCGGCAGGGCGAGGAACGAACCATCGCTTTCGTCAGCCTCCACGACGAAGAGCTCCCCCGTCCCCAGGTGCGCATTCGACCCTGATTCGTTCAACTCGCTGCCGATCACGAACGATGGATCAGCACCAGACGCTTGCAGGGTGACGGTCAACATCGACGTAGTCGTCGTCTTGCCATGTGTTCCCGACACCGCGACCCCACGTCGACCACTCATAACCGACGCCAAAGCTGTGGCGCGAGACATCTCGGGGATCGAATGCTCTCGTGCGAACCGACGCTCGGAATTCGACTCAGGGATAGCCGTCGAGTAGACGAGGGTGTCTGCGGTTATCGACTTCTGGTGCCCGACCGACACCTCGATGCCCAGGGCCCGCAAAGACTGCACTCGCCGCGATTCCTTGGCGTCGCTGCCGGTGACGTGCACCCCGCGGGCAGCAAGGATGCTCGCGATTCCCGACATTCCGGCTCCACCGATTCCGACGATGTGCACGCGACCGAGGTCGGTCAGATCCGCCCCGCTCATCACCGACCCTTCCGCCGCTGCTCGACGACATCGCCTATCCACCGCACCATCGCCTCGCCAGCGTCCCGGTCACCGAGAGAGCGGGCAGCCGACGCCATCGTCCGTAGCCGACCTTCATCCTGTACCAGGGTGAGCACCGTGGTCGTGAGCCACTCCGATGTCACAGCCTCATCCGACACCTGCAATCCCCCACCTGCATCCACGATCGGACGTGAATTTCCCGCTTGCTCGCCGTTTCCGATAGGTAGGGGCACGTAGATGGCTGGCACACCGACCGCTGTCAATTCCGCGCAGGTCATTGCTCCGGACCGACAGACAACAAGATCGGCGGCTGCATAGGCCCTATCCATCTGATCGATGTATGCGACGGGTCGATAGTTCGGGTGCGGGTCTGGGAGCAGATTGTTCCTGCCCACGGCATGCAGAACGCTGACTCCGGCGTCCGTCAGCGCCTGGATGCTGCCGGCGACGACTTCGTTCAGGTGTCGGGCTCCTTGACTTCCGCCGAAAATCAAAACAACCGGTCCCTGTGCAGGAAGGTCCCACATCCCTCGAGCCACGCTGCGTTGTTCTGCGACGTTGAGTTGTGCCACCGATGGACGAAGGGGAAGCCCCATAGGTCGGGCGTGGGCGAGCACCCCAGGATGGACGCTCGCGACGTTCTTCGTCCATTTCGCTCCGAGCACGTTGGCGAATCCAGCGCGAGAGTTTGCTTCGTGGATGACTAAGGGAGTGCGCGTCAACCACGCAGCCGCGTAGCCAGGCACGGCCGCGTAACCCCCGAAGCCCACCACCACGTCCGCTGAAACGTCACGCAGATGGGCCGCGGCCTGCCACACACTCTCGATGGTCAAGAACGGGAAGGCGACTGCGCTTGCAGAGAGGCGTCGAGGAAAAGGCTGCGCGGTGGTTGCTACCAACGGGTATCCGCGTGCGGTCACGAGTTCTCCTTCAAGGCCCCGGCTGCCGCCGACAAAAGAGACGGCGGTTGTGGGATCACGTTGCGCGAGAAGGTCCGCCGTCGTGAGAGCGGGTTCGAGGTGACCGGCTGTACCACCGGCAGCGAAGACCACGTGCATGGCGACGGACCGCTATCGGCGCCGCAGGGCCTGGGCCGTGCTGCGTCGTCGCAACGCGCGTCGGGCACCAGGTTCTTGACGAGCAAAGGCCATGAGCATGCCGATGGCTGTCAGAGTGGGAATCAGCGATGACCCTCCGTAGGAGACCAGTGGAAGGGTGACTCCCGCGACGGGAAGAAGCCCGAGGACCCCGCCGATGTTCACCACGGCCTGCACCACGATCCACGCCCCGACCCCGGCAGCGGCGTAGCGAACGAAGGAATTATCGGTGTTCCGGCTGAGACGAAAGATCGCGAAGGCCAGCAGTGAGAACAACGCCAACACGATCAACGTTCCCAGCAGCCCGAGCTCTTCACCGATCACGGGATATATGAAGTCTGTGTGGGCTTCCGGCAACGTCCCCCACTTTTCTCGGCTGGCACCGAGCCCCACTCCCCAAAAGCCTCCGGTACCGAGCGCGTATTGCCCTTGGGTGACCTGCCAACCGAACCCCAATCGATCCGAGCCAGGATTGAGCCAGGACAGGATGCGGTCCATGCGATAGGGCGCGGCCAACGAGAGAATCCACACTCCCACGGCACCCACCGCCGCGAAGACGGCGAAAACCCGTAGCGGCGCCCCGGCGGCGAAGAGAATGCCCGCAAGGATGGCTCCCAGCATCAACGTGTTCCCGAAGTCACCCTCGGCGAGAACCAACACCATCATCACGCCTGCTACCGGCACGATTGGAATGAGTAGGCCACGCCAGGTGTCGAGCCGGCGAGACCGCCGCGACAGCACTTCCGCGCCCCACGCGACAAGCGCGAGTTTCGCGATTTCACTCGGCTGGAGCCTGAAAGGGCCGAAGATCTCGATCCAGTTGCGTTGTCCGGCGACTTCGACGCCGATGATGAGGACAGCCACCAGCAATCCAAAGGCGACGAGCAGCAATGGCCACGCAAAGGCACGCCAGAACTGCACGGATGTGCGAGCCGCAAAGAACATCGCAACGACGCCGAGCAGCGCGAAGAAAGCCTGGCGTTGCGCGAGGGTGTAGGGAGATCCGAAGACGCGGACACTTTCGATGCTCGATGCCGACATCACCATGATCAGGCCGAGGAGAAGCAAAAGCAACGCCGAACCCATCAGCAGGTAATACGCGCTCAGGGGGTGACGGGCGAGTAGCGCCAGCGGGGAGGTTGATCCGCCCTGGCCGTGGCTCGTGGATCGCTCGGATACCTCCGGCGTCTGGCTGCTCATGACGGCGAGCCCTGCTGCAGCACAGCATCAGCGAAGGCACGTCCACGCTCGGCGTAGTCGGTGAACATGTCCCACGAGGCGCACCCGGGGGCGAGGAGAACGACGTCACCGGGTCGGGCGAGCCCGGCAGCTGTCTCAACAACCTCACCCATCACACCAGTTTCGTTGCGTTCCACGACGATTACCGGAATATCGGGTGCGTGTCGGGCCAAAGCGTCGCGGATTACCCCCGCGTCACGCCCCAAGAGCACCACCCCTCGGAGCCGATCGTGGATCTCGACCACCAAATCGTCGAATTCCTGCCCCTTCGCCACGCCACCGGCGACCCACACCACCGACGGGTACGCCAGAAGCGACGTCTTCGCCGCGTGGGTGTTGGTCGCCTTAGAGTCGTCCACATATCTGACGCCCGAGAACTCTCCAACCTCGGCTATCCGATGCGGCGCCGGCTGGAAGTCACGAAGGCCTGCCCGAACCGCGCTCGGATGCACCCCGTAGGACCTGGCAAGCGCCGCTGCGGCCAGCGCATTGGCGACGTTGTGTGGAGCCTGGGGTCGGACATCGTTGATGCTCGCCAACTCGAGGGCAGCATCTCGCCGCTGCTCGAGGTAGGCCCGATCGACCAGCAGGTTGTCCACGACGCCGACCATTCCGACGTCAGGAACTCCCAGCGTGAAACCGATAGCCCGACAACCAGCGATGACGTCCGCGCGTTCGACCATTCCACGCGTCACGTCATCGTCAACCGAATAGATCGCGGAGTGGAGTGTGTGTCGGTAGATGCGTTCTTTTGAGTTCACATACTCCTCAAGGGAACCGAAGTGATCGATGTGATCATCGGCGATGTTCAGACATACGGCCGAGTAGGGGCTCATCGATGCCACGAACGGAAGTTGCGGCGCGCCCACTTCCACGGCAATGACCTCGACATCGTCATGCATGATCACGTCGACGAGAGGAACACCAATATTCCCTGCGGACACTGCCCGAGCTCCCGACGCCGTGAGCATCGACTCCAGCATCAACGACACCGTCGTCTTTCCGTTCGTTCCCGTCACGCACATCCACGGGGCGTCGGATGGACCGCGACGAAGCCGCCACGCCAGTTCGAGTTCGCCCCAGATCGGAATCTCGCGAGCCAGCGCCGGGGCCAACACCGGCGCGGACGGTCGAATCCCCGGTGATACGACCACCAGATCGCTGTCGAGTGGCAACTCGGCCGCCTCCCCGAACCGAATAGCCGCACCCAGCGATCCGAGTACTTCTGCTCGCTCCTGATGAATGTCCCCCGGTGACTCGTCCACGATGGTGACCGATGCACCAAGTTGCATCAATACGTCGGCGCACGAATAGCCGGCGACTCCCAGCCCGACGACGCAGACGGACAGGTCGGACCATTGCGAATCTCGCTGCAGTGCACTCACCCGGTGCTCCGTCACGCACGTACCCACTCAGCATAAAAGAGCGTCAATCCTGCTCCGATGCACAGTCCCTGAACAATCCACAACCTCACGACGATTTGAATCTCAGGCCAGCCGATCATTTCGAAGTGGTGGTGCAACGGGGCCATGCGAAATACCCGGCGCCCGATGAGGCGGAAGGAACCCACCTGCAAGATGACCGACACCGTGGTAATCAAGAAGAGCCCGGCGATGAAGGGCAGGAGCAACTCGGTACGACTGAGAATGGCGAGCCCGGCGATACCACCGCCGAGGGCGAGAGAACCGGTATCGCCCATGAAGATCCGCGCTGGCGCCGTGTTCCACCACAGGAATCCAAAGCACGCTCCCGCGGCGGATGCTGCAACGATTCCAAGGTCCAAGGGATTCTGGGTGGTGTAGCAGAATTCTGAATCAACGAACGCGCAGTTCTGTCCGTACTGCCAAATCGCCAACAGGACATAGGCCAGGAAGCTCATCACCGATGCTCCGACGGCCAACCCGTCAAGTCCGTCCGTCAGGTTCACACCATTGGTGGTTGCGGTAATCAGAAACCACACCCACACCAGGAACAACCCCAGGGGGAGAACCAGCGGAGTGTCGCGGACGAAGGAAACCGCCATGGAAGCTGCGGTCTCACCATCTGCATCGGGGAACTGGACCGACAGGTACGCGAATGTGAACGCAACCAGGGCCTGTCCGATCAGCTTGGTTCTCGCCCGTAGACCCGTGCTGCGCTGTTTGAAGATCTTCAAGTAGTCATCGGCCAGGCCGACCAGACCCAATCCCACCATCAAGAAGAGCACCAGCAAACCAGACGTACTGACCGGTCGCCACGTCAGCAGATGCGTGCCGAAATAGCCCGCGAGCACCGCGAGAAGAATGGCGACGCCGCCCATGGACGGCGTACCCACCTTCGATTCATGATCGGGGTAGGCCTCGTTTTCGGTGCTGACGCGAATCGCTTGGGCGTGACCCCGTCGGGACAGGAGCTTGATCAGAATCGGCGTGCCCACCAACGACACGACCGATGCGATCGCGAGGGCGATGACCACAAGTCTCATCGATCACTCCCCTGCGTCGTTGGGCCGCCATTGAGAAGATGCTCGGGCACCCGCTCCATTCCTACCGCGCGAGAGGCCTTGACGAGGACGACATCCCCGGACTGGAGTTGCTCGTCCAATAAATCGATCGCCGCCTGCGGATCCTCCACCCAGACGGATTCGTCTCCCCACGACCCTTCGTTGCTCGCTGCCAGGTGCATCACCTTGGTGCCCGGCCCCACACACACTAGGCGAGAGATGTCGAGGCGCACTGCCAGCCGACCAATCGCATCGTGCTCATCGGTAGACCGATCACCCAGCTCCAACATTTCGCCGAGAACGGCCCACGTTCTGCCGGACCCCTGCATCGCGCGCAGCGTCTTGAGCGCAGCGCGAACGGAATCAGGGTTAGCGTTGTAGGCATCATTGATCACGGTGATGCCCTGCGTCGACGTTTGGACATCCATGCGCCAGCGACTTCGGGCCTGGGCACTGCTCAATTCTCGCGCGATGTCCTTGCCCGACATGCCGCACGAGACACCAACCGCCGCTGCTGCCAGGGCGGCCGAGACGAAGTGTTCGCCGTGCAGCGACAGGTGCACGGCAACACTGTCTTCCCCGGGCACGGTCAGGTCGAATGAGGCCCGCCCCTGGTTGTCGAGTTGGACACCTGTGGCGCGGACCCCAGCGGATTCGCTCTCACCGAACCACACCACGGGAGCATCCGATTGTTCGGCCATGGCGCTGACCGCGAAGTCGTCACAATTCAGCACGGCGACGTTCTTGGCGGACAGGGCCCTCACCAACTCAGATTTCGCGCGCGCGATCTCCTCGGGTCCGTTCATCATTCCCACATGCGCGAGCCCCACGTTGAGAACGACCCCAATGTCCGGCTCTGCCATCTCGGCGAGGTATGCGATGTGCCCAATCCCCCGCATCCCCATCTCGAGCACCAGATAGTCCGTCGATGGGTCTGCCTCGAGGATGGTCAGCGGAACGCCGACTTCGGTATTGAAGGAGCCGCGGGCCGCGACCACAGCGCCGGGCAGAACGTCGGCGATCAGGTCCTTGGTTGTGGTCTTCCCTGAGGAACCCGTGACGGCGATCACCGTCGCGGAGAGCTCATGCGTGCGGTACCAATGAGCCAGCCGCCCCAATGCCTCCAACGAGTTGTCGGTGACCAAACACGGGACATCAGCAATGTCGCGATTCGTGATGATTGCCACGGCGCCGGCGGCGATCGCCTCTGCCGCGAAATCGTGTCCGTCGACCCGCTCTCCCTCCAAAGCACAGAACACGTCACCCGGTGTGATGTGCCGAGAATCGATCGCAAATCCGGTTGCCTGAATTCCCGTCACCTCGAGAGCAGCATTGACCGACGCGTTCATCGCCGTGGCGAGGACATCGACAGGGAGCGGCTTCACTCGACACCCCTCCCGGACTCCCCCTCGTGACGATCGTGGATGAAGGATGCCAGCACGTGTCGGTCGTCGAACGCAATCACGCCATCCGACCACTCCTGTGTCGCTTCATGCCCCTTCCCCAGCACCAGGACGACATCACCCGGTCTCGCCGTCGCCACCGCGAGCCCGATGGCGTCTCGCCGCGAATCGCACTCGTGAATCTCACAACCGCTCTGCACTCCTTTGAGAATCTGCCGTCGAATGTCCGCAGGGTTCTCCGATCGCGGGTTGTCATCGGTCACGATGACGACATCCGCCCGACTGGCCGCCGCACCCATATCCGGTCGCTTCTGCGGATCGCGGTCTCCCCCGGCACCGATGACAACGACGACTCGTCCTTGTCCACGAGCGGCTCGCTCACCAGCGGCCGCGGATACGACCTGCTCAATCGCGTCCGGCGTGTGCGCGTAGTCCACGACGTAGTCGATTCCGTTCTCGCGTCCGACGAGTTCCATCCGCCCGGGGATGCTGGCCGTCTCGGTTGCGTCCGCAGCAACCTTGAGCGGAACACCCACGCGGAGTGCCGCGACGATTGCCACGGCGGCATTCGCGACAACAAAGTCGGCACCAACCGGAATTCGCACGTCGCAGGAGTCGACACCATCGGTCAACACCCACCCGCCATCGACAGCGGTCATATTCCAGTCGGCCGGTTTGCCGGTGGTGCTGACCGTCTCGATAGGGATGACGGACTCCCGCGCGAGTCGCTCTCCCCACTCGTCATCGATCAGCACGACTCCCCGACGCGAACGCTCCCCGGCGAAGAGTTCCACCTTCGCGGAGAAGTAGGCCTCCATGGTCTCGTGATAGTCAAGATGATCGTGGCTGAGGCCCGTGAAAACTGCGATGTCGAAGACGACGCCATCGACTCGATGCTCACTCAGGGCGATACTCGAGACTTCCATGACGACGGCCTTCGCTCCGCGGTCCACCATCGACCTGGCCATCGCCTGGATGTCGGGGGCTTCGGGTGTCGTGCGTGGGCCTGATGCGAGTTGATCGCCGTTCAACGTAGAGCCCAGGGTCCCGATAACACCGCAACTGCTACCTCCGGCGTCGAGAGCTGCGGCGAGCAGGGCGCAGACGCTGGTCTTGCCGTTTGTGCCGGTTACCCCGACCATCGTCAGCGACCGCGTAGGGAAACCAGCGAGGAACGCCGCAATGTGCGCGACCAAAGGTCGCGGTTGTTCGTATACAACGATGGGGATATCGCTTTGGGCGCTGCGAGCGATGATTAGTTGACCCTCAGCATCGGTGATGACCGCTACTGCCCCTCGACGACATGCTTCGTCGATGAATTCCGCACCGTGACGGTGGTGGCCAGCGAGCGCAGCGAAAGCAAAGCCCGGCTCCACCCCGTCGGACGACAGCGCGATACCAACGATGTTGAGATTGCCTACTGACTCATCAAGAGTGCCCGACACGTCCGCAACCACGCCGCGACCGGCGTCACGAAGCACCTCGGCGAGCCGCATCGACTATCCAGTGGTCAAAGAGAGCGTTGGAGCTCGCTTGCCGGACGGAGGAATCTGCATTGCCTGGAGAGCATAGGAAGCCACCTCTTTGAAGACCGGGGCAGCCAATTCACCGCCGGTGCGTCCTCGCTGCGGTTGGTGAACAAATACACCGACGGCCAGTCGAGGAGCATCCGCCGGCACCACTCCAATGAAAGAAGCGGTCACGTCACCTGCGTAGCAACCGCAATCTTCATCAACAAACTGCGCAGTTCCTGTTTTCCCTGCGACACGGTAGCCGGGAATCCGCGCTTGCGGGGCAGTGCCGCCGTCCCCCGTAACAGCTTCCATCATGGCTATGACTTGACGTGCCGTGTCCTCACGCACCACTCGGGAGCGTTCCGCATCGGGGGTATCGACGACCGTTCCGTCTGCTTCAACGATGGCCTTCACTATCGATGGCTCCGTTCGAATACCCTGATTGGCGATGGTTGCGAAAACGCTCGTCATCTGGACGGAAGTTGCCGAGTACCCCTGACCGTAGGCGAGCGTGAACGGTATCGTCCCGTACCACCTCTCGGGGGGCTGCATCAGTCCCTTTGATTCGGCTGGTAGTTCGAGACCGGTGTCTTGCTGCAACCCGAACTTCTCAAAGTACAAATTCAACGTCTCTTTCGACATCTGCTCAGCCAAAAGGATCATTCCAATATTGCTGGACTTCGCGAAGGCACCGGTCACGGTCAAGTGAAGAGTGTCATGATCCCAATAATCCTTGAATTTCTTGTCTGCTCGTTTCAATCTGCCCGGCACCCTGATGGGAGACAGGGCGTCTACGATTCCTTCATTGATAGCAGCCGCAACGGTGATGGTCTTTCCAGTCGATCCCGGTTCGAAGATGTCAGTGATGGCTCGATTCCGACGCTCGTCCTCCGTCGATTGTGAAACTCGGTTGGGGTCAAAGTCCGGTGCCGTTGCCATCGCCACAATTTCGCCTGTGCGAACATCCATCACGACTGCGGTCGCGCTTGATGCGCCTGATCTGCGCGCTAACCCTCGGATAGCTTCTTCAACGGAAAATTGCACATCTCGATCGATCGTGAGTTGAACATCCGATCCTGCAACCGCTGCAATTGACGACAGATTTTGTGTGGGAATTACTCTGCCGCCCGGGCCACGCTCGTAGGTCTGCTGTCCCGGCGTACCGGTGAGGATGTCGTTGAAAGCCGATTCGATTCCGGACCCACCCGATCCGTCTCCTTGCACGAAGCCCACGATGTGCGAGGCCAAGTCGCCTGCCGGATACGTGCGCTGCGAGGTTTCTTCACTGAAGATGCCCGGTAGTCGAAGGGATCTGATCCGGTCCCACGTTTCGGGTGTCACTCCTTTCGCCACATACATAAAGCGCTTTTCGCCGGTAAGTCGATGGGCCAGCACGTCTTGCGGAACTTCGAGGATCGGCGCGAGTTCCACCGCGAGTGCAGCAGGATCCTCGATCAAGGTTTGGTCCGCGGTCACGTCGCGGGCTTCGACCGTTACCGCCAGTGCTTGGCCGGTTCGATCCAGGATGCTGCCGCGATAGGCCGGAATCTCCAGAGTTCGTAGCCGCTGACTGAGCGCGGCATCCGCCAGAGCCTCGCCTCGCACCGCCTGGAGATCCACCAGACGCGCTGCGAAGACAGAAGCGACGACAGCCGTTGCCAGGACTAGCGCTGTGCCTCGGCGCCGAGCGTTACCTCGACGGAAATCACCCGGTGTGTGATCGGCTCCCCCGGGGCCACGTCCTCCGGGAGCCGCTCGGCGTGGTCGTCGAGTCCGGGTCTGCTTCGTTGGGTAGCGGGTAGCCATTACCGTCCCGCCTGTCCGAGTTCAGCACCATCAACGTCTGCGCCTGGTGGCCCGTCAGGGCCCACCAAAACAGCCCCGTCGGTCGTGGCCGTCTGACGCAAGGCCTGACGTTCTTCATTACGACGTGCCTGCTGCGTCGCCGCATCGCCGGTGGGCTGAGCAGTAGCGTCCACAAGAACCGCACCGTCCCCGATCTGCCGTCGCTGCGCGGGAGGCAATTCTTCTCCGCGCCCGTCGACAGGAAGGGGATCGATGAGCGTCGCTGTCAAAGAGCCTGCGAGATTCACTGTCCGAGTGCGATCACCGGGAGCGGGTTTGGCTTTTCCGCGAACTTTGCCGCCGGGCACGGTAAGGAAGACCGGGCGTGTGGCTGGGACCATGCCAAGTGCACGCGCTCTCGATTCGAGGACCGGCGGAGCGGCGACAGCCGCAATCGCTTGGGTCAACGCAGCTTCGGTTCGTGCGAGCTCGCGTTGTTTCGACTGCAACTCACTGACGACGAAGGCTGTCTGGGCGACGGACGTGTTGATCAGCAACATGACGATGAGCCCCAACGCCAACACGATGGTGACAACCACCGCGAACAACCCTCGACTCGCCCG
>Ga0163109_10001260_pt1 | contig 20165 bp, 21 predicted proteins | sample CRUFie1St13metaG_FD_108704 | JGI IMG/M metagenome (GOLD analysis project Ga0163109, IMG submission 108704) | Marine microbial communities from the Costa Rica Dome - CRUD Field 142mm St13 metaG | ecosystem: Environmental > Aquatic > Marine > Oceanic > Photic zone | place: Costa Rica: the Eastern... | reverse complement strand
CAGTTAGAGGCGTAGGTAAATCTGTAGCGGCAGCTTCATAAGCATGATTTTTGCCCGTCTCAGCTCTGTTATGATCAGGCGCTCCTGCGGTCGTTGGACTAGTAGGGTCTCATCCGGCCAGTTCGGTTGATGCTCTGATCGTCCGACAAGGCTCCGGTGGAAGCATCCGCTCCCTAGCGTCCGGAAATTCCTTGCCTTAAGAGATTACGGTTATTCTCTGCTTGAGGTATAATGCGCGCCTTTTTTCATCGGGCCTTGATACGGCGATTAGAATGTGCGCCGGTGGTGAGATTCGGCTCCTATCCTCAAGACAATACGATCATCGATATGCCAATTTACGAATACCAATGTGGAAGTTGCGGCCATTCGTTGGAAGCTCTGCAGAAGATCAGTGATGGGCCTCTTCTTGACTGTCCTGCCTGCGGCGCACCGAATTTGCAAAAACTCGTTTCAGCCGCCAGCTTCCGTCTGAAAGGAGGCGGATGGTATGAGACAGACTTTAAAACGGGCGATAAAAAACAGCTTGCGGATTCCCCTGGGGACTCCAAGGTGAGTGATAGCAAGTCGTCCGGCTCCGGGAGCAAGGAGGCAGACACCAATGCCGAAAAGTCCTCTCAGACCGGCAAAGTTTCTGAGGGCGAATCAGCCGGAAACGCCAAGTCACAAGCCACAACTAACAGCAGTTAAAGGGCGGACTTCGCGCCTTTAGAAGGAATAAAGGAAGACAATATGCGCAGCTATTATTGCGGGGAGCTCAACGAATCACATGTTGACGAGGAGATTACCCTTTGTGGGTGGGTGCATCGTCGGCGGGATCATGGTGGCGTTATCTTTTTAGATCTGCGCGATCGGGAGGGGATTGCTCAGGTTGTGTTCGACCCTGATACCCACGAAAGCTTCGCCACTGCAGAAACGGTGCGCAGCGAGTTCGTTATTCAGATCCGTGGTAAAGTGCGCCGGCGCCCCGATGGGACACTCAATGAGGAAATGCCGACCGGGTCCATCGAGGTTCTGGGAAAAGATCTGACGATATTAAACGCTGCGAAAACACCTCCTATGCAGCTCGATGAGTACGCTGACGTTGGCGAGGACGTTCGTCTCCATTACCGTTACATTGATCTCAGGCGGCCTGAAATGATGCAGAAGCTGCGTTTCCGTTCCGAAGTGGCAAACACGGTGCGCAACTTTCTGGACCAGAATGGTTTTCTGGATATCGAGACACCGCTGCTGACAAAGGCTACGCCAGAGGGTGCCAGAGATTATCTGGTTCCGAGCAGGACACATCCGAATCGATTTTTTGCTCTGCCGCAGTCGCCCCAGCTCTTTAAGCAGATCCTGATGGCAGCCGGGATGGATCGGTATTATCAGATTGCCAAATGTTTTCGCGATGAAGACCTCAGGGCTGACCGACAGCCGGAATTCACACAGATCGACATTGAGACATCCTTCATGGATGAGGGTCAGATCATGGAGATCATGGAGCAAATGATCAAACAGATCTTCCAGACGCACCTTCAAGTTGACCTAGGAGAGTTCCCCAGACTGACGCATGCTGATGCGATGCGTCTGTACGGTTCGGACAAGCCTGATTTAAGGATTGATCTGCAACTTGTCGACATTGAAGAGCTGATGCGGGGGGTGGAATTCAAGGTCTTCAGCGGGCCTGCATCGGATGCAGCGAGCAGAGTCGTAGCGCTTCGCGTACCCGGCGGTGCCGCGCTGAGCCGAAAATCCATTGACGATTTGACTGAATTTGTTGCGATTTATGGTGCCAAAGGTCTGGCTTGGATCAAAGTCAATGACGCGGCCTCAGGAATCGAAGGTCTGCAATCACCTATTATCAAATTCATCGGAGAAGAAGTCACTCAGGCGCTGATGGGGAAACTTGCGGTCGAGACAGGAGATATCATCTTTTTCGGAGCCGATAAGGCGAAAGTAGTTAATGAGGCCATGGGCGCCTTGCGGATACGGGTTGCTGAAGAGCTCGGTCTGGTTGCCGATTGCTGGACTCCGCTGTGGGTGGTTGATTTTCCGATGTTTGAAGAAGACAGTGAGGGAAATCTTACCTCACTGCATCATCCTTTCACCGCCCCCTCCGTTCCGGTGGAGCAATTGCGCGAAAATCCTTCAGCGGCACTGTCACGAGCCTATGATATGGTGCTGAACGGCACCGAGCTGGGGGGCGGATCTATTCGTATCAACCAGCCACAAATGCAGGAAGCTGTCTTCGAGGTGCTGGGCATCGGTGACGCGGAGGCCCGGGAGAAGTTCGGTTTCCTTCTGGATGCCCTCAGCCACGGCTGTCCGCCACACGGTGGCATTGCCTTCGGCTTCGATCGGCTTATTATGCTGATGACTGGCTCAGCTTCGATTCGCGATGTGATTGCTTTCCCGAAAACACAAACGGCAGCCTGTCCGCTGACTGATGCGCCTGGCGTTGTGTCGAGTACTCAGCTCAGAGAATTGAATATCAGATTAAGGGAGAAGGTAGGTCAATCAGAACCTGCATTGAATCACTCTGGAACGGAGACTATTCAATAACTGCCGGCCGCGCCGGCCGCACAAATGAGGAATTGCAGACATGGCGGGTCACAGTAAATGGGCCAACATCAAGCACCGCAAGGCCGGTCAGGACGCTAAGCGCGGTAAGGTCTTCACCAAAATTATTCGTGAATTGACAGTTGCGGCGAAGATGGGTGGGGGCAATGTGGCAGACAACCCTCGGCTCCGCGCCGTAGTGGATAAGGCTCTTGGGGCGAACATGACCCGCGACACTATCGATCGTGCCATCGCCCGTGGCGCCGGTACCGCTGAGAGCGAGAATCTGGAAGAGCTTGTGTACGAAGGCTATGGGCCGGGGGGTGTGGCAATCCTATGCGAGACATTGACGGACAACAAGAACCGTACGGTTGCCGAAGTCAGACATGGCTTCAGCAAATTTGGCGGAAGCCTCGGGACGAGCGGCTCTGTTGCCTACTTGTTTGAACGTACCGGAGTGCTCAGCTTTGCCGCCGGCGCTGATGAAGAATTGATCATGGAGCTCGCCCTTGAGGCAGGGGCCCATGATGTCGTCAGTCATGACGATAATACAATTGAGGTGAGAACCACGCTCGAAACTTTCGGCCCCACTCAGGATGCTCTCACCGCCTCAGATCTCAGGCCAGGCAATGCCGAAATGACCATGATCGCCTCAACTGAGGTTGAGTTGGATCTTGAGGGAGCAGAAAAACTGCTGAAATTGGTGGAGCATTTGGAGGACCTGGATGACGTCCAGAATGTGTATTCCAATGCCAGTATTTCAGATGTTATTGCCAGTCAGCTCTAAGCATCGTCTGCTGCTTTGGGGGTGGTCTCACGGAGCACCTCGCGATTGTTTTTCTGTTGAGCCTTGCCTATGTCCCTTGTGCTAGGTATCGATCCCGGCTCGCGTGTTACCGGCTACGGCCTGATTGATGTTCAGGGCAATCGACTCTCTTATGTTGATTGCGGCTGCATCCGCACCGATGGGGGAGCTCTTCCCGCTCGGCTCAAAAAAATATTCGATGAACTCTCGCAGCTGGTGGAAACGCATCGGCCGTCCCAAGTTGCGATGGAGGAGGTTTTCGTGGGTCGTAATGCTGCGTCTGCACTTAAACTCGGACAGGCCAGAGGTGCCGCGATTGCAGCTTGTTTGCAATCAGAGCTCGAGGTTTCAGAATATTCCGCGCGGCAGGTGAAACAGGCGGTGGTTGGCAGCGGGGCTGCGCAGAAAGGTCAAGTTCAGCATATGGTTAAGGCCTTGTTGAGAATCAGTGATACACTGGCCGAAGACGCCGCGGATGCATTGGCTGTCGCTATCTGTCACACCAACACGCAGAAGAGTCTAATCAGCATGGCCGGCGCTAAATCTTTTAGTCGTAGACGTTTTCGTTGACAGCTGCCGTGCTGTCCTGGGCATCCATCATAATCCGGAGCGGGAAAGATGATTGGCCAAATCAGAGGGCTACTGGTTGAAAAAAACTCCCCGGCTATCCTGATAGAGGTCGGGGGGTTGACTTATGAAGTAATGGTTCCCATGAGCACGGCCTATCAATTGCCTGAGGTCGGTAAAGAGTTGAGACTGCACACCCATTTTGTGGTTCGGGAAGATGCCCAGTTGTTATATGGCTTCTATCATCCGTCGGACAAGGCCCTGTTCCGAGCGCTCATAAAGGTAAACGGGGTGGGCCCGAAGATGGCCCTGGCAATTCTTTCAGGAATGGAAGCTGAGGCATTCGCCCGAACGGTCAGGGAAAATGACCTTTCAGCCTTGGTGAATATGCCTGGCATCGGAAAAAAAACCGCAGAACGTTTGCTGGTAGAGATGCGGGATCAACTCAGCGACTGGGAAGACAGCAGCGCGGTGAATTCGACCGGCGCCTCTACGCCATCCGCCTCGCTGTTGGGCAAAGAAGCGGAAACCGCGCTGCAATCGCTGGGCTACAAACCCCAGCAGGCGAGTAGGGCCGTTGCCTCCGTGCTCGAATCTGAGCCAGATATTACTGACAGTGAAACGCTGATCCGCCTCGCGTTAAAAGGAATGCTGTAGCGTTTGGAGTATGCATGCAAGAAGAACGATTAATCTCTCCTATTGGCAGCGCACAAGAAGACTCTCAGGAACGCGCTATTAGGCCTTTGTCCTTGACTGACTACGTCGGTCAGGCCGAAGTGAAGGAGCAGATGGATATTTTTATCAATGCTGCAAGAAATCGTTCGGAACCTCTGGATCACACTCTCGTCTTCGGTCCTCCCGGACTGGGGAAGACTACCCTGGCGAATATCATTGCTAATGAGCTGAAAGTTGCCATCAAAACCACTTCAGGGCCAGTGCTTGAAAAAGCGGGGGACCTGGCTGCTATGCTGACCAATCTGGAAGAAGGGGATGTGCTTTTTATTGATGAAATTCATCGCCTCAACCCTGCGATCGAGGAAATTCTGTATCCGGCCATGGAGGATTATCAGCTGGACATCATGATTGGCGAGGGGCCGGCGGCGCGCTCCATAAAGCTGGATTTGCCTCCTTTCACCCTGGTGGGGGCGACGACGCGAGCTGGTTTGCTGACTTCGCCTCTGCGTGACAGGTTCGGAATTATCCAAAGGTTGGAGTTTTATTCTGTGGGTGATTTAAAGCAGATTGTCGAGCGTTCTGCCAGCATTATGGCAACGGCAATCACCGCTGAGGGGGCAGAGGAAATTGCCCGTCGTTCACGCGGTACGCCCCGGATCGCCAACAGGCTGCTGCGGCGCGTTCGGGATTTTGCGGAGGTGAAGCACACAGGCACAGTGGATAATCATTCAGCCCGCGGCGCGCTGGATATGTTGAGCATCGACAAGCACGGCTTTGATCAGATGGATCGCAGGCTACTGCTGGCGCTGATTGAGAAATTTTCAGGAGGGCCGGTCGGGATAGAATCCTTGGCGGCAGCGCTGAGTGAAGAACGGGACACGCTGGAGGAGGTCGTCGAGCCATATTTAATCCAGCAAGGCTTCATCATGCGTACGCCCCGAGGTCGTGTTGCCACACAGTACGCCTATCGTCATTTCGGCATGACACAGGAAGGTCCGGCTGCCGACCTGTTCGACGAGTCGCAGTAAACTCGAATCGATCTACAGTGCGTCTTGCGACTTTTGGGAGCCGTGATTTGCCCTGATTCTGACACAATCCGTCGAGGCTTTGCCCTGACCCGTACACGAGTTGGTTAGCCTAGCCAAGTTAAATGCCATTGACCGAAACTATTTGCCAAACTGGCCGAAATATTCAGAAGACCGAGTTGTTTCCTCATCACGGTCGCGGCCGCAAAGAGCCCCTTTCCCGAGCCGGGCCCGGAGAATCTGACAGTGAATGAAGGACTGAATCCAATTGATCTTATCTTCGATGCCAGCTTAGCTGTTCAGCTGGTGTTCCTGATTCTGCTGACTCTCTCAATTGTGTCATGGGTAATCATAGTGCAGCGCTGGCTGGTGTTGTCTGCAGCGCGGAAAGGTGTGTTGAGTTTTGAGCAGAGATTCTGGTCTGGCATGGATTTGAGTCAGCTGTACAAGGAAGGTACCCAGATGCAGCAGGAAGACCTGCAGATAGTGGGCATGGAAAATATCTTCCGTGCCGGATTCAAAGAGTTCATGCGACTGCGGCAGCAATCGAGCGTCGACGGAGAGGCAATCATGGAAGGGGCTCAGCGCGCCATGCGCGTCGCCTATTCGAGGGAGGAGGAGAAGCTGGAAAGACATTTGTCATTTCTGGCTACCGTGGGGTCTGTTTCGCCTTACATTGGCTTGTTTGGTACGGTAATTGGCATTATGAATTCCTTTCTTGGTTTGGCAACGCAGGCGCAGGCAACTCTGCAGGTAGTTGCCCCCGGTATCGCAGAAGCTTTATTTGCGACCGCTATTGGCCTGTTCGCGGCGATACCTGCGGTGGTCGCTTACAACCGCTATTCGTCTACCTTGGATTATGTCACCAGCAGCTACATCACCTTCAGTGATGAATTCTCCAGCATCCTGCACCGCCAGATACACAGCAATTAATCTCGTTTCACAGGCCGGCTTCATTCAGTTATGGAAACAATGATTCGCAAAAAGCGCAAACCCGTGGCGGAGATCAATGTCGTACCTTATATCGACGTGATGCTGGTGTTGCTTATTGTATTCATGGTGACTGCACCAATGCTGGAACAAGGTATCGATGTTGATCTACCCCAGGCCAATAATGAGCCGCTGGATATCGATGAAAATCTTGAAACCCTCATTGTTTCGATTACCGCCGCCGGGGAATATTTTCTGAGTATCGGCGCGACGGGGGAGGACCGGCAATCGGTGGCACTGGATGCGATAAGAGAGCAGGTCGGGAGAATTCTCAATGCAAACCCGAAAATTCAGGTCCTTGTCGAGGGTGATACTCAGGCTGATTGGGGTTCGATGATTACTCTGATCACTACACTCAATGCGGCTGGTGTGACGAACCCCAATTTCATCACGCAACCACTTGATGCAATCTGACTGCAGACGATATGAACACTACGTTGAATAATTTTGTGATCTACAACGGTTACCCGCTTTCTATTGTGGTCGCACTTGTAATCCATATTATGATTTTATTGACGCTGCTTTATCTTCAGTCTGCGTCGGAGGTTCAGTCACTGGAGCTGGTTCAACCGACGGTCATTAAAGCGCTTTTTATCGACGAGAACCCGCAAGTTCGGAATGAGCAACTCAGGGAGCAACGGCGTGTTGAGCAACAGCGGCAAGAGCAGCAGCTTCAGGAAGCGCAGAGGCTGGAGCGTGAAGCACAGCAACAGCGGGAAGCAGAGCTGCAGCGATTGGCGCGGGAACAAGCGGCCCTGCGCGAGCGCGAAGAGCTGGAGAGGCTGCGCGAACGTGCCGAACGAGAAAAGCAGGAGCGTCTGGAAGCAGAATCAGATAGACGTCGTCAGCAAGAAATCGCCGCCGAGCAGGAACGGAGCAGGCAGCAGGAAGCGCAGCGGCGTCGTCAGCAGGAGCTGGCCGAGGTTTCGGCGGCAGAAGCAGCACGAACCGAGTTTGAGTTGGTGCAGAGTGCAACAGCGCTGATCCAGCAGGCTGTCCAGGAGACGTGGTCCAGGCCACCAAGCGCGCGCAACGGGATGCGGGCTGTCCTGCAGATCCGGATGCTGCCGACGGGAGAAGTGCTGGACGCGGTGATCACCCAATCCAGTGGTGATCCGGCTTTTGACCGATCTGCAGAGAACGCGCTTTACCGGGCTGCGCCATTCAGAGAGCTGCAAAGTTTGCCGATTAATGTTTTTAATGCGAATTTTAGATCGCTATCCTTGATATTTGAGCCTGAGGATCTTTTGAATTGATCATGAACATCCGAGCCTTTCTTGTATTGACTTGTCTGTGGTCTGCCTGTGCACAGTCAGAACTGAGCATCCAGATTACCCAAGGGGTCGACAACCCAATTCCGATCGCAATTGTGCCATTCGCGTGGGAGGGCAGTGGTGTATTGAGTGAAGATGTTGATCAGATAGTGATGGATGATCTCCAGCAAGTCGGTGAGTTTCAGGCGCTATCTCCGGGCAACATGTTGAGCCTGCCGAATGAAGAGAGAGAGATTTTTTTTCGTGACTGGCGGGTTCTTGCCCAGGATTACCTGCTTGTTGGCAAGATAAGCAGGGCGCCAGGCAGTCAGTTGGTGCAGGTACAGTATGAATTCTTTGATATTAATCGTGAATTAAAGCTGGCCGGTGAGATATTGACCGGCAGCGTGACGCAGCTGCGCGACATCGGTCACGAAATCAGCAATGTGGTGTTTGAGCTGGTAACCGGTACCCGAGGCGCCTTCACGACTCAGATACTTTACGTCGTGTCCGAGCAGTCTGCAGACGGTCAAACGGTCTTCCGGCTCGAAAAAGCCGACTACGACGGTCAGCGTGCCCAGGTGCTTCTTGAATCCAATGAGCCGATCATGTCGCCCAGTTGGTCGCCAAACGGAGAGGATATTGCTTACGTCTCCTTTGAAACCAGTCTACCGCGAATTTACACTCAGAATCTTGCTACCGGTCAGCGCCGGCAAATCACCAACTATCCAAATATTAACAGTTCCCCGGTCTGGTCGCCCGATGGCACTCGTCTGGCCATGGTATTGTCCAAAGACGGGAGCCCGGATATCTATGTTCAGGATTTGCTCAATAATGAGCTGATTAGAGTAACGGATCACCCGGCAATTGATACTGAACCTGCGTGGTCGAAGGATGGTCGGTCAATTGTCTTTATGTCAGATCGGACTGGCCAGCCGCAAATCTATCAGATGGAAGTGGGGGCCAGTTCTTTCAACGTTGAACGGCTGACCTATGATTGCTTTCAGTGCATGAAAGGGCAGTTCCTGCCGGATGGTGTCAATATGGTTCATGTTCGAAGAGAAACGCGCCAAAGCCCGAACTACCAGATAGCTGTTCTGAACATCGAGACGCTGAGAGTGATCACGCTGACTAATACGTCACTGGATGAATCTCCGAGTGTTGCTCCCAATGGCAGTATGATCATATATGCCACCAAGTTCGGGGGAAGGGGTGTGCTGGACGCCGTCTCCATTGACGGTCGCGTAAAGTTCCGTTTACCATCTTCGACAGGCGACGTGAGAGAACCCGCCTGGTCGCCGTTTTTTAACTGAGTGCAGCGGCGAAAACTGCTTGGAGAACTCACTGAGTGAATGTTAAGTCAAGAAACGAATGGAGAGCGAGAATTATATTTGTCTCGTTTCTCGCCTTTACAGCGTGCAGTTCTACAGGTGACACCGACGAGGGTGCGGACGCAACGCAAAATGGTTCCGGCAGCGGTGCTACAGATACGGCAACCAGTAGTTCGGCTTCCGGCGGAGGACAATTGACGCAGGAGGAAATTCGCGCCCAAAGCGCGCTGCGTCAAACCGTTTTTTACTTTGAGTTCGACATCGCCGAATTCAAACCCGCAGACCGGGGCACGCTTGCTTACCACGCTCGTGATCTTGCGGCAAATCCTAACAAACGCATTCGTCTTGAAGGTCACGCAGACGAAAGAGGAACTCGAGAATACAATTTGGCCCTCGGAGAGCGGCGCGCGAACGGCATACTCAACTATCTGATCGTTAACGGAGCGGCTCATTCGCAAATCGAGGTGGTCAGCTACGGGGAGGAGCGTCCTACACAATCCGGTCAAATTGAGTCGGCATACAGCCGCAACCGGCGTGTTGAGATCGTCGCTCGATAAGATGACTGAAAAATATTTGCTCATGCTGGTGAAAAGTGCCCTAGTCAGTTTCATACTGCCTTGGATGGCCACCGCTGCTTTCGCTCAGGGCCTCGGAGCCGTTGTTGAGTCGCAGCCTGTTGTGCGCGGCGACTCTTCTGTCAACCAGCAGTCGCCGGCTAATAATGATGCACTCGCTCTTCTGCTTGAGCAGAATCGCCAACTTCAGGCTGAGGTCCAAGCCCTGCGTGGAATGGTGGAGGAGCAGGGCTTTGAGTTGCGTAAACTGCAACGGGATTCGCTAAGTCGCTATACGGACACGGATGACCGGTTGCGTAGCTTAGAAACAGTAGCCGATGATCAATCGGCGGTCTCGGTTGCGGAGAACCGACAGCAGGATACGGGTGACGAGCTCAGTGTGAGCAGACCAGCAGATCAAGGTGTTCCTTCCGAAGAGACGCCGGCACCGGGCGCAAGTCCTATTGCTGCTATGACACAGAACTCGGCAGTACGTCCGGCGCAGCGCCCCGCTCCGAGAGGGACGTTGCAACCTGCAGTGCTTAGCGAGCAACAGCTGTATCAGATGGCCTATGACTCCGTGATTAACAGTAACTTCGAGCGCTCGATCGCTGAGTTCGATCAGTATCTGAGTATCTATCCGCAAGGACGCTTTGTAACCAATGCGTTCTATTGGAAAGGGCAGGCGTTTCTTTATCTGAATCGATACGCCGAAGCACGAGACTCCTATGAGGTTATATTGAATGAGTATACCGACTCGGCAAAGCTGCCTGATGCCATGTACGGATTAGGGTTGGCCTATCAAGGGTTAGGCAACATTCCGCAGGCAAGGCAACTCCTGAACGATATCAAACGCCGCTTTCCCAATACGGGTGTGGCCAATCTCGCGGATACGCGGCTGCTCACCCTAGATTAAACCCACTATTACGAACAGTACGGCAGTCTGCTCTCCGGATCGTTGAGACAGGTTGTGACTGGACTGCTCGTCTATGACTGAGTCGAATTCTGATGCCTTAAGAATAACCGAGATCTTTCACTCCCTACAGGGGGAAGCGAAGACCGCAGGAAAGCCTACGGTGTTTGTCCGTTTGACGGGTTGTCCACTACGCTGCCAGTACTGCGATACTGAGTACGCGTTCGTCGGGGGCGATCTTCTCTCGCTGAATGCCATTCTGCAAGAGGTCAAGCGCTATCAGTGTTCTTTGGTGACATTGACTGGTGGTGAACCGCTGGCCCAACCGAATTGTTTGCCGTTGATGAGGTTGTTATGCGATGAAGGCTTTGAGGTCTCCCTCGAAACTAGTGGTGCTTTGTCAGTTGTCGAGGTCGACCCCCGCGTTGGTATTGTGCTTGATCTAAAAACTCCCGGTTCCGGTGAGTCTCACCGGAACGCCTGGGATAATCTGAGTGTCCTTTCCCCTAAGGATCAGATTAAATTTGTGATCTGTGATGAGCAGGATTATGTCTGGGCCAAAGCCAAAATGCTCGAAGGGAACTTGGTCGAGCGGGTAGGTGAAATATTGTTCTCTCCTTCCTTTGGGCAACAAGACCCGAAACAGTTGGCGCACTGGATTTTAGACGACCGCTTGGCTGTCCGCTTGCAATTGCAGCTTCATAAATTACTTTGGGAGTCGGAGCCCGGCAGATGAATAGACTTAGAATGGGGAGCACGGGAGATGAATCGGATGGCTGATCGCGCAGTGGTGCTGGTTTCTGGCGGTTTGGATTCCGCGACCTGTCTGGCCATAGCCCTTTCGCAGGGTTACGACTGTTTTGCGCTCAGCTTCGATTACGGACAGCGATCCGTGAGTGAGCTTGCTGCCGCGAAGCGCGTGGTCGAATCCCAAGGGGGTATCGAGCACAGGATTATCAGCCTAGGTCTCGACACACTTGGCGGGTCGGCTCTTACTGACAAGAATTTGGCGGTTCCTGAATACGGCACCGAGGGTATTCCTGTCACCTACGTGCCAGCAAGGAACACCGTATTTCTGGCCTATGCTTTGGCGTGGGCTGAAGTCATTGACGCTAGTGCGATCTATATCGGCGTCAATGCTCTGGATTATTCAGGCTATCCTGACTGTCGGCCAGCCTACATCGACGCGGTTCAGAATATGATGAATTTGGCAACCAAGAAGGCGGTCGAGGGTGGAGCCATCGTTCTACATGCACCACTGATAGAGAAATCAAAGGCTGACATTATAAAAACTGGGGTGGAGCTGGGGGTCGATTACGGGCTAACTGTCTCTTGCTATCAGGCTGATGAAAATGGAAACGCCTGTGGTTTATGCGACAGTTGTCGCCTCAGGAGGCAGGGGTTTGCTGATGCTCAGCTTCGTGACCCGACTAGCTATCGGTGAGACAGGCGAATACTCAGGTAAAAATCCAGCGGTTACTTGAGTTTTTTTAGTTTGGTAGTACTATACCGCCCTCCTGTGGGTCGTTAGCTCAGTCGGTAGAGCAGTTGGCTTTTAACCAATTGGTCATAGGTTCGAATCCTATACGACCCACCACTTAATCCCTTTCAAATTTTTTGCGCTTGCCCTTCACACGGCGCCCTTCGGGGTCATGCGTGGGCGCACTAAAACTTGGGTAGAGTGTGTCTGAGTCACTTCCGCGGGGGCGGTTTTGAACTTACCCGAGGGCGGGTTTTCTCCGTTTGTGTTAAGCTCCAGTCTTTGTTTTCATACATGAATATGCCCAGTTTCCCGTCAAGCCAGCTCGCGTCGGATCAGCAGATCGTTCGGGAGTATTTGTCCCGCGCTGAAGCACCCCGTTCACTGTCCGCATCACAGGCCGCGGACTGTAAATCCGAGATCCTGACCTTGTTAGGCGAGCGGAACGCTCGCCTCGTGGCCCATTACTACACTGAAAGTGTACTGCAGGAGTTGGCTGAAGAAAGCGGCGGGTTTGTTGGAGACAGTCTCGAGATGGCCAGGTTTGGGCATGACTGCGATGCGGATATACTAGTAGTGGCAGGGGTCCGGTTTATGGGTGAAACTGCGAAAATCCTGTCTCCCGACAAGACAGTTCTGATGCCAACCCTCGAAGCAACCTGCTCACTGGATATAGCCTGCCCGATTGAGGACTTTGCGCCGTTCTGTGACGCGCACCCTGACCGAGAAGTCGTGGTCTACGCAAACACTTCTGCGGAGGTAAAAGCGAGGGCGGACTGGGTAGTCACCTCCAGTATTGCCTTGGATGTCGCGGAGCATCTCTCAGAGCAGGGTAAAAAGATACTTTGGGCACCGGACAAGCATTTAGGAAGTTATGTGCAGCGTACCACCGGGGCCGATGTCCTGATGTGGGACGCTGCCTGTATTGTGCATGAGGAATTCAAAGCGCGGGGACTGGCAGACATGCAGCGCCTGCATCCGGACGCGGCGATACTGGCGCATCCAGAATCTCCGCAATCGGTACTGGACATGGCCAACTTTGTTGGCTCGACCACTCAGATCATCTCAGCTTCTCAGCGACTGCCGTACGACGAATTTATCGTAGCAACAGACAAGGGGATTTTTCATAAGCTCCAGCAAACCTCTCCGGGTAAAACATTTATCGTCGCTCCGACCGCTGGAGAAGACGCTACCTGCCGAAGCTGCGCTCACTGTCCTTGGATGGCAATGAATTCTCTTGAATCGTTGCGTGAGAGCTTGTCCAACCCGGTCAACGCTATTGAGATCGCGCCCGAAGTAGCACAAAACGCTATTAAGCCATTGATCCGCATGGTGGATTTTGCAAAAGAGCAGCGACTGGCTGTCCGCGGCAAAGCGTGATCTGAAATCCGACTATTGCTATCCGTTCAAAGCCCGCTGTCTATCCTCTAGTTCTTTGATCTTCTGGCGAAGTCGGGCCTGAAGCGCCGGGTTTTTCGCTTCATCGGTTTCAATTTGCAGAGCGAACTGCAGCTGTTGACGGGCATTGCGAAAATCTGAAATCAGCGTGAAATACTCGGCGCGGGCTTGGTGAACTTTGCTGATGTTGCCCGCCTGGCCCCATGTTTCAGCGAGTTGATACCACAAATGATGATCGCTTTCCCGGGTTTTGGTGTGCCGCTCCATGACTTCGGCCGCTGCGTTGTAGGACCTAGATGCCAGAAGCGCATCGACATGCGCCATAGTAAGAGGATGATTTTCCGGGTTAATCTCCAGATGTCGCTCTAAATACTGGATCGCTCGCCGAGCTTTATTTTGCTTGGTGTAGATCTCGGCTTGCGTCACGACGAGATTGATCAGATTTGGATATTTCGCTAACAGAGGGGCAAGAGTTCTGTCGGCCTCTGCGTACTGCTCGTTCTCCCAGTAGGCCACTGCCAGAGCGTATCGGTTCACCTCTTCATTGAATGGACTGGCGCTGTTTTTAAAATTTTGTTCCGAATCGAGGACCAGTGCGGCTTTGTCCTGAGCGTAATGTCCGATGACGCGGGCTCTCATGATCTGATAATTCAAGCTAGCCGCATAGTCTCGCCGTGGGTAGCGCAAGGCGCGACCTCGGCTGTCTGAAATTCGAGATTCTGTCAGCGGATGGGTGAGTAAAAATTCTGGTGGGCGACGTCCAAAACGGTTGGCCGCAAGCAACCGTTCATACATTCGCGCCTGAGCGCTCGGATCGAAGCCCGCATTGTAGAGAGTGTCCTGACCAATACGGTCAGCTTCCTGTTCATTGTTGCGGCTGAATCTTAGCTGCCGATCCATGGCAAGGCCTTGCGCAGCCCCAAGAGCCGCTGCTCCATGTCCGCCATCTGAGGTCGCCATCACCAAAACACTGGCAAGCAGAGATGCGAGGTGGCCAACGCGGCCGGCTTGTGCTTCATCGACTCCGCGCGCGAAGTGCCTCTGGCTGACATGCGCAATTTCGTGTCCTATGACAGAAGCAAACTCTGCCTCACTGTAAGCGTTCAGAAACAGGCCAGTATTCACTCCGATAATGCCTCCGGGCGCGGCAAACGCATTGATCTCCTCACTGTCGATGATCACAAATGACAGGCGGCGGTCTGTCAGCTGACTTCGAGCGGCCAAGCGAAAGGAGATGCTTTCGAGGTAGGTGTTAAGTAGTGCATCAGGTATCGTCGGTGCGCCACGTCGCAACTGACTCAGAAACTGTTGCCCCATCTGATATTCCTGATCCAGAGACACAGTCCCTGAAATCCGATCACCGAGGCGTGGCAGTTCGGGCTGCGCCAGACAGGCAACGGTCCAAAAGTGGAGGCAAATCCCCAAAAAATTTAATGAGAAAGTACAGTACGACATTGAGTGTCAGCTATGGCCAGGAATCGTCGAGGTTATCATAAATAATGCAGTTGTATGAGTGACTTATCGATAAATTAGCTGAGTTTGTCATGGTCAGCCAGCCCCAACGCTTGGTACCATAGCCGGCATGAAAGAAGTACACCAAGAATTAGACGTCACCGGTCTGTCATGTCCGATGCCGCTGCTGAAAGCGAAGTTGGCGTTAAATGAATTGGCACCATTGCAGATATTAAAGGTTGTGGCTACGGATCCTGCATCCGAGAAAGACTTCTCTCTGTTTGTTGAACGCAGCGATCATCAAATTCTCGAGTTTCAGAATGATAAAGGTGTTTACACTTTCTGGATTCAACGGGGCTGATTAAGCCGGGCAATCATCTGTCGCCTATGAAGAAACTTCTTAATGACTTCTTTGATCGTTATTTTCACGACGAAGAGTCCCTTATCCTTCTCATCCTGTTGGCCGTCGGCTTACTCCTGCTGGTGCTGATCGGTGAGATTCTGGCTCCCCTCATTGCCGCAATTGTCATTGCTTACCTGATGCAAGGTCTGGTGAATCTGTTTCTACGCTATGGTGCTTCTGCGCGTGTAGCTTTCTTTTTCGTTTATACGCTGTTTATCAGCCTCTTCGCGGTGATGTTGCTTTATCTCTTGCCAAGAGCATGGGACCAACTGAGGCTGCTGGCGAACGAGATACCAAAGCTTTTGCGTGATTGGCAGACCACATTGGTGTCGCTGCCCGAGAACTACCCCACGTTATTTTCTGAAAGTCAGGTCGAGACGTTCATCGATGGTTTTGGTGGTGAGGTGGGTGGCTTTGGCCAGAGAATACTCGAATATTCTTTGGCAAGTCTGCCGAACGTATTTGGCTGGGTGATTTTCCTGGTGCTGGTACCCATCTTGGTGTTTTTCGTGATGAAAGACAAAGATGACTTGGTGCTTTGGGCGGGCAATTTCCTGCCACGTAATCGTCCGCTGATGATTCGGATCTGGAGAGAGATGGATGAGCAGATCTCTAACTACATCCGCGGAAAGTTCATCGAGGTATTAATCGTGGGAGGAGCAGCTTACCTGCTTTTCATCGTGCTCGATATGAATTACGCGCTGCTGTTATCCGTTCTCATCGGGTTGTCCGTCATCGTGCCTTACATTGGCGCGACCGTGGTCACTGTTCCGGTTGCAGCAGTCGCTTATGTTCAGTGGGGAATCGGCAGTGAGTTCTACACCGTCATGATCGCTTATCTGATCCTGCAAATCTTAGATGGAAATGTTTTGGTTCCGGTGATTTTTTCTGAAGCAAATGACCTGCATCCAGTTGCTATCATCGCGGCGGTCCTTGTTTTTGGCGGTATCTGGGGGCTGGCAGGGGTGTTTTTTGCAATTCCGCTGGCAACCTTCATCAAGGCTATCGTTAATGCTTGGCCGAGTAGGGTACAGGCGAAGACGCCCGGCTTGAACGAATGACTGCGTTTGGACGCCTGTGGTAGCATTGGCTACGGTTTCGGTTCTTTTCCCCAGGCTCGGCATTCATTGAAAACGCGAATTCAGGGTAGCTTAGTTGCGATTGTGACGCCGATGACTGAGCGTGGCGCGGTTGATCTACGCACTTTCGAGCGCTTGCTTGACTGGCACATTGAATCCGGTACCAATGCAATTGTTGTAGTCGGTACCACCGGTGAATCTGCCACGCTGAGTCCGGCGGAGCACTGCGATTTAGTCGGCCATTGTGTGTCCTACGTGAATCATCGGATACCGGTGATTGCGGGAACGGGCTCTAACAACACCCTTGAGGCACTCGAATTTACCTCGGATGCGGCGAAGTTTGGTGCCGACGCGGCGCTGCTGGTGACCCCTTACTACACTAGACCTTCACAAGAAGGGCTCTTTCAACACTTTAAAGTAATTGCCGATTCAGTTGACATACCGCAAATTCTCTACAACGTCCCGGGCCGGACTGCCTGCGATCTCTCCTTTGAAACGATCGAGCGTCTGACTAAGTTAGATAATATCGTAGGCATTAAAGATGCCACGGGGGACCTCCAAGCAGGACTCAAGCTGGTCGAGGCTTTCGGAGACAGACTGGCGGTATACAGTGGTGAGGATGGGCTGTCTCGGGAGCTTATTCTTGCCGGAGCAGACGGCACGATTTCGGTCACTGCCAATGTGGCCCCGTTGTTGATGAGCCAGATGTGTGCCGCTGCCTTAGCAGGAGACCGGGCGGAAGCACAGCGGCTTGACGACGCTCTGACTGGGCTGCATGAAACACTGTTTTTGGAAGGAAACCCGGTACCGGTAAAGTGGGCCCTGGCAAAAATGGGCCTGATAGCCCCCGCGCTGAGGCTGCCTTTGGTGGAACTCAGTCTGAGATATCATGTCCAAGTTAGCCACGCTCTGGCTGCTGCCGGAATTGAAATCAATCTTGACGTTTGAATTGCTGCAATAGACGTAGGTTTTGGGAATGAAACTGTTTAGCGCTTATCCGACGAGACTTTTGCTACTGCTGAGTGCCGCTCTGTTCCTGAGTTCGTGCGGCCTTATTGGGGGTGACAGCGCTTGGTTCGGTGGGGAAAACGGCTTGTTTGCTGACGAAGGTGGATATCAGACGTCGCGGGTGATTCCGGACATGCGGATACCCGCAGAACTAGACAGTTACACAATTGATCAGCTTTACGTTATCCCGGAGCCTTATTCCGCGGACGCGGTAGCCTTCGAAGAGATCCCCCTGCCCAGACCCATCGAGGAGCGTCGTCGTGAAGGCGTCGTCATCCAAAGTTTATCTGGTGTGCGTTGGGTTCTCATTGATGCGACCCCCGGGCAGGTGTGGCCACTGATAAGGGATTACTGGACAGAGCTTCAGATTGCTCTCGACTATGAAAATCCGAGTGCAGGCATACTGGAGACTTCCTGGGTGGAGATCGGACTGGATCAGGAAAACCGCCACAAGTATCAGATTCGGATTGAGCCCGGATTGCACTCGGGCTATTCTGAAATATACGTCACCCATTTACAGAATCTTCGTGAGGATCCGATTCCGACAGTCGTAGCCTGGCCGGAAGAGTCTTCCTCAGTGGATCTGGAACAGGACATGCTGCGTTCGGTGTCTCAGTTCCTGGCTGATCGGAATGACATTTACCAGGCGTCTTCCGCCAGCTTGCTGGCTGGCACTATTCAGGCAGAGAGCAAGGCGAACATCATTACTGGTAGCGCGGGTGATCCGGTATTGGAGTTGAAGCTGGACTACAACAGAGCGTGGGTTCAGGTGCGCCAGGCACTGCAAAGCGCCGAAATCGATATCCTCGATGAGAACCGTGATCAGTCTGTGATTAACGTCAGATTTGCCGGCGCAGCTGATGAGGTCGACCCTCCCGGCTGGTTCGGCAGGCTATTGGGCCGTGGGGATGAAATCGAGCCGAATGAAGCCCGGGATTTCAGTGTCCGAATTCTTGAGACGGGTGCCGTAGTCGAGGTCATCACTGAAGCCCTTGTCAGCAATCCTGAATCGGGAGAACTGGACCAAGAACTGCTGCAAGTCATTAATGATAACTTATCCTGACCAACTCACCATCCTGCAATTCTTTTCTCGGACCGCTCATTGTGAGTGAAACGTTCCTGCCATTCCTTGTCTTAATCCTGTTGGTTGTCGTGCTCGCGTCAATCATCTATGTGTTTCTCCTGTTTGCGAAATTGAATCAATCCCGAATCGAAAAGACCGCTGCCATTGAAAAACTCAATTCCAAGGAAACGGAGTTAGCGCTGTCAGCTGCCGAGCTCGCCGGGCTGAAAGAGGCGTTTGCATCAATCCAGTCAGAGTTGACTAAATCGAAAGAGGAACTGGCGGGCTTGCACGCCCGTTCAGAGCTGGAACGAGATCAGTTCGAAGAAAAGCTTGCGTTTATCGAACGCTCTAAAGAGCAGCTCGGAGAGTCATTTAAGAACATGGCTAATGACTTGCTCGAGGCAAAAAGCAAAAGCCTTAGCCAGAGCAGTAAGGAAAATATCTCGGCGCTGCTGTCGCCACTTCAGGAAAAAATCACGCAATTTGAAAAGCGTGTCGAAGAAACATACGACAAGGAATCAAAAGAGCGCTTTTCCTTGGTCCGGGAAATTAAGGCTCTACAGGATCTGAACAACAAGATCAGCGAAGATGCGATCAATCTCACTAACGCCCTGAAATCCGATAACAAAGCGCAGGGCACGTGGGGTGAGTTTGTGCTGGAATCGATTCTCGAAAAGTCTGGCCTCACCAAAGGGCGTGAATATGAAGTACAGGTTGCGCTAAAGGCGGAGGACGGAAGTAAGTCTCAGCCGGATGTTATCGTCCATTTGCCCGAGTCTCGCGATATCGTGATTGATTCGAAAGTGTCGCTCAAAGCCTGGGATTCATTCTGCTCAAGTGAGCAGGGGGCTGACAAGGACGCGCTGTTAAAGCAGCATGTTGCGTCGATCCGACAGCATGTCAAAACACTGTCAGCTAAAGATTATCAAAACCTTACTGGGATAAATTCGCTGGACTATGTGTTCCTGTTCATGCCCGTTGAGGCTGCTTACAGTACAGCAGTGCAGATGGACCGCGATCTGTTTCAGTATGCTTTTGAGAGGAATATTATTTTTGTTGTGCCCTCGACCTTGTTGACTACGCTCAGGACTGTACAAAATCTTTGGCGGCTGGCGCAGCAGAATCAGAATGCCAACGAAATTGCTGACCGTGCGGGCGCTCTCTACGACAAGTTCGTGGCCTTCGTTGAGGATCTTGAAGAAGTGGGCGAGCGCATTGACGCGACACGAAAAAGTTTTGAGAAAGCCAGAAATAAACTGATTTCGGGTCGCGGTAATCTGGTCAGACGGGCAGAGGCGCTTCGACAACTTGGGGCGAAGACAAGCAAGAAGCAAAGTGCCAAGCTTGTTGATGTGGCAGATGATGTTGGTGAGACTGAGGTGGCAGCTCAGGCTGAACAAGGTACCCCGGGGAATGTTGAAGATGATACGCGCCACTGAGTGCCGTACAGCTGATGCCGCTTTGACTGAGCCAGTTTGCAGTTTTCTGTGTTGTGAAACACCGGGCGAATGGTTAGCAGAAGCACTGAATCATCCGGAAGAGCTGTTGATTGATCATGCTAACTGCGAGAAGAAAGCAGCCGCAACCGCGATGAAGCTGATGTATCGCTACACAGACAATGCGACGTT
>Ga0163109_10001259_pt1 | contig 20187 bp, 17 predicted proteins | sample CRUFie1St13metaG_FD_108704 | JGI IMG/M metagenome (GOLD analysis project Ga0163109, IMG submission 108704) | Marine microbial communities from the Costa Rica Dome - CRUD Field 142mm St13 metaG | ecosystem: Environmental > Aquatic > Marine > Oceanic > Photic zone | place: Costa Rica: the Eastern... | reverse complement strand
GTTTTAATTTCTGGTTTAAGTCAATATTTTTTGGGGATATATGGCCCATTTGAGTTTCTCAATGGGCTAATAATTTGGTATCAAAGACCTATTGAAAATGAAGCACAAGGATTAACAGCAGTATTCAATATGCAACCCTATGCAGCCGCATGGTTATGCATGATATTTTATATAAGCCTAGCTTTTACTTTGGTTAAAGATAATAAAATAATAAAATTCGTAAGTTCTTTTTTAATTACAATATTTGTATCTTTATCCACAATCCTTACGTACTCAAGAAGTTCAATTATTTCAATATTATTTTTTTTATTTTTCTTTTTTAAATCAAAAAATTTGGTAAAAATACTAATATTTCTCTTTCTGAGCTTATTATATGTTTATTATGTATTTGGTGAAAATATATTATTGGATAATATAAATAATTTAAATGGTTATTTGCCATATGCACTTTATGTGAAAATTATAAATATTTTAAATTTGAGTGCCTTCCAATCATTTCCCAGGGTTTCAATTTGGGAATTCTCAATAGATTTTATAACTCAAAAACCAATATTTGGATGGGGAGCAGGTTCATTTAACGAAATATTTAATCCTTATGATTTTAAATTTATTAATGGACAACATCCACATAATCTCCCACTTGAAATTGCTTTAAGTTACGGTTTACCTAGTGCATTTATTTTAACTTCAACCGCATTTTTAATAACATTTGAAAATTTAAAAAAAGATTTAAAAATAAATCATCTCAAAAAATTCTCTAAAGAAAATATTTTTGACACTGCTTGGAGAACATCATTTGGTATCTTTTTATTTATTCATTTATTTGACATAACATATTTTGATGCAAGAATAAGCGTTTTTTCTTGGATATTATTTTCAGGAATGAGAAATATGCTTAAAGAAAAATAAAAATTAATATATTAAGTTGCACCGTATCCTAGCTTCCAAAAATTTAAATCAGTACTTCTAATTTTATTAATATCAACAACTGCTCTAGTATCAAACACCCAGGCTGGTTTCCTCATTATTTTTGATAACTCATTAAAGTCTATTTCTTTATATTCATCCCAATCAGTGAGAATTAAAACTGCATCCGCATCTTTTGCTGAATCATAAATATTTTTACAAAAACAAATATTTTTATTTTCATTTTTAAAAATTTTCTCTATAACTTTTTTATCAACTTTTGGATCATTTATTGAAAGAAGTGATCCTTCTTTAAGCAAATCTTTGCAAATAGAAATTGCAGGTGATTCCCTAGTATCGTTTGTATTAGCTTTAAAAGCAAATCCCAAAACAGCGATTTTCTTATTTACTAAATTCCCATAAAGTTTCTCTAAGATTATTTTATAAATCCTATTCATTTGCCAGTAATTTATTTTTATTACACTTTCCCAAAAATCTCCAACTTCTGATAAGCCATAATATCTAGATAGATAGACAATATTAAGTATATCTTTTTTAAAGCAACTTCCTCCAAAACCAGGTCCAGAATTTAAAAATTTTCTTCCTATTCTGGTATCCATTCCAATAGCTTCAGAAACCTCTTCAACATTTGCTCCTGTTGACTCACATATTGCAGAAACCGTATTAATTGAACTTATCCTTTGAGCAAGGAAAGCATTTGCCATTAATTTTGAAAGCTCACTACTCCATAGATTTGTACATAAAATTTTAGAACTTGGAACCCAAGAAGAATAAATTTGTTTAAGCAAAGAAATTGCATCTTCATCTTCTCCCCCAATAAGTATTCTATCTGGATTTCTCAAATCATTAATTGCTGTCCCTTCGGCAAGAAATTCGGGATTAGATAATACTGAATAAGTTTTTTTATCTAAAGAATCATCATTTGATATATCAGAAGATTCAAGAATAGATTTTATAGTCTCTGCTGTTCTTACTGGTAAAGTACTCTTCTCAACGACAATTGTATGTCCCTTAGAATATTTTTTGATTTGTCTAGCACATGACTCCACCCACCTCAAATCACTTGCTTGTCCAGCACCTAAACCAATTTTTTTTATGGGAGTGTTAACAGAAATAAATATAATATCTGCATTTTTAATACAGTTTTCAATCTCAATAGAGAAAAAAAGATTCCTATTTCTTACTCTTTGAATAATTTCCTCTAATCCAGGTTCAAATACTGGTAAATTTTTAAGATTTTTATCATTCCAGGCCTTAATTCTCTCCTCACTTATATCAACCACATTTATTAATATATCTGGACAAAAATCAGCTATAACTGCCATCGTAGGCCCCCCCACATAACCAGCACCAACGCAGCAAATATTAACTGACATAAACTTTTATTTTCATAATTTACTTTTTAAAAATTAATACTTATAAATCTTACAATTTTAATGAAAAATATGTTTAATTTCAAATATTTAAACGGGATGTTACTTTTCAACAATTGAAGTTTAATTAAAGAAAAGATTTAATTGTGAAGTCCAATCCATAATCTAAGCTCACTTTAGGTTGCCAATTGGTCAAGCTATTAATAAATTTTAAGGAAGGACATCTCCTTAAAGTCTTATCTGATTTAGCTTTATCAAATAAAAAATTTCCTCTAGAATAGATTTTCTTATCAATTAACTTAGCTAATTCCAAAATTGAGATTTCTTCAGGATTTCCCAAATTTATAGCTCCTTTAAAATTACTTTTTATTAACAAAATCAATCCTTCAACAATATCACTAATAAAGCAAAATGAGCGGGTTTGGCTTCCATCTCCATGAATAGTCAATGGCAATCTTTTTAGTCCTTGATCTATAAAAGAACTTATTACTCGACCATCATCAGATTTCAGCCTTGGTCCATAGGTATTGAATATTCTAACTACTTTGATATCCATATTAAATTTATCTTGAAAATCAAAACATAATGTTTCAGCAATCCTTTTCCCATGCGCATAACAAGATCTTTTACTACTAGTACTTATAAATCCTAAATTATTTTCTTCCTGGGGAATTATTTCACAATTACCATATACTTCACTACTACTAGCAAAAAGTACCTTTGCTTTTTTATCCTTTGCTAAATTCAAAAGATTATAAGTACCATCAAAATTTATTTTTGCTGTTAAAATTGGATCTTTCAAGTATTCTTTTGGAGAAGCTGGGCAAGCAAAATGCCACAAGATATTAAAATCTATAGATTGTTTTTCTAAAATATCTCCCTGTATAAATTTAAATCTTGGATTATTTATCCATCTCTTTAAATTTGAATAACTTCCTGATGATAAATTATCTAAACAAATAACATCCTCGCCTAATTCAATTAATCTATCAATCAAATGAGAACCTATAAAACCTAATCCACCAGTTACTAAATTTTTGCTCATAATTATATATTATTTGATTTAAGATTTATTTTTTTGCATTAAAATTACAAAAATCATTAAAATTTTGTTTGGCATAATTCCAACCATCTTTGCACATATCATTTAAGTTCTTTTTAGTTTCCCAATTTATAGTATTTTTAGCCAGACTACAATTTGCTAATAAAAAGGGTGCATCTCCTGATCTTTTTTCAAAAAATTTATAAGGAATTTTTACTTTATTTATATTCTCAAAAGTTTCTATGAGTTCTAGTATTGAACATGGATAACTAGTGCCAATATTTAAGGCTAAAAGAAATGAATCTTTATCTTTTAAATAATTTAATGCCTTTATATGGGCATCAGCAAGATCCATAACGTGAATAAAATCTCTCACAGCTGTTCCATCAGATGTAGGCCAACTATTTCCAAAAATTTTTAGATAACTTTGCTTATTCAAAGCAACTTGTAAAATATTAGGAAAAATATTATCAGAGATATCATTCAGATTTTCACCAATCAATCCAGAATAATGAGCGCCAATAGGGTTGAAATACCTCAACAAAATAACATTGAAATTATTTACTGAATGTAAATCTCGCAATATCTTTTCAATAGTTAATTTTGTTTCCCCATAAGTATTAATAGGATTCTTTTCATCAGCTTCAAAAATGGGGATTGATTTAGGATTTCCATAGACAGTTGCGCTACTGCTGAAAATAATATTAAAACATTTGAACTTTATCATTGTTCTAAAAAGTGATAAAGAACCTAATACATTATTATCCCAATATTCGATTGGTTTTTTTATTGATTCTTTAACAGATTTCAATCCTGCCAAATGAATTACAGCTTTGATCTCAGATCCTTTTCTAATAAACTCTTTAAAAATATTTTCTAGTGCAATATCGTTTCTAATATCGCCTTTTATAAATTCAATACTATTAAAAGAATTAGAAGCTATTTTTTTAATCTTATCAATAGTTGTACTTGAACTGTTAATATTCGAATCTATTACTGTTACTTTAAAACCTTTTTCCAAGAGCCCTAAAGCCACATGACTTCCTATAAAGCCGCATCCCCCTGTAACCAATATATTTTCCATTAGCAAAAATTTAAATGCAAAAGTTTTTAATACTTATATTAAATTCAATTAAATTTACCAACAAGAATAACCCCCATCTACAAATATTGATGTGCCTGTAATATATGAGGATTTATCTGACGAAAGAAATTCATAAGCATTCAGAACATCCTCTATTTTAGCCATCCTAGCTAAAGGAACTTTATTAATATAATTTCTTCTAAATTCTTTTGATTGAGAATTATTTTCTAATCCTCCTAATACAATGCAATTACATCTCCCTTTGTTGGATAATGCTGCAGTTACAGCAAAATGTTTTGTAATGCCAATAATTGATGATTTAGAAGCCGTATATTCAAGAGGTTTAATAAAATCATCTCCATATATTCTGTGATCGGGAGATAAAAGACCATATATAGATGAGAACAAACAAACACTACTTTTTGAGAAAAGATAAGGTTCAAATATTTTAAGTACATATAATTGCGAGGTAATATTTACCAAAACTCTTTGATTTATTTCTTCAAAATCTTGACGCGATAACCCATAATCATAAGAATTATCTTTTTTTTTGCCATCTTTTGGAACAGAATCTAAAACTGCACAAAGAACCAAATTTTTAACTCTAAACTCTTTTTCTAAATATAAATTTTTTAAATTCTCCTCAATAATTAAAGGCTTGGTACAATCTAGTTTCCAGTGTTTAAATTCATCATTTTTTATTTTTGATTTGCCAATATCTATTCCTATTAATCTATTTTGAGAATTGAGTTCATAATCTACAATTTCTTTACCTATATTACCGTTACATCCTATTACAAAATTTATATTTTCCATTTTCTTGGATCTGCCAGATAATCACTTATTGTATCAAAAATTTTGTAATCATAATTACGATTATTTTCTAAATATATATGATTTTGAATATAAGAATTTACTCTCTCAAAAGATGAGGATCCAAAAATAATTCCTTTAAAAGAATTATCTATACAAAAAGATAAAGATTTTGAGAATAAATACTGACCTAAACTAAGGCCATGAGATTTTGCATCATCCAATAAAATTCTCTTTTGTAAAATGATTTTTTTTCTTATTTCTTCATCAAATTTATCTTTTAAATCTATAAAGTATATCCCCTGTAAAAAAATCGATCTTATATAAATATCACATTTTAATTTTTTTAATAAATTAAAATCAATTCTTACATTTGAATTATATGGTATTTGAAGCAATTCAAAACTTAAATTATTTTCTAAAAGAAATTCTAATTCTTCCTGGTTATATATTGAAAATCCAATCTTTATTTGCAATTTATCTTTAATTATTGAACTTATAAATTTATAATGATCTATCAATTCAGCGTTGATTTTATCATGTATATATATGCCCTTCAAATATGATCTTCCATTTTCATCTGAATGTTTTTCAATAATTTCCAAAACTTTTTTCTCATCAATTTTACCTATTTCGATTTTTGTGAAAGTATTCTTTTCCGCCCTATCTTTAAGGATCTGCAAATCTTGTAAATCCCAACCATATTTTTCTGCTCCATCAACTCCATCACAGATTTCTAAAATAGAAGTAAGTGGAATATTAATAGAACTACTTATGTTTTTCTTTATTCCGTATTCTTGGCATCTATTTGCTAAACCATATAATATTTCAACATCTGAGATCATCTGGATTATCTATGTCAAGGTTTTTCCCATCTATTTCAATAATACCAACTTTAGGCCCCGAAATACTTCCTAACTGTAGAGTAGATCTTCTTACTATTTCTAATTCTCCCGATTGATAAAAGAAATCCTTATCTAACATTTGTCTAGGAATATTGCCTGGCTCCGGAACATATTCAACAATAGGTGAAACATAATTTTTATTTTTAATTTTTTGCCAAATTCTAAATGGATTCTCGCTAACTTTTCTCATTGCTCGCACTGAAGTTATCTCATGATTTTTTTCTAGGATTTCAATACCTCTGCTAATAATATCTTTTGGTCTTATTGGAGAAGTTGGCCTTATTAAAGCAATATATTCAAATTTTTTATTTAATAATTCTTCCTTTAAACTCCAGGCATGCAAAATAACTGGAAAATCAACAACATAATCCTCTGCAAGACATTTTGGTCTCTTAATAATACATTTTTCAGGAATACCATTTTCTTTGAAAAGATTTATATATTGATCAGAATCTGTTGAAACACATATATTTTCAAGATTAATACTTTGACTTTTTAAAAAATCAAAACTATGCATAATTAAGGGTTTTCCTTTCCAATCAATAATATTTTTATTTTTTATGCCGGAACTTCCTGATCTAGCTGGTATCACGAATAGTACATCATTCATTTAAATTATTCTCTCATCGAAGATATCTAGTTCTCTATTAAATTTACCACTATCATTAACAAAACCAAAAATTAATTTAGGATTATCTGCGTCATCAACAATGTAATCTCCAGGGAGAGCTAAATAACCGCCACTGACTAAATATTTATTTTTAAACTTTTTTCTTTTTGGTAATATTTCATTTTTATCAAGTAATCTTTTTACATAAGTAATAAGTGACTTTCCAATATCAACTCTAGAGAATCTCAAGGTCCCTTTTTCTTTAAAATATTTAATTGCATGATTACTAAGCTCTCCATGACCAACAGAAATTATTCTAGCCCTTTTGTTTAATAGCTTGCAATTAGAATTGTTGATAACTTCTTTTGAATTTGTTGTCGTAATAATTATATCTTTATTAACTAAACATGATTCAATTTCTCTATGAAGGATAGGCCTAGCTAATGTCGATGGAGGTTTGAGAATTTCCATACAAGTACATTTCTCAAATGTTTTCTTATAATCTCGAGAGTATATTTCTATGTTATTTCCACATTCTAAAAGTGACATGGCGATCTTGAATCCAATTTTTCCTAAACCAATAATTGAAATTGATCTTTTATATAAAAAAGGATTTTCTTTTATTAAATTATTAACAACATGTTCAGCAGTCAATGAATCAAATCTGATTCCTAAGATTTTTTCTTTTTCAATTATTTCTTCTAATCTTCCTTCAAGATTTCCAGTAATAAAATTATCATTCTTTCCTAATCCAACAACACCTTTTTTTTCTAAATCAACTAAAAAATAAGCTATTTTTTTATTAAATTCTTTTGCAATTTCAATAACAAGATCTTGTTCTAAATTACAAAACCCAGCAATTAAATAATCATCAAATATTCTTGGAGGCAAACTATAAAAAGTAGAATTTTGTTTTTTATAAGAATTAGATGTTTGATGAAAACTTAAAAGTATTTTCAAACTTTTCTTTTCTGATATAGTTACGCATCGTTTTAAATAAATTTTTAAATAATCTATTATCATAATTCGAAATCCTTAATAAAAACTGGATCTAATTTATTTTTTGGAAATAACAATTTTTTACCAATAACTTCACTTATTTGGAAGGTATCATCGCCAATACAAGGGGGCATTAAAATTAAGTCATCAAAATTTAGCTTTGATCCAACTTCTAAATTCCTTTTAAAATAATATCCTTTTTTTTGTCTCCTAAATTCTTTACTTTCGGCACCAATCAACCCTGAACGGACTTTATTAAGATTTTGAAAATTATGCAAAATAGAAACCAGTTCAATAAGTTCCCCCTCCTCCAATGAATGGATATGGTCTGGTCCGCTTAATTTCTTATCTAGAGTTATATGCTTTTCTATAACTTGAGCACCATAAGATGCGGCTAGTATAGAAGTATAAATTTCTAGTGAATGATCACTATAACCTACTTTATTTGCAAATTTTTTCAATAACGAGATGGTGCCAAGCGAAGCGCTATTTATATCCATTGGATATGAAGAGACACAATGTAATAGTGTTAATCCATCTCCTATTTTTTCTTTTAAAAAACTTGAACTTTTTTCGATATCATTAATTGTACTCATACCTGTTGACATTATTATATTCTTAAATAATTTTCTTGCCTGGTCGCAGACTTCAAAATTCGTAAGGTCCATAGAACTGATTTTTAGTATTGATGGATTTATTTGATATGCCTTTTTTACTGAATCTCTATCAAAAGCACTGAAAAAAAGTTTAATTCCTGCTTTTTTACTATAAAGATGAAGTGATTTCATCTCCTCAAATGAGAGTTCACATCTTTTAAATATTTCATACAAATTTTCTCCTTCTCCATCTGAATCCTCTTTATAAAATGCATCTCTTGTGAAGCGATTAGCTCTTGTTTCAGATGAATATAATTGAAGTTTAACAAAATCGCATTTTGCTTTTACTGACAAATCAATTAATTTTTTTGCAAGATCAATGTTGCCATTATGATTTAATCCAATTTCTGCTATAAAAGTCACATTTTTGATCTTATTAGAATAATTATTTGGATTCTCATAAATAAATTCTAATGATTTTTTATTGTTATTTTTTTGAGCAACTTTAGGATGTTTTTGAAGATCATTAGACAAATCAAGACTTTTTCTAAAACAAATCTGTACATCTCCATATTCAAATTCTGCAGCAGTACCACATCTAATTAAATTTTTTAAACTATCCGCATAAGAATGTATCTTTGAAGTATTTTTCTCATACCCCATTTCTCTTATAGGATAAACAAATTTTTCAACTTGAACATTTAAAACTTTTTCGATATTATTTCTAAGCCATGGTACTTTTTTAATACTTTGGCTAAATTTAGTTAAGATAGTTTCTTTTTTTATATCCAAATTACTATCAAAGGGGATTTCATACATAAAAATATTTAATCCATTTGTTGCTTGAGGAGAAAGTTTTGTGAAATTTGTTACTCTGGTGAAATTTATTTCAGAATCATCAAAATATATCCAAGCATAATTATTTGGCAATTTATCTTTTTTGTGAATAGCAGAAATAATAATCACGCCTCTATATTCACAGCTACAATTTATCTTCAAAAGTTTTCCTAATATTATTGTAGGCAAGCAAGAAATTACTATAGCCTCATGTTCTACTTTTATTAGACTTTTATTTGTAACTATTTTAATTATTTTCGTATCTTCAATTTCAAAATCTTCTACATGAGTATTTAAATGAATTTTACTATTATTCTCTATAATATCCCTTTTCATTAAATCATATATGTAACCAGAACCATATTTAGATGTGCCAACCCATTGATTAATAAAAAAAGGAGCTATTTTATCTCTAATTTCAATCCTTTTTGGAGCCCAATCTGCTCTCATTTGATTTGTTTTAATTCCCCATAATTTCTCGGGATATTTTCTAAAATATTTTTCTTCAATTAATGGACCAACTCTTGCTTTCATATAATCTCTGTAATTTGAAAAAAGGAAGGGATTATTTTCAGTTTTTTCAAGACTGCTGAAATCGATATTATTTTTTTTAAGTCCCTCTTTTGAGATAGGATAATCATGAAATTCATTGAAATCATTTCCCTTACAATTAGCCGAATATAAAATTTGCTCATCTAATACAGTTGAAAAACTATTTTTCCAAATTTCTATCATTTCTTTATCATTTGTATGAAATATATGTGGACCACTGTCCAAAAGAATTTTTCTCCCTTGAAACTTTATTTCTCTACTACTGCCCAACCCACCAACAAAATTCTGTTTTTCTAATAATTCAACCTGCCATTTATTTTTACTAAGAAACCAAGCCAAAGACATGCCTGAAGGTCCTGCACCAAGAACATATGCCTTCATAGAGTTTTGAAAATAATTATTTATTATACTTTAAATATGAAATTTATTAAAAGAAAAGAGCAAATATTATAATTCAAGGGTTTATCTATAATTTAATATCATTAGTGTTAGAAAAAAGCTAATTATAGGACAGAATCAAAACCTTATATCAATATTATGGGAGTACCCTATAATAGTTTTTATCAATTCTTTGTTGAGAGTAAATTTACTAAATAATTGAATGATTAAAAACTTTAAAGGAATTATATTAGCAGGTGGTAATGGCAGCAGGCTTGCACCATTAACTAATTGCATGAGTAAACAGCTAATGCCTCTTTATGATAAGCCAATGATCTATTATCCCCTAAGCACATTGATGCTTGCAGGAATAAAAGACTTCTTGATTATCGTTTCAGAAGAAAACTTAAATTCTTTTAAAGATTTGCTTTCAGATGGAAGTCAGTGGGGGGTTTCAATAAAATTTAAAATTCAAAAAAAGCCAGAAGGTATTGCACAAGCATTTTTAATTGCAGAAGAATTCCTTAACGGAAACCCTGCCAGTCTAATACTTGGTGACAATTTATTTCACGGATCAACCTTAATAGGTCAAATGAAAAAAGCACTGAAAAGAAACCTAGGCGCAACAATTTTTGCTTATCCAGTTGTTGATCCTGAAAGATATGGAGTTGTTGAATTTAATGAAAAAGGTAAGGCCATAGAAATAAAAGAAAAACCAAATAATTCTAAAAGTAGATATGCAGTTACTGGTTTATATTTTTTTGATTCATCAGTTGTTAGTAAGGCAAAAAAAATTAAACCTTCTGAAAGAGGGGAATTAGAAATAACATCATTAAATAAATTATATTTAGAGGAAGGTACTTTAAATGTAGAAACTATGGGAAGGGGAATGGCTTGGTTGGATACTGGGACTCATGATACCTTGCATGAAGCAGGATCATTTGTAAGAACTATCGAACATCGACAAGGATTAAAATTATGTTGTCCAGAAGAAATTTCATGGAGGAGTGGATGGATTGATGACAATAAATTAAAAGAATTAGCAAAACCTCTTATTAAAAGCGGTTATGGCCAATACCTTGAAAACTTATTAAACGAATCTGCCTCAGATCATAATCTCCTAGAAAAAAATATAAAAACCAATTCTTGAAGATAAATTAATATGTATGAAAATTTTACGAGCAGATATAAAAATGTTCTAATCACTGGGGGCTATGGATTTATTGGAAGCTGTCTTATAAGAAATCTACTAATAAATACTAAGTCCAAAATATGCAATATTGATAAGCTTAATTATGCAAGTAACTTAAATAGTATTTCTTCACTTTTCAAAGAGAAAAAAGATATTGATGAAAAAAGGTATTATTTTGAAAAAATAGATTTAAATGAAAGAACTAAGGTTGAACTTATTTTTCAAAAATTCAAACCTGATATAGTTTTCCATCTGGCAGCTGAAACTCATGTTGACAGATCAATTTTAAATCCTAAATTATTCATTGAAAATAATATACTTGCAACTTTCAATTTACTGGAAGTTGCTAAAAATTATTGGGAAAAAATTGAAAGAGAAAGAAATGATTTCTTATTTATTCATGTGAGTACTGATGAAGTTTTTGGAAGTCTAGGAGATCAAGGGTTTTTTAATGAAAATACACCTTACAAACCTAATAGTCCTTATTCAGCATCTAAAGCCTCAAGTGATCACTTGGCGAAATCTTGGAATAAAACTTTTAATTTCCCCTCGATAGTCACGAATTGCAGTAATAACTATGGTCCATGGCAATATCCTGATAAATTAATACCAGTTATAATTAATAATGCTCTGAACCAAGAAAAGATTCCTATTTACGGAAATGGTAGAAATATAAGAGACTGGCTCCATGTAGAAGATCATGTAGAAGCATTAATTCTGACAGCTCTTTGCGGAAAAGTAGGAAAAAACTATTGTATTGGGTCAGGTAATGAAAGAACAAATTTAGAAATTGCTTTACATATCTGTGAAATAATCGATTCTTTCAATCCTAAGAATAGTCCTCATAAAGAGTTGATTAACTTTACTAAAGACAGGTTAGGACATGACTACCGCTACTCTATTGATAATACATTTGCTAAAAATACTCTTGGTTGGCAACCAAAATTTAATTTTGACAAAGGTTTAAAAAGTACTGTTTCTTGGTACATAAAACATAAAAATATGTTGTTGGGGTTGTAAATTTAATTATGATTGCTCGAGGTTTTATTTAATTTTGAAAATACTAATTTCGGGAACAGCTGGATTCATTGGATTTTCATTAGCAAAAAAATTGCTAAGAAAAAATTTAGAAATTATTGGAATAGACAATCACAATGATTATTATGATCCAAAACTAAAAGAAGCAAGAGTGAAAATTTTAATAAAAAATTCCAACTATAAACACATTAAAATAAATATCGCAGATAAAGTATCCGTAGATCAAATATTTGACAATTATCGGCCTGAAGTTGTGGTAAATCTAGCTGCTCAGGCAGGTGTGAGATACTCTATAGAAAATCCTCTTGCGTATATAAATAGTAATATCCAAGGCTTCATTAATATCCTCGAGGGGTGTAGGCACTATGAAGTTTCAAATCTTATTTATGCTTCTAGTTCAAGTGTATATGGTTCAAATACAAGTATTCCATTTAATGTACATCAAAATGTAGATCATCCTTTAAGCCTGTATGCTGCCACAAAAAAAAGTAATGAATTAATGGCTCATACCTACAGTCATTTGTATAAATTGCCAACCACAGGCTTAAGATTTTTTACCGTTTATGGACCATGGGGAAGACCAGATATGGCACTATTTAAATTTACAAAGAATATTATTCTTGGTGAGCCTATTGAAGTATTTAATTATGGTAATCATAAAAGAGACTTTACATATATAGATGATATTACAGAGGGTTTATGGAGAATCATAAACAAACCAGCAACTCCAAATCCAGATTGGAATAGTAACAAACCTGACCCTGGGTCAAGTAACGCACCTTGGCGAATATACAATATTGGTAACAGTAAACCAATTAATTTAATGGACTACATTAAGGCAATTGAAAATACTCTAAACAAAAAAGCAATTATTCAATTTTTACCATTACAGGCTGGTGATGTTGAAGCCACATATGCTGATGTTAATAACTTAATTAAAGATTTTAATTATAAACCTATTACTGATATAGAGGATGGCATTAGTAATTTCGTTGCTTGGTATAAAGCATTTTATAAAATATAAAAAATGTTTGATCTAGAGAATATTAAAATATGCATAATTGGTTTAGGTTATGTTGGCTTGCCTTTGGCTGTAGAATTTGGAAAAAGAAGAAAAACATTAGGTTTTGATATTAATGAAAAAAGAATAAAAGATCTTAGAAATGGGATTGATAAAACATTAGAAAATTCAAAAGAAGAAATTTCAGAAGCAGTACACCTCAAATTTACATCGTTTGAACGTGATCTGTATGAATTTAACTGTTATATATTAACCGTTCCAACACCTATCGATAAATTTAATAATCCAGATCTAAATCCAATTAAAAATGCAACCAAACAAGTTGGTAAATATCTTAAAAAAGATGATTTAGTTATTTATGAATCGACAGTTTATCCTGGATGTACCGAGGAAGTTTGTGTACCTATTCTTGAGAAAGAATCAAAACTTAATTTTAATAGGGACTTCTTTTGTGGATATAGCCCTGAACGAATTAATCCTGGTGATAAAAATCACAAAATCACAGATATCAAAAAGATAACGTCTGGATCGACAGAATATATTTCAGATGTTGTTAATAATTTATATAAAGAAATTATTCCTGCAGGAACGCATAAAGCTAAGAGTATAAAAATTGCAGAAGCTGCGAAAATCATAGAAAATACACAAAGAGATTTGAATATTGCACTTATTAATGAACTATCAATGTTTTTTAGTGAATTAGATATTGACACCGAATCAGTTCTTAAAGCTGCAGAGACTAAATGGAATTTTAATTCATATAGGCCAGGATTGGTTGGGGGGCATTGCATTAGCGTTGATCCTTATTATTTAACGCATAAAGCAAAACAAATAAACTTTAAACCAGAGATAATACTCTCCGGGAGAAAGATAAATGATAATATGCCAAATTACATTGCAAAAAAGCTTATTCAATGTATGAAGACAAAAAATATAAACATAGAAAATTCAAAAATATTAATAATGGGTTTATCTTTTAAAGAAAATTGCAACGATATTAGAAATACTCAAGTAATAAATTTATACAGAAACTTAATAAACAAATCATCAAAAGTTGATATATATGATCCCATGATTAAAGAAAAAGATGTTCACTCTATGTATAATATAAAATTGATAAATATTCCAAACAAAGATTTTTATGATGCAATAATTATTGCAGTAGCACATAACATATTCAGAGATTTAGGTTTAAAAAAGATTAAAAGCTTTTGCAAAGAAAAATCAATAATTTATGACTTAAAATATTTATTAAAAGAAGAAGATTCTGATTTAAGATTATAAAAATGAATAAAAATATTATAATTATTGGAGCACGATCTAATTTTAGTAATTATCTAAATAAATATATAGAAGGGTGCAATTTAATATCAACTAAAGATATAGATAATTTAGAACATAAAATACAAAAGTTAGATACTATTGACTTTATATACAATACTAGTTTTCATTCGAATTTATTACATTCTAATAACACAAATCCAGTAGATTACTCAAATTATTCTTTTCACTATTTATCTAAATTCGTAAATATTTGCTATAAATATCACAGTAAAATTAATTCAATAATATACACAAGTTCTTGTGCTGTATATGGGGACAATAGTTTTGCCAAAGAAGATGATGAAATAAAAATAAAAAGTTTATATGCTTCTTTAAAGGCTTCTTCAGAATATCTAATAGAGAAATATCTAGGTAGTAAAAATATAAATTTAATTTATGCAAGGTTATTTAATTTATATGGAGGTAATGATCACTTTTCTGTAGTATCAAAAATAATTTATGCAGCAAAAAATAATACTCCATTTTGTTTACTTAATAATGGCAAAAATATAAGAGATTTTATTTATATTTATGACGCAGTTAAAATATACAAATTGATTCTTGACTCAAACTTTAGTGGTAAAATTAATATCGCAAGTGGACATGGAACTGAAATACAATATATTATTGATCTTGCAGAAATAACTTTCCAAAAAAAAATAAAAATAATTAAAAAAGTTAAGAATGATGTATTGGCATGCGTGGGGTGCAACGATATTATTACTAATAAATTGAAATTTAAAGACTTCAAAAATCTAAAATATTTTTTTGAAATTAATTCAATTTCTTCCTAATGAAAATACTATTTGTAATTGACACATTAGGATCAGGAGGTGCTCAAAGACTTTTGTTAAACTTAGCTAATGGCCTTTCTGCTTATTTTGAAACCACAGTGCTTATTTATAATTCAAAAGAAAAATTTTTCAACTTTTTCAAAGATGATATAAAGATTGTTAAAATTAAAAGAACAAAGGGGAAAGGTGTTAAGTTTGGAGTATTTATTGGAATTTGGAAGGAAATTTATAAATCAGAAATAGTTATAAGTTACATGCCATCAACAAACATATATTGTATTTTAGGAAAACTATTTTTTAATTGGAAAGCAAAAATAATATGTAATGAAGTAAGTATTAGTAATATTCTTGAAAGTAAATTTAAAAGATTAATAACCAATATATCGTATATTTTTGCTACACATATCGTTTGTAATACTAATGCACAAAGAAATTATCTAAAAGAATATTTTTTTTTAAAAAATAAAACTTCAACTATCTATAATGGTTGCGATAAAATTCCTTTCAAGAAAAGGTTTGAAAAAGAAGTTCAAAATAAAAAGCTAATAATCATTGGAAGAATTGCATACCCCAAAAATGGAATAAGACTTTTATTAGCTTTAAAATTATTTTATAAAAAACATAAGTTTTTGCCAAAAGTAGAATGGGCTGGAAGAGTAGATAACTCAAATAAAGAAAATGAGTTAATATATGATGAAATGATAGGTGTTCTAAGAAAAAACCCTGTTTTAAAAAATAACTTTAAATTCGTTGGTGAAATTCAAAATATAATTGAATTTTATGAAGAAGCAGATGGATTAATATCACCAAGCATATATGAGGGTTTACCTTTTGTAATTTGTGAAGCAATGTTAAATGGATGCCCTATTTTAGCTACAAATATTTCAGACAATAATATAATCCTAGGAAATAAAGAAGAGAAGGGATTTCTTTGTGATCCATTATCGGTTACCAGTATTTGTGAAGGAATAGAAAAATTAGTTTTTATAAAAGAAGAAAAAATAACTAAAATGACCCTTAATTCAAGAATATTTGCAGAAAAAAACCTTACTGAAAAAACAATGGTCGAAAAATATAAACTTCTTATTGAAAATTCTCTATAAAATTAAAGAAATGAAAAAAGAATCAGCCAATAATAAAAAAAGAATACTTATTGTAGGTGCTTTCCCAAATCAAAACCATAAACCAATGTTCGGAGGAATGATAACAACATGTAAAATTCTTTTAGAATCAAATTTTTCAAAAAAATTTAAGATTATCAAATTAAATAGTACCTCATTTACTACTCCTCCTCCGAATTTATTTAATAGGTCTATGCTCGCTGGAATAAGGCTAATAAAATTTTTTTTTAAAACTATATATAAACAACCCCATGTAATTATTATTTTTGTCGCGGATCAATATAGTGCACTTGAAAAAGGTTTAATGATTTTAATTGGTAAATTTTTCTATAAAAAAATAATGGTTTTTCCTAGGGCTGGTTTATTAATAGTGCAATACTTCGAGAATTCTTTAATTAAGAATTACATTAAGTTTACTTTTTCAAAAGCAGATATATTTTTATCCCAAGGCAAATCATTTCAGGAATTTGCAATTAGAGAGTTAAACTTTTCATCTACAACGGCACCGATCATTCCAAATTGGACTGCAAATCCAAATCATTTATATCTTGGCTCCACAAGAAATTATTTGATAAATAAACCAACTCCAAAAATATTATTTCTTGGTTGGCTTGAGGATTTTAAAGGTGTTAAGGAAATTCTTGAAGGAGTATTGGTTTTAAAAAGAAAAAATTATGATTTTCATCTAATCTTTGCTGGAGAGGGTACTTGCAAAAGCTATACGAATGAATTTATAAATAAAAATAATCTAAATGAATATATTTCTCTTGCAGGCTGGGTCAATGAAGAAAGAAAACTTGAATTGCTTAGAAAATCAAATATTTTTATATTGCCTTCATGGAATGAGGGCTTTCCAAACGCATTAATTGAAGCTATGAGTTCTGGGCTTGCATGTATAGTCTCCTCAGTAGGGAATATTCCTGACTTTGTAAAAAATAATCATAACTGTTTACTAATCAAACCAAAAAGTGTGAAAGAAATAGTGATATCGCTAGAAAAACTTCTAAAGGACTCAAAATTTAGACAACAAATTGCTCAAAATGGATATTTGTATGCAAACTCAAATTTTACGGCAGATTATGGTCTAGAGTTACTTAGCAAGGAAATAAAGAAAATTTCTCATTAAATCTGTATTTTTATGAATAAAAATCAAACAAATATATTTAAAGATAAAATTCTTCTCATAACAGGAGGAACAGGATCATTTGGTAATGCAGTAGTAAAAAATTTCATTAATTCAGGGATAAAAGAAATACGTATTTATAGCAGAGATGAAAAAAAACAAGATGATATGAGAAGAAAATTTAATAACGAAAAATTAAGTTTTTGGATAGGTGATATACGAGATAAAAAACAATTGAATAACTCTTTAAAAGGAGTGAATTTTGTTTTTCATGCTGCAGCACTTAAACAAGTACCTTCTTGCGAGTTTCATCCTTATGAAGCAGTAAAAACAAATATAATTGGAACTGAAAACTTATTAGATTCTTGTATATCCAATAACGTTGAAAAAGTAATTTGCTTAAGCACAGATAAAGCCGTCTATCCAATTAATACAATGGGCCTTACTAAATCCATAATGGAAAAGCTCTGCCTTTCTAAATCTAGAATTACTAATGAAACTATTATTGCCACAACAAGATTTGGTAATGTAATGGCTTCGCGAGGTTCAGTAATCCCATTATTCTGTAAACAAATAAATGAAGGACTACCTTTAACAGTTACTAATCCCAAAATGACAAGATTCATGATGTATCTTGATGAAGCTGTGGATTTAGTTTTCTATGCTTTTGCCAATGCAAAACCAGGCGATTTATTTGTACAAAAGTCTCCTGCAAGTACAATTGATAATCTTTCAAAAGCAATGATTGAAATATTTAATCTTGAATTGGATAACGTAGAAATTATTGGAACAAGAAGTGGAGAAAAACTTTTCGAAGTACTAATTAGCAGAGAAGAGATGATTTATGCAATTGATAGTGGAAATTATTTTAAAATTTCCCCTAATTTTGATAGAAAACAATATATTGACTACACAGATAGAGGCGACGAGAACCTATCCATAAATCAAGAATATACTTCAGACAATACCTACCAGTTATCAATTAATGAGGTTAAAAATTTACTTCTTAATTTACCAGAAATAAAATCATTACTAAAAGGAAAACTTAATGAAGGTAGCTGATACGTTATGAATATTTTAATTACAGGCTCTAAAGGATTTATAGGAAAGAACTTAGTTAATTTTATTCGTGAAAATTTTGATTTTAATGTGATTGAATTCTCAAAAGGAGAAGATCTGAAAGAATTAAATAAAAAAATATTAATTGCAAATTTTATAATACATTTAGCTGGAGTTAATAGGCCTAAAGATGAAACTCTTTTTGCGAAAGTCAATATCGATTTAACTAAATATATATGCGATTTTTTATCAAAGAAATCATTAAAAACCCCTATTATTTTTTCATCCTCAATTCAAGCCTCAGAGAAAAACTCTTATGGCTTAAGTAAATACACCGCTGAGGAATTATTAAAAAACTTAAATAAGATAAACAATAACAATATATTCATTTATAGACTTCCTGGAGTTTTTGGGAAGTGGTGCAAACCAAACTATAATTCAGTAGTATCTACTTTTTGCTATAACGTTATTAATAAAAAAACACTTACTTTAGACAATCCTAAAAAAAATATATCATTAGTTTATATTGATGATGTTATTGAAAACTTCTGTACTGTTTTAAATAGTAGGGAGAAAGGCTTATTTTTTCCAAAGATAGAGCCTGAGTACAAGATATCCATAAAAAGACTTGCTGAAACAATTCAAAATTTTTATAAGGATAGAGAAAATTTTAAAATTGATAACGTTGGCTCCGGATTAACCAGAAAACTTTATTCTACTTTTATAAGTTACTTAAACGACAATCAATTTTCCTACTCACTAAAAGAAAATATTGACGAAAGAGGTAAATTCATAGAGATTTTAAAAACAAATAATTCAGGTCAATTTTCATTTTTTACAGCTTATCCAGGTATCACAAGAGGAGGACATTATCATAATACAAAAACCGAGAAATTTTTAGTAATTCATGGAAAGGCAGAATTTAAATTTAAAAATCTAATAACGGGAAGTACAAAAAACTTGGTGACAGATGCTGATAACCCTATGATTGTTGATACGATACCAGGATGGGTTCATAATATAAAAAACATTGGGAGTGAAGAGCTAAAAGTTTTATTATGGTCAAATGAGAATTTCGATAAAAATAAACCTGATACTTATCAAAAAGAAATCTAAATGAGAAAATTAAAAGTAATGACCATTTTGGGTACAAGGCCTGAAATAATAAGACTCTCTAGAGTAATTGCAAAATTAGAAAAATTCACAGATCACATACTTGTACATACAGGACAGAATTATGACTATGAATTAAATGATATTTTTTTTAAAGATCTTGAAATCAGAGAGCCAAATTACTTCCTTAATTCTGCAAAAGATACAAGTGCAAGCACAATAGGAAATATAATAATAAATACCGATAAAATTTTAGAAAAAGAATCTCCAGATGCAGTACTGATTTT
>Ga0163109_10001258_pt1 | contig 20188 bp, 16 predicted proteins | sample CRUFie1St13metaG_FD_108704 | JGI IMG/M metagenome (GOLD analysis project Ga0163109, IMG submission 108704) | Marine microbial communities from the Costa Rica Dome - CRUD Field 142mm St13 metaG | ecosystem: Environmental > Aquatic > Marine > Oceanic > Photic zone | place: Costa Rica: the Eastern... | reverse complement strand
ACGGTGACCTGTGCTGAGCCCAGATGGCCCGACATTTTTTTACCCTTGAACACCCTGCCGGGCGTTTGACACTGCCCTATTGACCCAGGCGCTCTGTGAGAGATCGAATTTCCATGAGTATTATCTTGTCCCCGAAAATTCCATCTTTTGATAGTCCCAGCAAAACCCTTTCCTTTGGAGGTTCCCTGAACGTCAACTCTTTGTCCCTCGACAAATTGACCAACCTCCAATAACGAACCGGTGTGAAGTTCTGTATCCTTGTCAAGCCGAAACTCCCAAAGGCCATTACCCAGTCCAGCGTTTGCTTTGCCCAGATGACCAGCCATTGCTTTGTTTAATGCTTTTCTGTTACCGGATCCTCTGGTGACCTGTACAGCCGAATATCCATCTGTTTCAGACGTTTTGATTTGCGTAACTCTGTTCGCACTTGCCTCAACCACCGTAACGGGAATCGACTTTCCGTCGCCTCGGAAAATTCTCGTCATGCCTTTTTTTTCACCTACTATCATTCCACTCCGCGCTCTTATAATGTCGTTTTCGCCAAAAAATGTTCTTTCTGCCAACCTCTTCTCACAAACAAAAGCATCCCCTCACCTAGCTTTTTTGGTAAGAAAATGCTTTTCTAAATCGCCCCCCATCGGAGCCAATTCTGGGTTCTATCTCGTTATCAGAGACAGATAAATTCTTCCTTTCTACCCTCCTACCTAATCTGAATAACTACAATACCCTCTAATTTAGACTTATTTGAACGTCAACGCCTGCGGCTAAATCAAGCTTCATGAGCGCATCTACCGTCTTTTCAGTCGGCTCTAATATGTCCAACATTCGTTTATGGGTGCGAATTTCATATTGGTCCCTGGCGTCTTTGTTGACGTGAGGCGAAATCAGGACAGTGAACCGCTCTTTTCTAGTCGGAAGTGGAATCGGCCCCCTTATCTGCGCGCCGGTCTTTTTCGCAGTATCGACAATCTCTAGTGTCGAAACATCTATTAGTTTGTGGTCAAACGCTTTTAGTCGAATTCTAATTCGTTGATTTTGCAAAAAATCACTCCCAAGTCGCCGGATCAAGTTAGATTGCTCGTGCTCCTAACTTTGCCAAATCGTTGTCATGAGCCCCGCATCTTCACTGGTCTTTAAAAAAGGACTCTTAGTCCTAACGGGCCGCCATTACCTAGAATAAAACCTAAACTAGACTGGGCGGACGCGAACTATACAGATACGCGGGCCACCTATCAACTACCAAAAACTATAGAGATTGATCGCAAAAGCACCCTAGATGATGTGCGAAATCACTTGTTAAGGCCTGGTACGGGGCACTCGCTGTAATTTTTGAACTCCATCGTGAACGTTGCACGCCCCTGGCTTCGACTCCTCAAGTGAGTAGAGTAGCCAAACATTTCCGACAACGGGACTTGAGCCTTCAATTTTTTAGTCAAACCTAGGTCATCTAACCCGACGATCAGGCCGCGCCTTCGATTAATATCCCCAGAAATATCTCCCATATACTCCTCCGGGCTTACGATTTCGACAGCCATTATCGGCTCTAATAATTTTGACTCTCCTTCGATAAGCGCTTCTCTCAACGCCATTGCGCTAGCGGCTTTAAATCCCATCTCAGTTGAATCTAATTCATTGTAGTCTACGGAGACCAAGCCGACCTTCAACCCAATAACCGCGTGTCCCATCAGAATTCCGCTCTTCATTTGATCCAGAACGCCATGCTCAACAGATTCAGCAAACCCATCCGGAACGCCCTCCCCCTCCGGCAGCTTGTTTTGAAATAGGAACTGATGATTTCCTTCGACATCAACATAAGGCTCGACCGATAATTTTACACCTGCATAGTGCCTACGGCCTCCGATTTCTCTATCAAATAGTGCCTCACCAACGGTTTGCTTAGAAATCGATTCTCTAAACGCAACTCTAGGGTTTCCCGCATTGGTGTCGACCCCGAATTCCCTTTTTATTCGATCCAAAACAATCTCTAAGTGCAACTCTCCCATTCCAGACAGCAGAGTCTGACCACTTTCATTATCAAAACTCATGCGAAAAGATGGGTCTTCCTGCATTATCTTTTCTATGGCTTCTAACAAGCTATCTTGTTCACTAGCTGACTTAGGTTCCACGGCCAAAGAGATGACAGGCTCCGGGAAACTCATTTCTTCGAATGCGATTTGGGATTTCTCCGAGCATAAAGTGTCTCCCGTATACAACTCCTTGTAACCCACTAATGCTGCTATATCTCCAGCTCGCACCTCCGTAATCTCACTCCTGTCGTTCGCGTGTAATTGCACCATTCTCCCCACTCGATTGGCCTTAGCCGTTCTGGGGTTATAGGCTTTTTCTCCTGTTTTTAATACTCCTGAGTAAACTCTGAAAAAAGCCAAATTTCCTACGTAAGGATCCGTGGATATTTTGAAAACTAGGGCTGAGAAAGGAGCATTATCTTCAGCACTTCTTCTATCTGAATCGCCCGTTTTTAGATCTAGGCCCTCTATGAGTTGTACTTCAGTCGGGGCCGGTAAATAATTAACAACTCCATCTAAAAGGCTCTGAATACCTTTATTCCTGAATGCGGAGCCACAAAAAGCTGGGACTATTTCGTTTGCGAGAGTTCGAGTTCTTATACCTGCAACTATTTCTTCATTATCCAGATTCCCGGATTCCAGATATTTTTCGAGAAACTCCTCATTTGCCTCTGCAGCTGCCTCTACGAGCTTTTCCCTCTGAGCTTCCGCAAGATCCAACATATCCTCTGGTATCTCTACTTCAATAATTTCTAGCCCGCTCTCATCTGACCATGCTAAAGCTCTCAAATTTATTAAATCTATCAGTCCATAGAAATCCTTCTCCTGACCAAGGGGCAATTGCATGGGCAAGGCCTCAGCCCCAAGCCGATCCTCTACCTGATCTATCACGGAGAAGAAATCTGCTCCCTGTCTATCCATCTTATTTACAAAAATGACTCTGGGAACAGAATACCTATCGGCTTGCCTCCAGACCGTCTCTGATTGTGGCTCAACACCCGCAGCAGCGCAAAAAACGACAACTGCTCCATCGAGAACTCTCAGACTTCTCTCCACTTCAATGGTAAAATCTACATGCCCCGGAGTGTCAATAATGTTGATCCTGTGTTCCGAAAGGTCTTTTTCGCTTCCAGACCAGAAACACGTAGTAGCCGCTGAAGTTATAGTGATACCACGCTCTTGTTCTTGCACCATCCAATCCATGACCGCGGATCCATCATGAACCTCGCCCATCTTGTGCGATATTCCTGTATAAAAAAGGATTCTTTCACTGGTCGTGGTCTTCCCAGCATCAACATGCGCCACTATGCCGATATTTCTGTATGCTGCTATCGGCGTTTTTCTAGCCATCTATATCGATAGAAATTAATTAGTATCTATAGTGAGCAAAAGCCTTGTTAGCATCAGCCATTCTGTGGGTGTCCTCGCGCTTCTTCACCGCGGAGCCTCTTCCATCCGAGGCATCCAAAAATTCTCCAGCTAGCCTTTGGGCCATCGATTTCTCTGAACGCCCTCTGGCACTATCTACCAGCCATCTCATTGCCAAAGCCTGCCTTCTGGAGGGTCTTACCTCTACAGGCACCTGGTACGTTGCGCCTCCCACGCGCCTAGATTTCACTTCCACCATCGGTGCAATCGCTTCCAACGCTTTTTCAAAAACCTCCACGGGATCACTCCCTGCGACCCTCTCCTGGACCGTTTCTAAAGCCCCGTAGACTATGCTTTCCGCCACAGCCTTTTTCCCGTTAACCATTACGTGATTGATAAACTTCGCCAGAGTTTTGTTCTTGAACTTGGGGTCGGGCAGTATCTCCCTTTTGGCTATTACTCGTCTTCTTGACATTTTTTTTCCTTCAGGATTCCCCTAAATCTTTAGGTCCTTACTAACAGCAATCAAATTTATTATTTCGGTCTCTTAGCACCATATTTTGAGCGACCTTGTTTTCGATCTGAAACTCCAGATGTGTCTAAAGTGCCTCTGACTGTATGATACCGAACGCCAGGCAGGTCCTTCACCCTACCTCCTCTAATCAGAACTACAGAGTGCTCTTGTAGGTTGTGACCCTCGCCCCCAATATAGGAAGTCACTTCATAAGAGTTCGTTAGTCTGACCCGACAAACCTTCCTAAGAGCCGAATTCGGTTTCTTTGGTGTAGTCGTATAGACACGGGTACAGACACCTCTTTTTTGAGGACAACCCTGTAATGCAGGAACCATATTTTTGTCGACTTTTCTTTTTCTCGGCTTCCTAACCAATTGACTGATGGTTGCCATTCATTTTTTCCTTCTGATATCCGTTTTTTAGCCTAGTGCACTCTCCCGGCCGCCAGGATTTTACGCCCCCTAAGGATAATACTCAACAAACAATCATCCTTCTGCAGATAGAGCATCGCTGAGCGCCTGCTCTATGCTATCCAAATCAGTATCCGCTTCCGAGGAACGTTGTTTTTCCTTTTCTCTTTCTGCTTTGCGTTCAGCATGATAGGTCAAACCTGTTCCCGCAGGAACTAATCGACCAACAACCACATTCTCCTTGAGGCCCCTAAGATAATCTTTCTTGCCCGTGACCGCTGCTTCGGTCAAGACACGAGTAGTTTCTTGAAAAGACGCAGCAGAAATAAAAGAGTTAGTGGCCAAGGACGCTTTGGTTATACCGAGAAGCATCCTCTCGAAGGTCGCTGGGTCTTTCCCTTGTTCCTCTAAAGCTTTATTTTCTTCTCTGATCTGAGAGAAGTCGACCTGTTCTCCTCTTATAAAAGATGAATCGCCCGAATCCATGACTTCCGCTTTTCTAAGCATCTGACGTACAATCACCTCAATATGTTTGTCATTGATCGTTACCCCCTGCAATCGATAAACTTCCTGAATCTCGTCTACCACATATTTTGCTAGCTCTTCCACCCCCTTCAAACGCAAAATGTCATGAGCACTTAACGGGCCCTCGCAAACAACTTCTCCCTTTTCTACCTTCTCTCCCTCGAAAACTCCTATTTCTCTCCATTTCGGTATGAGAGTCTCGACGCTCACAGGTTCTTGACCAGCCTCTAACTGCGTCGTGATCACCAACCTTCTCTTACCCTTTGTTTCCTTTCCAAACGAAACGGTGCCAGACGCCTCGGCCAAGACGGCTGGTTCTTTAGGCTTCCTAGCCTCAAAGAGGTCGGCAACCCTCGGTAGTCCACCCGTGATATCTCTCGTTTTGCTTCCTTCCTGAGGGATCCTAGCAATAATGTCTCCTATGCCAATAGATGAACCATTCTCGTAGTTCAAAATTGACCCTGCCGGAAGAATATAAACCGTGCTATCCCCCTCGTCCCGCGACTTTTTCGTTCCGCCGGTTTTGGAACCTTCTAGAAGGATCGCGGGTCGCAGATCCTTCGCAGCTGTCGGCCTATCGTTTGGATCCAAAATCATTATGTTTGTGAGGCCCGTCAACTCATCAGTCTGCCGATTAATGGACAGCCCCTCCTCCATTTCCTGGAACTCTACTTTTCCGCCAACCTCTGCGACTATTGGACGGGTGAGCGGATCCCACTGCGCAATCACCTTGCCCGGCTCAACAGCCTCACCTTCACCAACTGACAAAATGGCGCCATAAGGCAATTTATATCTCTCTCTTTCTCGGCCCTGCCCATCAGCCACCGCAATCGAACCAGAGCGGGATACCGCGACTAGCTCTCCACTTTTCCGCTTAACTGTCTTTAAATTGTGCAGACGGACTTTGCCGCCATGCTTGACCTGAATATTGTCTATTGCCGACTCTCTCGAGGCAGCTCCACCGATATGAAACGTTCTCATAGTCAGTTGTGTTCCAGGCTCCCCAATAGACTGTGCCGCTATTACTCCGATCGCTTCTCCAGTATTGATGAAGTGGCCCCTAGCTAGGTCTCTTCCGTAACAAGCTCGGCATACTCCGTGAGATGTCTCACACATTATCGGCGACCGAACCCACATTTCATCAACGCCAATCTCATCTAATGTTTCTACCCACTCTTCGTCTATCAGCGTTCCTTTGGTTATGATAACCTTATCTTCTTGATCAGTTACGTCTCGTGCGACGGTTCGTCCAAGCACTCTAGCTCCCAAACCTAGCACTACCTCTCCACCCTCTATGATCGAAGCAATCAATAGGCCAGAGCTTGTACCACAATCATCATCCGTTATGACCACGTCTTGAGCCACGTCAACCAAACGACGGGTCAGATAGCCTGAATTGGCTGTCTTCAAGGCGGTATCAGCCAGGCCCTTTCTCGCTCCGTGCGTCGAAATGAAGTACTCGTTAACGGAGAGGCCTTCCCTAAAATTGGCGGTTATTGCATTTTCTATGATGCTTCCATCTGGCCTAGTCATTAGACCTCTCATCCCTGCCAATTGTCTGATTTGAGCTGGGGAACCTCTGGCACCTGAGTCAGCGTAGATGTAGACCGAGTTAAAGGAATCTTGTTCTTCCTCTGCTCCTTGGGCATTAGTTACGGTCTCTTTTGATATGCCATCCATCATCGCCCGAGCGACCAAGTCATTGGCACGCAACCATATATCTACAACTTTGTTATATTTCTCCCCTTGTGTAACCAGTCCTGACGCGTACTGCGCCTCAATTTCAGCAACTTCTTTCTCGGCATCCTTTATTATTTGGCTCTTTTCCATCGGAATAACGAAGTCGTCCACCCCAACGGATGCGCCAGAGGCTGTGGACTGTCGAAAACCTGTATACATCATCTGATCCGCAAAGATCACTGTATCTTTTAGCCCACACCTTCGGTAACAATCATTTATCAGGCTTGATATAGCCTTCTTATCCATTACCTTGTTCACAATTGAAAATGGTAGTTTCGGAGGGACTATTTGATAGAGCAACACTCTACCAGCCGTCGTTTCAACTAACTCTGTTTCCTCGCCGGATTCTTCTGAGCCGGTTTTTGGCAACCTAACGGTGATTTTTGCGTGCAAATCCAAATTACCGCTGGCATATGCTCTATGCACCTCCTTGGAATCAGAAAATATCCCCCCGGCTCCCTTCGAATTTGATCTTTCTCGCGTCATATAATAGATGCCCAAAACAACGTCTTGCGATGGAACAATAATCGGCTCCCCACTTGCCGGCGAAAGAACGTTATTTGTTGACATCATCAAAGCGCGACTCTCGAGTTGAGCTTCCAATGTCAGAGGAACATGCACCGCCATTTGGTCACCATCGAAATCCGCGTTGTATGCTCCGCAAACGAGCGGGTGCAACTGAATGGCTTTGCCTTCAATCAACACAGGCTCAAAAGCTTGGATCCCCAATCTGTGTAACGTGGGCGCCCTATTTAATAGGACCGGGTGCTCCCTAATGACGTCCGCCAGGATATCCCAAACCTCTGCCGTTTCATTCTCTACAAGTTTTTTGGCCGCCTTTATGGTGCTGGCAAGTTGTAACTCTTCTAATTTGCCGAATATAAATGGCTTGAAAAGCTCGAGAGCCATTTTTTTTGGCAGTCCGCACTGATGCAATCTCAAGGTAGGTCCACAGACAATTACCGATCTTCCTGAATAATCCACCCTTTTGCCCAAAAGATTCTGCCTGAATCTGCCTTGCTTGCCTTTGATCATATCGGCTAGTGACTTCAGCGGCCTCTTATTAGACCCGGTTATAGCTCTTCCCCGTCGACCGTTATCCAGGAGCGCATCTACAGATTCCTGCAACATTCTCTTTTCATTTCGGACAATTATATCGGGAGCGGATAAATCTAGAAGACGGCGCAGCCTATTGTTTCGATTGATCACTCTCCTATAGAGATCATTCAGATCGGAGGTAGCAAACCTACCCCCTTCTAACGGCACTAGTGGCCTAAGATCGGGCGGCAATACTGGGAGCACCGACATTATCATCCACTCTGGTTTATTACCCGAACTTAGAAAAGCTTCCATCAGTTTTAAGCGTTTAGAAAATTTCTTGATTTTTATCTCGGAGTTCGTTTTCGGAATTTCCTCCCGAAGGAGTTCTACTTCAGCCTTTATGTCAAGATTCAAGAGAAGATCTCGGACTGCCTCCGCGCCCATTTTGGCTTCAAAGTCATCCCCGAACTCCTCCAGATTCTGGAAATACTCTTCATCAGTCAGTAACTGGCCAAGCTCGAGCGTTGTTAATCCTGGATCGGTCACAACAAAGGACTCAAAGTAAAGGATTCTTTCTATGTCTCGCAAGGTCATATCCAATAACAAACCTATGCGAGAGGGCAAAGACTTAAGGAACCATATATGCGCAACTGGACATGCCAAATCAATATGGCCCATCCTTTCCCTACGGACCTTGGTTAGGGTTACTTCGACACCGCATTTTTCACAGATAACCCCACGATGTTTTAACCTCTTATATTTTCCACAGAGGCATTCATAATCTTTCACAGGGCCGAATATACGCGCGCAAAAAAGACCATCTCTCTCAGGCTTAAACGTTCTATAGTTTATAGTCTCAGGCTTCTTAACCTCACCAAAGGACCAGGAGCGAATCATATCCGCGGACGCGAGGGAGATCCTTAGGGCATCGAATTCTTCTGCACCGCTTTGAACCTTTAACATATTCAGCAAGTCTTTCACTACAACTCCTTTTGACCTTTCACTTTAGCCGTCAGAAAGAGGGGACTTAGTAACCCCTCTAGCCTATCGATTCACTCGGTTTCCAAATCTATATTAATACCCAGGGATCGGATTTCTTTTACGAGGACATTGAATGACTCAGGCATCCCTGCTTCCATTCTTAAATCCCCGTCTACAATATTTTTATACATCTTCGTACGGCCGTTGACGTCATCCGATTTGACTGTCAGCATCTCCTGGAGAGTGTACGCGGCACCGTAAGCTTCGAGAGCCCATACTTCCATTTCACCGAAACGCTGACCTCCAAACTGAGCTTTGCCACCAAGCGGTTGTTGGGTTACGAGACTATATGATCCAGTGGATCTCGCGTGCATCTTATCATCAACCAGGTGGTTCAATTTCAGCATGTACATGTATCCTACCGTGACCGGGCGATCAAATTTTTCCCCCGTTCTTCCATCGTAGAGAACAGCTTGTCCACTTTCTGGCAAATCAGCTATTCGAAGCATCCCTTTGATTTCTTGTTCTGTTGCCCCGTCAAACGCTGGTGTCGCGAACGGAAGCCCGCTTCTAAGATTCTCGGCCAAATCCAAGATCTCGGTGTCGTTCAACGACTTCAAATCTACCTGCTCACTGCCTATCTGATTGTAAACTTCACTTATAAGTTTGCGTAAATCCGAGGCCTTTTTTTGCTCATCTAGCATTGCGTTTATTTTCCGGCCCACCCCATGCGCCGCCCAACCCAGGTGCGTTTCAAGTATCTGCCCCACATTCATGCGTGAAGGAACACCAAGAGGATTTAAAACAATATCAATTGGCTCACCATTTTCATCAAACGGCATATCCTCAACAGGCATTATGACGGAAATCACGCCTTTATTTCCATGGCGTCCCGCCATCTTATCCCCTGGTTGGATACGACGCTTTATTGCCAAATAAACTTTTACAATTTTCAGCACGCCAGGTGCGAGGTCATCCCCACTCTCTAGTTTTCTTCGTTGGTCCTCGAAAACACCTTCTTGTAGAACTTTCTGCTCCTCAAGAAAGGCTCTCGCTTTCTCCGCCTGTTCATTGACTTCGTCGGACTCTGTCACTATTTTAAACCAGTCTTGCGTTGGCAAAGCGTCCAAGAATTCGTTATCAATTTTAAAACCCTTGGGCTTTCCAGGCACCGAGACGCCCTTGGCTCCGAGGAGGACGTTTCTCAATCTCTCCTTTGCGGCCTCTTCCAAGATACGATATTCATCTCGAAGGTTTTTATCTATCTCCGCTAACTTTCCCCGCTCAATATCTTTCGCTCTATCATCTTTCTCCATACCGTCGCGAGTGAATACCTGCACATCGATCACCGTACCATTCACTCCGCTCGGCACTCTCTGTGAGCTATCCTTCACATCAGAAGCTTTTTCTCCGAATATCGCCCTCAACAACTTTTCTTCTGGTGTAAGTTGGGTTTCACCTTTCGGGGTGACCTTGCCAACGAGAATATCACCAGCAGTGACCTCCGCTCCGACATAAACAATCCCAACCTCATCCAACTTACTTAGAGCCCCCTCTCCAACGTTGGGAATATCTGCAGTAATTTCCTCCGGCCCCAGCTTTGTATCGCGGGCTATACAGGTGAGCTCTTGGATATGAATACTGGTAAATCTATCTTCCTGTACGACTCTTTCGGACACTAAAATTGAGTCCTCAAAGTTGTATCCATTCCAGGGCATAAAAGCTATCCGCATATTTTGTCCTAGCGCTAGTTCACCCATGTCTATTGAGGGGCCATCAGCCAGTATGTCCCTAGCTTTAACAACGTCTCCTCGGCGAACAAGAGGCCTCTGATTGATGCAGGTGTTTTGATTCGATCTCGTAAACTTAATGAGGCTGTATATATCAACACCGGCCTCTCCGGCCTCTGTTTCAGATTCGGCAACTCTTACAACAATTCTACCCGCATCAACACTGTCTACTACGCCCCCTCTACGCGCTATAACACAGACACCCGAATCTCTTGCTACGTTTCGCTCCATGCCGGTGCCGACCAGCGGCTTTTCAGCCCGCAGCGTGGGCACGGCCTGTTTTTGCATGTTAGACCCCATTAGAGCCCTATTCGCATCATCGTGTTCTAGAAAGGGGATAAGAGCGGCTGCTACCGACACGACCTGTTTAGGGGAAACATCCATAAACTGGATATTTTCGGCGGAGGTCTTTGTGAACTCATTCCGGTGCCTAACTTCAATGGCTTCTTCCGTAAAATTACCTTTGTGATCTACGGCCGCGCTTGCTTGCGCGATGACATATTCTGATTCATCTATAGCTGAGAGGTATTCAACATCTTTACTAACCACCCCATTTTTCACTGGATGGTATGGCGTCTCCAAAAAACCAAAGGTATTCGTTCGAGCGTAAGAAGCCAAATTATTGATCAACCCAATGTTGGGACCTTCAGGAGTTTCGATAGGGCAGACTCTCCCGTAGTGAGTGGGGTGAACATCTCTCACTTCAAAACCTGCTCGTTCTCTCGTTAATCCACCGGGCCCTAACGCAGAGACGCGACGTTTGTGCGAGACTTCTGATAGAGGGTTATTTTGGTCCATGAACTGAGATAGCTGGGAGGAACCAAAAAACTCCTTAACGGCTGCTGCAACAGGCTTTGCATTTATCATATCCTGAGGCATCAAGCCTTCCGATTCGGCGAGACTCAGACGCTCTTTTACTGCTCTCTCGACTCTTATAAGCCCTACTCTGAACTGATTCTCGGCCATCTCACCAACCGACCTGACCCGTCTATTGCCGAGATGGTCTATATCATCTACCAGCCCTTTCCCGTTACGTATATCTATCAAAGTTTGAAGCACATCTAGGATATCTTGGTGATCTAAGATCGCCTCGCCTTCCCCAGAGCCCCTCCCAAGCCTCCGATTAAATTTCATTCGACCAACGGGAGAGAGGTCATATCTTTCTGGAGAGAAAAACAGGTTGTTGAACAAATTCTCCGCCGCGTCCTTGGTTGGTGGTTCTCCAGGCCTCATCATCCTGTAGATTTCTACAAGCGCTTCCAACCTGTTCGATGTTGGATCGGCTCTCAACGTATCAGAAATGAAGGAGCCGCAATCTAAGTCATTGGTGTAAATGGTCTCTATCTTCGAGAGATCTGCTTCCATTATTTTTGACAACAACTCATCGTCCACTATCGAATTGCAAGCTGCTATTACTTCCCCAGACGATGGATCAACAAGATCTTTAGCGATGACTTGTCCTATCAAATAGTCAGGCGCAACTTGAAGCTGACTGATTTGACTCTCTTGCATCAACCTAACATGCCTCGCGGTTATCCTTTTCCCTATTGCTACAATTATCTTGCCCTTGGAGTCCTTTATGTCGAAAGCCGCGACCTCTCCCCTGAGACGTTCAGCCACCAAGCCCATAGCGAAGCCATCTTTTTCTCTGCTATACACTACCAACTCGAAGAAATTTTCGATTATTTCTTCATTACTTAACCCTAGAGCTTTCAGAATTATCGTCGCTGCAAGTTTTCTTCGCCTGTCTATCCTGACAAAAACAAGGTCCTTTGGGTCAAATTCAAAATCAAGCCAAGACCCTCTATAGGGTATTACCCTCGCGTTGTAGAGAAGCTTTCCGGATGAGTGCGTCTTACCCTTATCGTGATCAAAAAACACCCCGGGAGATCTGTGCAACTGAGACACGACTACCCTTTCGGTACCATTAATGACGAAAGTACCGTTGTCAGTCATCAACGGGATCTCACCCATGTAGACCTCTTGTTCTTTTACGTCTTTCACAGACTTATTGGAGTTGTCTTTGTCGTAGATTATGAGGCGCACCTTTACTTTCAATGGCGCGGCATAAGTTATACTGCGGACCACCGACTCTCTGACGCTGAACGCAGGCTCTCCGAGTGAATAATCTATATACTCCAACGCGGCATTGCCTGAGTAGCTAACTATGGGAAAGACCGAACTAAAGGCTGAATGAAGACCAGATCGGGCTCTATCGTGCTCATCTGAATCTACGCGCAAGAACTTCTCGTAGGAATCAATCTGAATCTGGAGCAAGTATGGGAATTCCATCTTTTCGGACAACTTACCAAAACCTTTTCTGATTCTTTTCTTCTCTGTGAAGGTATAAACCACTTAAATCTCCTACATTCTTTCCCAGGAAAACCTAGCTCGGCAGGGCCTCTACTAGAAAAAATTAAAACATATCCTATTTGAGTTCTGCTGCCGCTCCCGCCTCTTCAAGCTGCTTCAAGAAATCTTCTCCCTCTTCCTTAGATACTCCTTCCTTGACTGGCGAGGGGGCTTCATCGACCAGAGTTTTTGCCTCTTTTAGACCTAAACCGGTTATCGCTCGAACAGCCTTGATGACGTTGACCTTCTTATCACCAGCGCTAGTAAGCACCAAGTCAAACTCTGACTTTTCCTCCGCACCACCCGCGCCAGCATCGCCTCCCGCCGCCCCAGCTGCTGGAGCAACTGCGACCGCCGCGGCGGCTGAAACACCAAATTTCTCTTCCATGTCCGCTATCAGCTCTACGACTTCCATAACACTCATTTCAGCTATCGCATTCAAAACATCTTCTTTTGACACACTCATTTTTTTCTCCTTACGCGTTCTACAGACCGAATATTGTACTAAACCCCCTTGCCGGATTTGACAGCATCTACAGTCCGAACCAATTTGCTGGGCACTTCATTCATAGTGGCCACCAATTTCGTTATCGGAGCTTGCATCAATGCCAAGAGAGAGGCTCTCGCTTCATCCAAAGAAGGCAAACTTGCAATGCTTTCTAAAGATTCCGGGCCAAGCAGCGATCCGCCCATTGATATCGCCCGTACCTCCAGCTGCTCTGACTCTTTTGCACAGTCACGAATCAACCTTGCTGCTGCCCCGGGCTCACCGGAGGAAAAAGCCAAAAGAGAAGGACCGACCAGAGCGTTCGATAAACACTCGAAATCTGTGCCCTCAACGGCTCTTTTTGCCAAAGTGTTTCTCACGACTCTGAGATATACGCCTGCTTCTCTAGCTTTTGATCTGATGCCAGTCATCTCCGCAACAGACAAACCTCGATAATCCACCAGCACCGCCGACACGGCGCTCTGCGCAATCTCAGAGACTTCTGAAACAATCTGTTTTTTATCTTCAAGTCTCAGCGCCACTTGTTTCTCCCAAAAGGACCAGATACCTGGTTCGTTTAGATTACATCTCACCAACGAGAAACCCCTGACCATTCAGGTGGTTTCTCCCCTTTTTTTTGGTGCCCTTTCCTCCAAAAAAAGCCATCCAACTAGTTTGGATGTCTGGCATTTCCCGTTTAAACCCAGTCTCTCTGGATATAACCAGACTAAAAGGGCCGGATAGCTCACCATCTGCGTGGGATATTGAGTCCTCGACCACGAAAATCTCAGCCATAGACACCCACGGTTTCTGACGGTGCTGAGACAACAAAGGCTCAGCGCGCACAGTTAAAAAAACTCCTATTTATATATCCAAGGAACTCTGGTCGATTTTTAGACCGGGTCCCATAGTTGTCGTTAAAGTCATATTCCTTAAATATTGTCCCTTCGAGGATGCAGGCTTTGCTTTTTTTATGTCCGCGACGAGCGCCTCTAAGTTTTCTTTCAAAGCGGCTGGGACAAATTCAACCTTTCCGATACTCCCATGTATTATACCAGCCTTGTCGGTCCTAAATTGAACCTGTCCTGACTTTGCATTCTTTACGGCAGCCGCCACGTCCGGTGTCACCGTTCCAGTCTTTGGATTTGGCATCAACCCTTTTGGACCAAGCACTTTTCCGAGTTGGCCTACAAGCCTCATCGCGTCTGGCGTGGCGATCAGCAAGTCAAAGTCTATTTCTCCGCCCTTTATACTTTCCGCCAACTCCTCAAATCCCACTAATTCGGCACCGGCCTCTTTTGCATCATCAGCCGCAGATCCCTGCGCAATCACTGCTATTCTAACCTCTTTTCCATTACCATGAGGCAGGTTAGTCGCCCCTCGCACAACTTGATCAGATTTCTTCGGATCCACGCCCAAATTGATAGAGACATCAAATGATTCTTTAAAATTCCTCTTGGATAGCTCCTTTAGCAAATTTATAGCTTCCCCTATAGGGTAATCCTTTTCCTTGTCTATCTTTTCCGATATTTCTCTTTTGCTTTTTGACCAGCTAGACATCAAACCACTCCCTCAACTTCGATCCCTGAGCTCCGTGCAGTGCCAGCAATAGTCCTCACGGCGGCCTCCATGTCGGACGCAGTCAAGTCAGGAGTTTTCATCCGAACAATTTCTTCCAACTGTTCTCTAGAAACTTTTGCCACTTTATTGGTATTTGGGTTGGAAGAGCCCTTTTCAATTTTTGCGGCCTTCTTCAACAATACCGAGGCAGGGGGAGTTTTAGTAACAAATGTAAAAGTCTTATCAGCATACACCGTAATTACAACCGGAACAGGTAAACCCTGTTCCATCGACTGCGTTTCCGCATTGAATGCCTTGCAAAAATCCATAATGTTTAAGCCGTGCTGTCCTAGTGCGGGCCCTACTGGTGGACTAGGGTTTGCTTGCCCCGCGGGGACCTGTAACTTAATGTAAGCATCTATCTGCTTGGCCATGACTTCTCCAGATGGGTTCTAGCGCCACGCGCAGCCACGTGTCTTCCCTACGTTCGCACCAAAAAAGTTAAGTGATATTTAGCAGGGCGCGTATCTTACCTAAATATCAACCTTTTTCAACCTGACCGAAATCTAGCTCAACAGGCGTTGACCTGCCAAAAATCGTCACTGCCACGCGCAGTCTGCTTTTCTCATAATTCACCTCTTCAACCACTCCATTAAAATCATTGAACGGTCCTTCAATCACTCGAACAATCTCTCCGGGCTCAAAGACAGTCTTGGGCGTAGCTGATTCATTGCCGGCAGCGATCCTATCTAATATCGACTTCGCCTCCGACGTAGAAAGCGGCGCTGGTTGATCCCCTTTTCCACCGATGAACCCCATCACTTTTGGTGTTTCCTTTACCAAATGCCATGTGTCGTCGTTCAATTCCATCTCTACCAGTACGTAACCAGGAAAAAATTTCCTCTCGCTGCGCCGTTTTTGGCCCCCTCTCATCTCCACAACTTCCTCTGTAGGAACCAAGACCTCTCCGAAGCATTCCTTCAGACTCGAAATATCAATCCTTTCTTTTAGACTTCTGGCGACGCTCTTCTCCAAACCAGAATATGCATGCACTACAAACCAATTCTTCGACATTTTTTTATCCAATGATGGAACTGATAATCCAACCTAACAAGGAATCTAGTCCCCACAAAATCAGAGAAAATATCAATACAATGACCAAAACAATCAAAGTGGTCTGATTAGTTTCCTGGTTCGTAGGCCAGACAACTCTTCTTACCTCGGAGCGAGATTCCTTGAGGAGAGATACAATCTCCTGACCCCTTCTTGAATTCCAAATAGTGAGGATCGATAACCCCACGATCGCCAATAGAGCCGCCACCCTTACTAACAACGATTCTGCTTGAAAGTACCAGTTACCACCAATTCCGGCGACGATTAGTGCTACGGCAGCGAGCCACCTAAGTCGATCAGTTCCCACGCTGTCTGCTTTACCGGTTTTCACAATCAAACCTCATAATCAACCAAATCGGCACCTCTAGCCTATACCAATGCCTGCGACCGTACTCGCGGAGATCGGGGCCTCTCTTGCCTTGGCAGGCCAGGAGGGAATCGAACCCCCAACCTGCGGTTTTGGAGACCGCTGCTCTGCCAATTGAGCTACTGGCCTAGACGTTATTGAAGGCAATCCCGTGGGTGCCCGATCATTCAATTACTTTTGATACCACCCCAGCGCCGACAGTTCTTCCCCCTTCCCGTATCGCGAACCGCAAACCTTCATCCATAGCGATCGGGCAAATAAGCTCAACGACCATGTTGATATTGTCCCCTGGCATTACCATCTCGACGCCAGAAGGGAGTTCCACTGCGCCAGTCACGTCCGTGGTTCGGAAGTAGAATTGTGGCCTATATCCTTTGAAAAAAGGAGTGTGTCTTCCGCCCTCATCTTTAGAGAGAACATATACCTCAGCCTCAAATTTCGTGTGAGGTGTAATCGCTCCTGGCACGGACAGGACCTGGCCTCGCTCAACCTCCTCTCTTTTAGTGCCTCTTAACAACACTCCCACGTTTTCTCCAGCTCGTCCCTCATCCAAAAGCTTTCGAAACATCTCAACACCGGTACAAGTAGTGGAGGCTGTATCCTTAATACCAACTATCTCTATCTCGTCGCCAACATTAACAATTCCCCTTTCTACACGCCCAGTGACAACGGTACCTCTACCCGATATCGAAAAAACGTCCTCGATCGGCATTAGGAACGGCTGATCAACGGCCCTCTCTGGTTCCGGGATATAGCTGTCTAGCGTTTCCACAAGACTTTTGACCGCCGAGACACCAAGCTCGTTATCATCTTTCCCTTCCAAAGCCATCAAAGCGCTGCCCATTATAATGGGGGTATCGCCCGGGAACTCGTATTGCTCCAGCAAGTCAACCAACTCTAATTCTACGAGCTCCTTCATTTCCTCGTATTCTTCAGTTCCGACCCCACCACAGTCGTCTGCAAGCAGGTCCGCTTTATTCAAGAAAACTACGATACGCGGCACACCAACCTGTCTGGAAAGGAGAATGTGCTCTCTCGTTTGAGGCATTGGACCGTCGGTAGCTCCACAAACCAGGATCGCTCCATCCATCTGAGCGGCGCCTGTGATCATATTTTTCACATAGTCTGCGTGCCCTGGGCAGTCTACATGTGCATAGTGGCGACCCTCGCTCTCATATTCGACATGGCTGGTAGCTATCGTTATTCCCCTTTCTCTCTCCTCGGGGGCGTTATCGATTTGATCGAATTCCCTCATCTCGCCACCAAAGACTTCTGCACAAACCTTTGTAAGAGCGGCCGTCAATGTAGTCTTGCCATGGTCTACGTGCCCAATGGTCCCCACGTTTATGTGTGGTTTATTACGCTCAAATTTTTCCTTCGACATTGTTATACCTCAAATAGAAGATCACTGAATCCTGAGAGTCGGTGATCTTATATATATTAGCAGGAAAATCTACACCAATATGTTACTGAAAATAAAAAAAATGGTGCTCACAATCGGATTTGAACCGATGACCTCTTCCTTACCAAGGAAGTGCTCTACCTACTGAGCTATGTGAGCCGGTTATACGTTCGAAATCACCATCTCTTCTGACAACCTGGGCCAGAGACTGATACGGCAGTTCGAAAAATTTTTTTTAAGAGCTTGTGGAGCGGGTAGCGGGAATCGAACCCGCATCATCAGCTTGGAAGGCTGAGGTTCTACCATTGTACCATACCCGCCTTTATTTTCGTCTCCCCGTTAATATTATGGCCCTTTTGTCCAAAACAACAACAGCGTCCGACTAATGGTGGCGGGAGAAGGATTCGAACCTTCGAAGGCATAGCCGTCAGATTTACAGTCTGATCCCTTTGACCGCTCGGGAATCCCGCCAAAACTAAGGAACTCATTCTAGGAGCGAGAACATTCTCCACCATAGGGCCAATCATGAACACATGTTGGCTGACTCAAAACTGGTGCCGCCACAAGGAGTCGAACCCTGGACCTTCTCATTACAAGTGAGTTGCTCTACCAGCTGAGCTATGGCGGCATGCCTCTTCACAAAGCGGCTCATAGTATAAAAAGATTGCTTTTGACGCAACGAGGACCAAGAACTATGAAATTCCTATGTCCCTTCTCGAGCGCCAATCAAGGAAATTTCACCAGCAATTATAGATATCTCTTTCTCACCCTTTCTCAAGAGAAGTTCCCCCTCGCTGCTTACACCTACAACTATTCCTGAAGTAACCGCACCCGACGCCTGACTAATTTCGACGAATCTGTCGGCCAGCCAATGTATTCCATTAAAATCCTCTCTAAAAACAGAAAAACCACTGTCTGTGAACCTGCGGAAGTCTTCACATAGCTTTTCCACTAGGCGCCTCAGCACTTGACTCCTTGATTTCTGAATGCCGTGGCTTATCAAATCCGTCGTTGGCTTATCTATCAAATCAATATAATTGTTCTTCAAGCGATAATTTAAACCAACTCCTATTACTACCGAAGCACTATCACTGTTGATGGAAACTAATTCGACCAATATTCCACAGACTTTTCTGCCATCAATATAAACATCGTTGGGCCACTTAACACTGACATTAGAGATTCCAAGACTAATCAGAGAACGCGCTATGGAAAGTCCAAGAGCACAACTTAGGCCTTTTATCGACTTCTGTGCTTGTGAAACTTTCATCCCCAAGCTAAACATGATGGTACTGGCATAGGGACTCCGCCATGTCTTGCCCCTTCTTCCCCTTCCTTCGTATTGAAATTCGCAAAGGAACAAAGAATCTGCGCTGTTCCCCTTGGAATAGAAATCGACCAACATTGTATTAGTCGATGAAACTAACCGAGAGTAACGAAGATTTAGAGATGGCTCTGTTTTGGCAAGTGCATCTCTTAAAAACGGTATATCCAATTCGATAATCGGTTCGGTAACTGACAATCTGCCCGCTTTTAAACTAATTTCCAAACCCAAATCAGTGACGGCAACTGGAAGATCAGAGGGCCACTCACTCATCCTCACGTGACCTCGCGAAACGAGTTCCGTCAAAAAAATCTCGAATTCATTATTGGACATCACCGACGCCATCATAGGATAACCTCGCAAAAAAAAACCTCGAACCCAAACGGGCTCGAGGCAAATAAATCCTGACGATGACCTACTCTCACATGGGGAAACCCCACACTACCATCGGCGCTGGACCGTTTCACTTCTGAGTTCGAGATGGATTCAGGTGGTGCCAGTCCGCTGTTGTCGTCAGGAAAATCGTTTGAGGGATTCGTTTTGACGAACACTCCTCCTACAATTTTTTATCATGTTTGCTAACTGTATTGCTCAGCTAGCAACCAATCAGAGAAATTCTTTAAGAAACATCTAAATCTAACAGCTGCCATATCTTTTTCTTTTCCGATTCGCACCAATTGGAGCGTTTTCGATTATATGGTCAAGCCTCACGGGCAATTAGTACAGGTTAGCTCAACGCCTTACAACGCTTACACACCCTGCCTATCAACCTCGTAGTCTTCGAGGGCCCTTCAGAATCGCTAGATTAGTGAGATCTCATCTTGAGGTTGGCTTCCCGCTTAGATGCTTTCAGCGGTTATCCGTTCCGAACATAGCTACCCGGCAATGCCACTGGCGTGACAACCGGAACACCAGAGGTTCGTCCACTCCGGTCCTCTCGTACTAGGAGCAGCTCCTCTCAAATCTCAAACGCCCACGGCAGATAGGGACCGAACTGTCTCACGACGTTCTAAACCCAGCTCGCGTACCACTTTAAATGGCGAACAGCCATACCCTTGGGACTGGCTCCAGCCCCAGGATGTGATGAGCCGACATCGAGGTGCCAAACACCCCCGTCGATGTGAACTCTTGGGGGGTATCAGCCTGTTATCCCCGGCGTACCTTTTATCCGTTGAGCGATGGCCCTT
>Ga0163109_10001257_pt1 | contig 20195 bp, 13 predicted proteins | sample CRUFie1St13metaG_FD_108704 | JGI IMG/M metagenome (GOLD analysis project Ga0163109, IMG submission 108704) | Marine microbial communities from the Costa Rica Dome - CRUD Field 142mm St13 metaG | ecosystem: Environmental > Aquatic > Marine > Oceanic > Photic zone | place: Costa Rica: the Eastern... | reverse complement strand
GACTGAGCCATGCGTGCTCCGAATCTTAAAACCATTACTTAGAAGATCCAAGTAATCCGTAGTCCCTTCGGCGTCAGCAAGGTTTGCGTACAAAGGATCATTATTAAAATTGTATCCTTCGCGTCTATTATCATAAATTAACCAGTTACCTGTGGTATTGATGCGTTTCAGTAAGAGAAATGCGGGCCGAAACGATAACGCTACAAGCGGACCATCTGCAGATCCATTTCCTACATAACTACCGAAGCTGCTATATCCGGCAACAGAAGTCCACGCATAGCAAATTAGGTTTGTGTTATTATAATTAACATCACTGACATTACCTAAAGTAATTACAGAGTTTGTCGGCGCAGTGTTATTTAAAAAATTACTTGTATTGGCAACATGATTGTTGTTTAAAGTTAGGAATTTAGTATGACCAACAGCTTTGTGATAAACGTACCAGTCGTAAGCGGCATTTGTAGCTTTAAACATTAGCCATTCAGGAGCACTGTTTAAATTGTGACCAATAGTTGCTCCAGATGTACTATTTCCCTGGTAGTTAATAATTGAAAATCCGGCAGACGGATTGGTTCTGACATTAGTAGTAATGCTGCCGTCAGTGTTGCTATCTGTTGACGCTCCAGTACCCCATGCCCAGGCTACAAAAGAATCTGAGTTTCTATTGGCACCGTTGTCGCTACCAAGCGAAAATCCATCAGAATTAAATGCAGTAACACCGGAAACAGTTTGTTCACCTCCGTAATAAATCGTTAGGCGTTTAGTGGCACCGCGCACAGTGTCATAAAGTTCATGGGAGGATGAATAACTACGATTTTTAATCCATAGCAAATCCGGGCTAAAATCGTAACCACTGATTGATTGCGTGCTTCCGTTACCGGTATAAAGCTTGGTATCAAAGTGATCCGAACTATCGGCAATCGTTGAGTCGGGATCGGGAAGATTTGCAGTGCAGAGTGACTTGTGGCCGGTTGGTACAGAAGAGATCGCAAATGGACGTTGGCCGAAGTTGACGCTGCCAGGGTCGCCTCCACTGCTGAAATCAGAAAAACCAATAGCAAAGATGTAAGAGCCAGACAACCCAGTTGCGGCAGTCCCTTGGCTAGAACCGTTTTTGTAAAAAACTAGATTGCCTGCGTCAAGATCCAAGGCAACTCCAATAACATCATTGGTTGTCCAACCGGCTCCATACGCGCTATTGCTGCTGTTGTTGTATAAATTACCGCCGATGCCGTAGTAGCCATAGCTGTCAGAACCGTAGGCGCTATTGCCGGGCCAATTGTTTAGTTGGCTCGTATAAGTACTTGGAATTATTCCAATTAACCCTCGTTTTGAGCCGACGGTAAATTCCATGTACCATTTGCCCGACGAGACGGCAATGGTTGAACCTGCCGCATGACCCGCAGACCCAGTCCATACAAGATCAAGATTTCCGTTTGACAAGGTGCATTGGCTTCCTGCTTGCAGAGGATTCAACGTCGCATAGTTGCCGCCGTTATTGCCGGACGCCGCTTCGTAATTCGTCGGCGTGTCGATCAAGCTGTCGTTGCCAGACCCTGATGCAACAGAGAGGTTGTTAACGGTCCAAGTATTGCTGTTACCGCTGCTGTCCGTTCCAAGCGCAGCGTTTGATGAATTATCGGCAAATTTTAGATAAAAACTATTTAGACCTCCTGCTTGCACCCCAACACCGCTTGGTGGAGTCCAGGTCTTTGAATTAACGACGCTATCGTTAATACGTATAGCCATAATATCAACCGTTTGCGTATTATTAGTGTATGAATTACCTACTGAATTAAGCGTAATAGGGCTGCTGCTATTGTCATAAAGAGTATGCCACGTGGTGCCACTTTCGGGCGTAGTGACTTGGCTTCCATTTAAATAATGGTGGTAATTTTGTTGATAAACTTCAACCTTAGTAACATTAGTTAGCGGCGGCGAGAAGCTTACAGTACCAATTATTCCACCATTGTGTCCATTGGATACCGAGCTTGTGTTTCCGTCCCAGATGTTATTTTCTGAGGTTGGAGATGATACCGTCCAGCCTGTTTGACTTAATGTTGTAGATGTTGAAGTTGACGTATAGGAACCAGCAAATTCAATAGGCACCCAAACGCCGTCACTACTTGTTTTACCAAAGTTAGTCGGATCAAGTGCCTGACCGTCGATAAAATAAACTTCGGCCAAATAGCCATCAAAATAAAGATTGTTACTAGACGATTGACCAATGTAGGTTGCGATATTGTTGTTTAGCCGAGTTTGGTAGTCTTGAGAAGGATAGGTTTCTGTATCAAAATCTTCAACCTGTGAGCCATTAACATATATTTTTAGCCTGTTAGAGGCTGTGGCCTGAGTAGTATCTAAAGCGACAACAATGTGTTGCCAGGCGCTTGGGTCACGAAAAACTTGACTTGTTTTGAGAACTCCATCGTTCCCGTCGTTGAAATTAACAACAAGTTTTTGGTCGTTAAAAAATTGAATACGATCACGAGTTGAGCCACCGCCTGCGCCAAAAATACCCATGTAACTACCATCAACCGTGCTTCTTTTTACCCACCCGCTCCAAGTCCACGTCTTCCGGTTGCCTGCAGAACTTGGAGTGCGATTAAGATAGGCCGAGTCTCCTGACGAAAATCTAAGCGAACGGTCAATTTGGTGCGCCGCAACCTCAGCAACCGCCGCTCCAATAAACAGCGGACTTGCCGCTCCAGGAATACTCATGTCCGCTTAGTGTCTAGCAATGCCGTCATCGTAATGCGGCTGGAGCTTTCCACATAGTAAGCAAGGATCGAAACAGCATTGGCCGTCGTAGTGACAGTCGGTATGGAGCCGCCAGCAAACTTATACACCGTGTTGTATGACAACGTGTGGCCTCCCGTACCGTCCTGCGTAACCACAATTACACCAGACTGACCAGCAGTTACATTGCTTGGAGCGCCTAATGTCCGGTTGCCTGCAAGCGTCACGCTGAAGTTGTTACCCAAGCTCAGGTCAACTGCAATCGTTGCTGCATCGGTCAAAGCAACAGGCGTACCTCGCTGTGCCTTTGTAAAGCTCTGAGCAACAGCAAGACCAGCAACAGTTGTCGTTGCATCAGGCAGCGTAACCGTTACATCAGCAGTCGGATTGCAAGTTAGCGTCAGTTCATGGTCATCAGCAGACGTGCCCTCCATCACGATGTTGGCGTTAAACGTCGCAACGCCATCAACCTGCAACGTCGAATCAAGCGTCACCGCTCCAGTGACATCCAACGTGCCGGGGATGTCTACGTCATCGGTAAATTCAACACCCGTTCCAGCTGCGTCAGTCTGCAGCAGTTGACGCGCAGTACCGTTTGCAAGCTTGCTAACTGCAATTTCTGCGGTTGAACTAATGTCTGCGTCCGCAATCGTTGCGTTCGCAATCATTGTGCTAGTAATCGTTCCAGTATCGCCAGTCGTTACAACGTTTCCGCTGACATCAGGAAAAACAATTGACCTGTCAGCAGTAGGGTTGGTAACCGTAATTGTTGTTTCGTTTCCATCATCTGATGAACCCTCAAACGCTAATACAGCGTTCTGACCCAGCAATACAGTTCCAGTAAATGTTGGGCTAGCAGCACCAATTTTTTCGGTGTCTAACTCTTGAATTGCAGACTGGACATTGGTCGCTGCAATACCACCAACCGGAACAACTGAAATGTTTGCAGCAGTTTGCCCAGCGATTGCATTGGAAACATCGATTAACGAGAACGTTGCCCCTGTGCCCAAACTTACGAGCATATCGGGGGGTGCTAACGCAACAGCAGGTGCATTACCTGAACCTGTGCCTGAAGTGTCAACAACAACGTAGTAATTAAGGTTGGTACTAGCCGGTGCAGGCAGTGCCGCTCCAGCAGTAAAACCAGCTGCAGAGCCTTGTGTCGTTACACTGGTCAGCTGATTGGTATTAGCGTTGTACGTTCCAGCGTTTACAAGGTTGCCGCTAATAACTGTAATTGGTTGAAAAGATTGACCTGTAAAAATATAAAGATCGCCGTCAGTTGACTCGTCAAAAAAGAACTGACCCTTAAAGTCACCATCAGGGAAGGTAACAATGTTATCAGTTGCACCAGCACCGCCAAACTTGACAGTTGATTGATCGGCTAGCTTGTCTGCTGTAATCGCATCAGACGCGATTCTGGCTGCTGGTAACGTGCCACTTGTAATCTGCGATGCAGCAAGATTTGGAACGTCAGAAGCAGCTAAACTGTCGCCAGTAGAAACAACACCCTGCGCCGTAACAGTCACCTTTGTATAGGTGCCAGGCGTTACCGTATTAGTAATACCTATATTTCCACTACCATCAACTGAAAGTCCAGCGCCAGGAATAACAGCACCTTTTGCAGAGCTGGTTGCAGCAGGCAAATCGGCAGAAGTTAATGCACGACCGCCAGTAATTAAACCTTTTGCGTTGTAAGTAACAACATGATGCGTCGTGCTAGCAGTTACATCATTATCCACTTCAATGGTGTTGGAATCCATTCGGAGTCCTTCACCATTAACAACAACACCGCCTTTGGCGCTGCTAGTTGCGACAGGGATGTCGCTGCCGTCAATCGTTCGATATTCGACTGCACCACCACCGCTAGTAGGACCAGCTAAAAACTGGTTCGCTGCAGACGTATCGTTTATGACTGCTGCAATTGTTGCGACTCCACTTGTTGTAGTAACAGTAATGTCAACAACGCCAACAGTGCTACCAGCAACACTGTTGATTGAACCAGGAGATTTAAGGCTTAACCATGCACTACCGTCCCAGCAATACAGAGAATTATCGTCCGTATCGACAGCTAGCTGCCCTGTAAAAACACCAGAGGCTGGAAGCGTTGTAACTAGATCAACGGTTGATTCATTGCCCAACTTTGCAGCCGTAATTGCGTCGTCAGCGACCTTTGCTGTTGAGACTGCTGAATCAGCAATTTTTGCTGTAGCGATGCCGCCATCAGCAAATAAAATTTTTGCGCCAGGGATCGTTGCATCACTAATGACTGTGACGCCATTAGCAATCAAATCACCGATAGTCAGCTTTTTGGTTTCACTGGCACTGCTATCGACAACAGCAACTAAATCACCAGTGGCTAGAGCCGAGCCGGTTAGAGCATTAAGCTCACTAATTTTTAGATCAGCCATGGGCGGCTAGCTCCGTGTCAGGTTTGCTGCTGTAGGCCAAGTTTAGCCGCACCGTCTTGATCCAAGCGTATTTGACCATTGTCCTCTTGCAAGATCCCCACCGGAGGGTCAAGGTCCATTCGTAGACGCAGTTCGCCTGTCGTTACGAAATCAGCAGTGATTTGCACTGTGCTGTCAGGTGAAAACTGAATGGCTGCTGCCGTGATAATTCCTTCCACGTTCCACCAAATCTCATCATTATTTCGTTCCGCTACACCGCTCGGGTTATACCCAGCTTTTTTAATGTAAAAACGCCCGACAAAATTGCTACCAACCTTGGTGCGATGCGCTAACTCATATAAATACATCGGCAACTCATTAGCCGTGTCACCTGTGTACTCCCAAAACGCACTGATGCGACCAGAACCAGAAATTAACGTATTGACTCTGGAACGAAATTCATCAGACAACACTGTCGTGTCTACTGTTTCACGCTCGGTATTTATCTCAAAACTGTTGACTTGAGCCAAAAGACGCGGCGCAGCAGATTCAACAACTATTTCGACGTTTCTCAGGCTGCCTGAACATGCAAGAGCAATTGCGTTTGCTTTGCCGCCACTGACCGCATGGGCAAAACTGTTGTAAAGCCTGATGCCGTCTAGCTCGTCAACGTGAATAAATTTTTTAACGCTTGAATCTGTATAGCTGTCAATAAAATCAAGGGCAGTGTTATCAGTGGTTGTAATCTCAATTTGATCACCTGTTAAAAGCAAGCCGTGTTTTAAATCGTCTGATAAAGAGTCACCGTGCTTAAAATCAAAACCAAATCGTTTTTCAGTTGCATTTACATCACCAGCATTGTTTGCGGCAGCATTGATGCTTGCTTGCAACTTGCCGCCATTAAAGACACGCTTTAACTCAATTTCGCCGTGAGTTCCAAGATATACTGTCATGAGGGAGTATTTATGGTTACAGATTTCAATGTACCGGTCCCTTGGAACGCGATCTCAGCTCGGACAATATCGCCTGTTGCCGCGCCAATGGATGCACTGGTGATATATGCGTCTAATACAATGTCTTTATTGTCCACTCCATCAACCCAGCGAAAAGTTAACTCAACAATATCGCTGCTGCTAACGCCATCAGGGCCGGTCTTATAAAGACTGTTAAGGATGTTTGCGGTGTTAAAAGTACCGTTATCCTCTTTGTAATACAGCAACGTCGCGCTGCCGCTATAACCCACTACGCCAGGCACATAAACACGAATATGCTCGTTTAATGATGTTGTTTCAAGTGTTTCTAAATTTGCAGACAGCTGAAAATTAACGACCTTGGCAAGAGTCGTTCCACCGACTTGCAATACCCCATCTCTGCCGGAGTAGACCTTTGACATCAGGAAGCATTCCTCGCAGAATCAGTGGTCACGCCAATCAGATTCACTGTAACAGTGCTTACCCCAGGTCGCACCTGAACAACCTGTGGTGGACCCTCATATCTGTATTCAGCCGTGTTGCCAGAATTGACAGCGGTTGTTGTTGCAGCAGGCGTATTGGCTTGGCCTCCCATTCCAGAATGAACACTGCAGTAGTAATACAGCGTTGGAGCGTCTTTTGCTACAAGAATTCTTGTATATGAACCATCCTGCCCAGGCGTCCCAAATGTCGTTACGCCTGTGGTGTACTCCGTTCCACCCCCGTGCGTTCCATCGCTGTCCTCAGAAAACCGCAAGGGGTGGCCTGCGTTGGAATTGTGCTGCTGACTAAATAAATACACTGTACCTTCAGTCAATTCCAAAGTTTGTGCGTCAGAAGTAACTCCATCAAAACGGTATTTGTTGCCCCCACTAGTGCTAACCACCTCTACTCGGTAGGTAACGGTTGAAATTTCAATTTTAGATGGCCTCAAAGCGTCCTTATTGCCGCTCCAACCTCCTAGAGCCTGACCAGGCAAACTAAAGGTTTGAAACGTGCCTTGCATTTCATCGTAATGGTCAAGAAATAGCTCAACGTTTGGATCGCCAATGTTGGCATAGGACAAGCTGAGCTTGACATCAGTTCGCTGACTGCCATACAAAATTCGAGTTTCAGCCCCGCTTTGCGACTTGAACGTTTTGACTGGATAGCCTCCAGGCTCAAAAGTACGGCCAGAAGGCTTGAGAATTGGAAAAGCCATTAGGTTGATTCAATAATTACAGAATCTTCACTTGCAATTAGTTTTGCAAGCTTGCTGCTCCCATCATCATCGCAAGGATGCTCTGAAGCAACAATGTCCACCGTTCCTTCCTGAGAAAAAGTCAGCTGCTCTACAACATACACGTTTTGTGAGACGTTTTCATTTTTAACACTGAAAACTGTGTCGTGAAAAGTTGTATCGGACACTTTCCCATCACTAACTTGCATTATTCCTTCCTCAACGTCCTGCGAGTTTGTTTTAAAGAAAAACACTTTATATTGGTTGTCAGGCATGTCTTGCAAGCTATTTACTACTCCAGCGGAGCTTACTGTTCCATTATTTGCGCTAAGATAAGGGCTAGAACTTGTAATAACTTTTATATAAGATCCAGCACGTAAGTTCAGCCCGTGCAAAGTTGTTGAGAAAGAAATTGTATGGGTTACTAAATCGCGAATCCCTAAAAAGTATTTTGCAACTTTAATTGCGTGAGTTCTTGAAGTGCAGAACTGTGTTAGGTCAAATTGCTCTTGAGGCAATACGTCTATGTCGTGTTTTTGAAGCTGTCTTTTCAGGCTGACTTGTACCGTTTTTTCCTCAGGTAGCTTGTTCTTAGATTCTTCCCTATAACGCACCACTGCATTAAAAGGTCTACGCTCTTCGCTTCTTAAATACTCAAGTTTATAACTGTCTTCTAAAATGTTGCCAGCTGTAAAAAGCTGATCTATTTCTACCGGCCCAATGTTAATTTGACCGCTTTTTTCCATTACAGGTATTGCAGGTTTTAGGGAAAACTTACCATCTGTAATTACAAAATTCAACAAAAAGTACGGAGCCGTGTCAGTAATGTACTGGCGAAGATTTGTCCTATCGCCAACCACCCCATTAAAAAATAACTTTTGTGTGTGCAAAAAACGAGAAGCAATTTTAAAAACGCTTAAATTTTCTCCTCTTGCTCCATCTTTGTCTAGCAGAACTGGATTGTTTTTATCTATTTTTAGCAAGGCTCCCGCTCCACCTGTTTGATCGGTTAACAGGTAAAAAACTAAATCAGTAAATAAATTACTTGGGCCAATTTCTTTGCGGTTAGCTTCAGAGCCTTGCTGATCATAAACCTTCAAGCTAGGATGCAACCTTTTAACATGCAAACCACTTCCTAGCCAGCAACGCAGTTGATCTAAACTAGTAAAATTACGACTTGCTTTTAGCGATAAACCAGCAAGAGTTAAATTTTTATACTCTGGAATCTCTGCGTTTTCAACAATTTCATTTACATAAACAATAGCGTGTTCAGGCTCAGATTCATTTGATTTTTGTACGAAACTTCTGTAAAAACTAAGATCTACATACTGACTTTGAAATTCAAAGAATAGCTCGCCAGTTGGTATTGTTATGGGTTTTGTGTTTATATCTGAAATAATATATTCAAAACCGCCTAAATCAAAAGAAGTTCTGTATGGGTTGTTAGAAGCAATCACGACAATATCTGGAAAAACTTCATCCTCTGTCCAGTTAGTTGTCGTGCCTGTTTCAACAACTTTAATTTTATTGGGATGATTCCAGACTTTAATTTTACCAGCAAAATCCCTTGCATCTATTTTTTTGACAGTTGCTGTTAATTTAAATCTAATAGTTTTAAGCCCTTCCGCATAAGTTCGAGTAACTGTTTTTGACTCTCCAGTGTCTAATGTTTCGGGATCGCCAAAAACTTCGTAATAATAAGCTTGTTCTCGACCTAAAGGCCCTCTTGCTACGCCAATATCTGTAACTACATAATTTTGACCAGAAAAGGTCATCGTTCCATTTGGGTGATTACGAACAAATGGATTTGAGTTTGTGTAAGCTGCTGTACTACCTCCATCCTCTGTAGAACCAAGGCCGCGTTTAATTTGAAGACCAGCGTTAAAATCAAACTGGTCTGAACTGCTTACAAGTTCACAACTAATAAATTTCCATGTAAAATTTACCCCATTATTTACACGCGCATAATGCAAATCAGGCAGTCTTACTTTTTGTACTTCCCATTTAACGATAACCCACCTACCTATACCAAAATTTTCTCTTGTTGTTGTTCTTTTAAATCCCCCTTCATTGATTGGATCATTATCGCAACGGCCAAAAATTTCATAAAAGAATGCTCCGTTTTTCCCAGGAAAGCCTTCTATACCAAGCGGATCGATGCTTGATATATTGACAGTTTTTCTAATAGCTGTTGCTACTATTGCTGTTTCTTCTTGAGACGGCAACACAAAGTTGCTAGAAATTACTCCGGGTAAACCTGAAGTTGCAGAGCTTTTGACTTCTATTATTTCAGGATTTCTAATAAATTCTTTGTTAACTTTAATACTGTCTTTTCTAACACTTGTTCCTGCAACCTTAATCTCAAATCTTCCAAGGGTTCCAACGTCAGCAAGCAAAGGAAGCAATTTCGTTTTTTCATCAGAAAAAGAACCTGAAAGGCTGATTATTTCTTGTTCATCTGCAAGGCTGCGTAATTCAGAGCCGGGAATACTTACAAATTTATATTCTAACTCAACTGGCGCTGCGCGATGAATAAAACGTATAGAGTTATACTGATCAACGGGTTTGCTTCCTGTAACTGCAAAGTAATGATCTATTTTTTCAAAATTAAAACTATTGCCATTTTCATCTAAACCGGCCTGGCGTACAAATACTTGAAAAACAGAAGTTCTTTTAATGTGCCCAGTGTACGTTCCAGAGCGTACTTGTGCCTCTTTTTCGTCAAGCTCTTTAAGTTTTTCCGGGCTTGGAATGGTATTAAAAGCGCATAAGCCATTTAAACGCTGAAAAACTCTGCTTTTTATTCCAATTTCAGTAACGACAGCAGGTCTGTTGTTTCTTACCAACCCTGTTGAAACGCGCGTAATAGGGAAAAAGCCAGCTCCAATGCCGCCTTTATCAGCAATAAAATCTTTGCCTTCAGGCTTAATTACAAGCTTTTCACTAACAAGACCAATTTTTTTATTTCGTGACTCATCTACGCTAAGACAACGCAACGTTATTATTTGTCTTTCGGCATCTGAAACGTCAGGGTCGTATTGAGTTAACTTTCTTTTTACTACTTTCCACAAAGTATTTCCAATCGCAAATTGTTCGCCAATTTGCATGACATTGTCAGCCGCGATTTGCTCTGAAGCAACTGTTTGGTTTATATCGTCAACGCTTTCTCCTCTCTTATCTGATCCACGGCGATATTTGTCTTCAGGTATTTTTGACGGATCAATGACAAATCTTACTATATCCCCTTCTTCTACTTCTACCACATCAGAGAGTTTGTCGTCTATGCCTAAACCATCTACAGTAATTGAGCTATTATCTGATTTTCTTGTTAATTTAACTAAGCCCATACGAGGGCTATATTGACGCCCTGTTCCTTCCATGCCTTGCGGTTTAAGTTCGCGTAAAGCGTCTCTGTCACCTGCGTCTACATTTTTATCACTATCTCCAACAATTTTTATCCGACGCATCATCAAGTCAAATCCTCGTTGTCTTTCTGCTTTATCAGCGTCATCTGATGTAAGATCCTCTATAACTGATACAGTCTCATAATTTACCCTATAGCCATTGCCATTCGGTATCGCTGCGTGAACCCCAAATTGCGTGTTATTTGATAACGAATATGCGTGGCAGAAATTTTTTGAGTTATTGGTATCATTGCTTGGACATGTAAAAGCATCATCATTTTCCTCACCCTCAGAAAATACAGAGGGGTCTCCCGCATCTAAAGTCCCGTTAGTTCCGTGGACTATGTCGCTGAACCTAATCCGAGTTTTGCGGGGTATAGTCGTATTTCGTTTCCAGTAAAAAGCAAAAAAGTCTTTGTGGATGGCATCTAGGGCATTATTGCCAAGAAAAATTCCCTCAAGGCTTGGTGGCTCAATTCCATCAGGTTTTTCATCGTCAGTAACTCCTTGTTCGCCGACAACAAACATCAACTTGGCAGACTGTTGCGTCCCATGGCTAAACATCCGTGACCAAACAAGTTTTGGCGTAATAAGCATTCCGCCAGCATTTGTTGCGTCATCGTAAAGACCAAAAATAATTGGAACGGGTGCGCCATAATCTGCCAGCTCGTTAAGCGTGTCAAAGCCCCGGCTTTGCGTAAAACGGTTGCCTGCGTTGACACTCCCAAGATCTAGTTGCGACCGCTTTGATGCCTCCGGCATCTTTGGCTTTGGTGTCAACAGGTAACTAACACCAGTCAGCACCAAGCTAATGGCAAGGTTAATTAAAATAACTGTTGCAGTTTCTCCAGCCTGAATATCAGGAATATGCTCATACTCAGCAGGACGCACCACGCCTTTGCGGCGTACTTCGGCAGCAAACTTGCGATATTCCTCTTCTGTTATACCAATCGTCTTGATTAACTCTTTCTCGTACGGAAGCAGTGGTACGTCGTAAACAGTTGGACCGTAGACCACTGCACCTGTTGCATTCTTCGATTGACGTACAAGATTCCCGTCTGCCATGTGACTGCAAATGCCCAGGATTGCTGCGATAGCAGCAGAATATCTCCATCATACTGAGGCCGCTCTACTCGGGAACCCCAAGTCAACAAGTCTCGGCACACCTCCCGCTTAGTCGCTTTATACCAAGATTGCTTAAACGGTGGCGCGTCAATGCCCATCCGCTCCAATGCCTGATAACACAGGTGGATGCAGTCGATATAACCATCACTGCCGTCAGCGCCCAGCCGATACGGCATTCCGATGAGATCACTGCAGTCGGACACTGTTGCTAATCGGCAAGTTTCCAACTATGCGTTGCGTCAAAGATCGCCTTGGCACATCCGTTCCAACGGCATCTAAAACAGAACTTAGCTCTAGGTTGAGCGAGACGTTATCCCATTGCCCGCCAGTGACTTGGCCGGTATAGGTATGGACAGTGGAGTGGTTTGCTGTAAGGCCAGTGTCAGGGTCAGTGTCTTCGATAATTAAAACATCAACCTCTATCATGTGACTATCTTGAATTGCTTCAACCGCCCAACTACGAGTTAGTTCATTATTTGGAAAAACAAGCGTGGATTCAAGTCCGTCACCTGTGCGGTTAACGGTGACGCCAGAAAAACCAAAAGGCACAAAAAAATAACTTTGTGGCGTTTCATCAGTTGCGCCTTTATGGTTTAGTTGCTTGTTAATAAAAAAGTTTTGATACCGAAATTCAACGGTCTTTTTTGCCTTGATTCGTAAAACATGGCCAAAAGCAAACTGCGTCACATTCCTAACCTCTTACGAGTGCTGCTGCTCATCTGCAACCGCTTAAGCGTTTGTTGTTCACCCTGTTTAGCACCCTGATCAGCAGCTTGCCTTATGCCTTGCTGGAACTGATCAGCCGTAACATAATCAACGCTGTTGATGCGTTCTACGGTGTACCGAACATCGATTGGTGCGGCAACGGCTACACCGCCTCCTTCTCCTGACGTTCCAGAAGCCCCCGTTTCGGGAATGACAGAAGATCCGCGAGCACCACGCGAGTACCGCGCCATGCTTTCACGCATCTTGCTTTCAGGGATGATGTACTCGCCTTGGCCACCCTCGCCAACCAAAGTTGCAGTTGGGCCAGAAACATAACTTCCCTCTGCGTTGAGCCTTAAGGGAGTTATGGGAGTTGAAGCAGCAGCATCCGCCAAGCTGCTTGTGCTGGGCAGCACCGAATCCAACGTTGAATTAGGCACACCTGCAAAACTGCCTTGAGCCGCCGACCCAGCAGCTGATCCAAAGAAATTAAGCGCAATGCCCAAAATCTTCATCCGGATTGTATGAGCAATCATTTGCGCTGCCATGTCCGCAAAATGATCTGCAGTACGCGCAAATAAATTTCTAAGTGCTTCTTGAGCAGACATGCTGCCGGTAATTAACCCCTTAAACGACTCGCTAAACGCATCGCCAATAGCATTAGCAGCTGCAATAACTTGATTTGAAGGATCAACAAGATCATTAAGAGCGCCTTGAATGCGTTTCATTTCTGCTTCAATATTTTCTGCAGGAGTTTTTTTGCCTTTAACCTCGCCCTTGGCTTTTTCGCCTTCTTCTCTAATCTCTTTTTCACGCTCCAAAGCATCGTTTAATGCTTCTTGTGCTTCTGCGTGATGATCAGTATTGATAGCTTGAGCAACAATAACTCTTAAAATGTTAATTTGTATTTGATTTGATAAAATTTGTTTTTTAACAAGTTCATCAATTTCTTTAACCTGTTTTTTAGCTTCGATAACTTGTTTGGCAGCAGCGGTTGTTGAGCCGCTCATAATCAGCTCTCCGTATTCACGCTCAAACGCATTGCGATCCTTTAATGCGTTTAATTTTTTCTGAACAGGTTCAAGTGTTTTTTCACTTGCTTTAGTTGACTGTTCTAAAGCAACAGCAATTTCTCGCTCAAACTGCAGCGTTGCAAGTTTGATTCCATTTTCTTCAATAGACTTGCTTAAAGAAATATCTTCCAAATCAGCTAGTTTCTGCCGTTCTGCTTTTCCAGTTTCACGTATTTGAGCAATACGTTTTTCAAATGCAAGTTTGCGACTAATAATAGCAGCTCCTTCCTGGCTTAACCCAACAATTTCTTCTTCTGCCTTAATCTGGGCTTCAATAATGCCGAGGCGTTTTTTAAGTTGCGGAGTAAAATCTTTACCTTCAGAGGTCTTGCCTGCGTCTAAGGCATCTTTAAGTTTTCGATTTTCTGCAACCAGTTTTGTTGCTTCTTCGCGACTCATTGCCCCGCTCATGGTTAATCTTGTTATTTGCTGCAAATCTCGAGCAGATTTCTCTCCAAATTTAACAGCATTTTGTAAAAATTTGTTTTCATTGCGTATTTGCTTTGCAAGACTTACTCCCGGCTGTTGTGCCCGCGCAACTCCTAAAGCAAGCTGGTCAACAAGTTTTTTTGCTTCTTCAGCTGAATTTTTAATTGCTTCAGCTTTTTCTCGCTCAATATCTGTCATTATTCTTCCTAGCTGAATCGCTTTTATTTCTAATTCATTTTCATATTCTTTTTCAGTAATTATTCCTTGCTCCTCTTTTGCTCGCAATTTGGTAAGCTCTAGGTCAAATTTAGCCTGAGCTGTTGCTTGTTTTGCTAGTGCAATTTTTTTAAATAATTTAGTGCCTTGCAGGGCTTGTTCTGATGAAATTAATTTTTCAATTTCAAGAGACTGATTAGAAACTTCTATTCTTCGTTGCGCAGCTTTTGTTAACTCTGGAGTTTTTTCAACCTCAGTAACAGGTTTTCCGGTAGTTAACACATCAAACTCAGTTCCCGCAGGAACAATAAGACGTTGAAGTGTTTTTATAAATTGCTGAGTAGATCTATCTGCTCGGTCAGCCGCTTTAGCACTTTCTAAAAAGGCTTTAGCTCCATTACCAAGTTTTTCCTCAAGTTGCTCCAGAATTGCTCGCTGTTGTTTTCCAAGTTGACCAGATTTTTCTAAATTGTTAATATAATCCTTGTTTTCAACGCTTAATTCTCCAATAGCCTCTTCCAAGGCTTGCGCTGCACCTACACCTGTCCTAAACGCTTTTCCAAGCGCAGCTGCCATTTCATTTGCTTGCGTAATAATTGACCCTATTTGCGTTCCGATTAAGGACAATCCAAACCCAAATTCTCCGCCAATAAGACCTCCCGCAAAACCGCCAAGTCCGCCACCTATTGAAGAAGCGAGTCCTTGGCCAAACAACAATGGAAATGCTCCTCCAATAAGCGCACTGCTTTGAGCAGACTTTAATTTTTGAGCTTTTTGAGCTGCAAGCAAAGCAGCAGGACTGCCTGGAATACCTAGTGCTCCACCGATTGGACTGGTTTGGCCAGTAAGTCTTACTGCCTCGCCTTCTGCTTTTTTTCTTGCTCTATCAACTTCTGCTATCGCTTTTAATTCTTCACCCTTTCTAAACCCAAGCTCTTCCATAAACGCTTGCGCTCTTTTTTCACTTTTTTTTATTGCTGACTTAAAAAGATCATCTTGGAGTTTACTTTCAAGCTTAACCTGTTCTATAATGTTGTCTATTTCTCTGTTTCTAATTTTACGATCAAGGTCTAATTCAATTTGGCCAAGTTCAAGAATAAAATTTCGCTTTGCATCTGCAACTTTTACGTCTGCAGCCGTTTCAAGCATTACCATACGAGCAATCGCCTGTTGTCGCCCTTCCACCGGGTCAAAAGCTGGACGACCTTTTGTAGGAACATCTCCAGGGTTTTGTCCAAATGGCATAGGGCCAAATGGTTTTTTAGAAACAGTTTCGCCTGCAAGTCGAGCAGCTCGAAGCAAATTTTGCTGCTCTTTTAACGCAGCATTAGCCTCATTTTGAGCTTTAACGTAATCTCTTGCAGCTTCAGTTGCCGCCTTTGTTCCTAGAGCAGCATTATTTAAATTGCTTGATGCGTCACTTAATGCTTTATTAAAATTAGCAATAGAGCCAGGAAGGACTTTCCCGGTCATGTTTGCAAAACTATTAAAATGAGTATTTATATGTTCAATTTTTGCTGCAGTGTCTTTTAGTTTATTAGAAAGCTGCGTGACTGCCTGGCTGTTTTTGACCGCAACCGCAATATTTACGCCGTAATCAGCCACAAGCCCAAACCAAAGACCTATTGCTTTATTTTACCGCCTTCCCATCGTTTGCGCTCCTCGACTGGTTTGCACACGATCTCTAGCCTTGTCTTCCTGTTCACTTTTTAATTCAAAAAAAGCAGCCCAACCCACCAACTCTTCTTGCGTTAAATGGCAAGAGAGCTGAGCCACTGTAGTGCCCAGCTCCTTTGCAAGAAAAAAAATGAAAAACCAGCTGCTATTAGCTTTTCAAATCAGCTTTCGCTTCCTCCACTTTGTTTTCTGAGCCAGAAGACAGCATGGCAAGTTGAATATCCTGCAATACACTGGCGTCTACAGCGTTTTTAAGCTGAGCTTTTTCGCCATCCTGAAACAGACGGTTGCCATCTGCGTCAAGAGATTTTTCAATCATCATGCCCAACGCAAAATCGTTGGCATCGTCAGATCCTGCTTTTTTTTGGATGGCTTCCCGCTCGGCGATAGTTAGCGGATGCCAGTAAACCTCAAGCACCACTTCGTCGCCATCTTTAACTTCATGCTTGTAAAGCTGACTAATGCCAAATTTGTTCCGAAGCAGTTCAGTGGCTCGCATAAAACAATCTTGTTTCAACTAATATACTATACAACTGCTGTAAATTGGCAAGAAATAATTCCTAGGAAATGAGGACGGTCTTCAAGCTCTAAAGCACTAGGACCAGTAACGTCTAAAACTCTTGGAGAAACACTAAAAGCGTCAGTGTAGTTAGCAGCATTGACAGAAGTTAAACCATCGATCACTGACTCGCTAACTGCTGCAAGTGCTGCCGTGCCAGCAGACTTGGGTACATACACGTTGCACTGGACAACTCCGCTGTAATAGTCCGTAGCAGCGCCTTGGTTTTGCAAAGTTGACTGGTTGAACGTAATCTTTATCGCCACATACTTTTTGGTTTTACCTGGCGTAGTAAATCGAACGTTGTCATAAATCATTGACACTGTGGCGTCTGCAGCAACTACCGCATCAGTTACGGCTTTTTCAAAAGCAGCTCGGGCATTTACAAGTGTCATTAGTTAAATCACTCCAAAATAGGATTACCCTGATAGTCAGCAGTAAGCTGACCACCCATTTGCTGCTGTGGAGCGAATGATACACCCGCATAAATACTACCCAAACGAAGTTTTTCTTGAAAAGCATTGTCAACAATTTTCTTCATTCCTTGTATAAACGCTAAAGGACGCCCATCCTCTAGAGCGTACTGAGCATAATGAACTTGATTGCCGATATAGACAGGCCCTTTTTTGTAATTAAAATCAGGGACTTTAAACCTCCTTTTAATTTGCTCCATACCGCCTTGAGGCATTGGCCCCCATTCAGTTTCTCTCCCCGCACTGTTTGTAGTTTTTATTTTATAAGCATTTTTCCAGGGGTCTTTGTCTCGCCTAAACCGATCAGTTTTTTCTCTCGAATCTCTTTCGACAGGTCTGTTTTGCCTAGCTTTCCAACTAGACGCAAAAAGCCCGGTATAGACAGGGCTATGCTCTGGGGTTGAGAGTCCCGCTACAGCAGTTTGAATTAAATTATTAAAAGCTCTATCAAAATAAGCTTCATAATCATTGTCAAAATCGTCTAAATTTGTGTCTGCAAATTTACCCATTAAAAAACTACCTCCAGGACAAATAAATACTCTTGATTGCCTTTAAACGTACGAATATCTGTAATTTGAGCAATGCGGTTGGACCCTGCGTACTTCAAGGTTACCGTGTCCTCAAACGTTGGTTGGTTATCGCCAATTTGATCAGGCGTTACATACAACTTACCTGTACGTTTTTCCGCTTCGGCCTCCTCCTCTGAACGCACAAACTCGATTGGAGCGTCAAACGAGTAGATTGTATCGGTTGTCGTTAACGTTCCAGTGCTGGTGTTATACGTCGGAGATGTTTTACGGGTGTAGGTAATTGTGTGATCAAAAGATTTACCTAAATCGGCAACAACCGACTTGGCAACACTTTTAAATAAGCTGTCTAACGCTCCAGCCATGTCAACCTCTTACAACGCGGACTTGATACGAACCACTGCCACCCAGACAGTAAGCGCCGAGATAAGACTGAAGCCAAGGATAAACGTCAAATACGTTGTTAACAGTTCCAGTAGCCTGGCTAGAAGTGTTGTACTTGACTTCCATTTCTCCGAGCTTGACGGATTCGTATAACCCCGTATCGCCAGTAGCCCCTGTAATCGAGTCCGTGTTATTGGCTAAAGCCCGTGCCAGCTCGTAGGTTGCATATTTAATATCATTCGGAATGCTGCTGCAAACAAGCTCTACACGATCAACGTGATAATTATTACGAGGCCAGTTCAACGCTTGGCTCGTATCACAGCGGTCGCCGTAAAAATTCAACGTGTCGATCCAGCGGGTAGCTGAAATCAATGCACGGTTTTTGTTGTCGTCAGACTTGTTATCCCATTGCGTGCTGCTTGGAACGGTTTCAAAATATGCGTCGGCTTCTGCCAGCGTCACATAGCTGTTGGCTGTCGCACTCTTCAGTGTGGCGTTGATCGTGGCAGCCATAGCGCAAGAAAAAGGTGGCCCCACCTAATGGTAGGGCCTTTGCTCTGATCAGGATCAGATGGTGGACGTATCCAAGGAGCTGTTAACGGTGAGCTGAACCATGGGGATCAGGTCGATGTCGTAGGTAGCAGCCCAGTTACCAGCAGTTGCCAAGGCAGTGTTGGTGGGGTTGTCACCAGCGTTGCTCCACTTGGTGCCCATCACGTGATAAGCGGTGTGGTAGTCAACAGAGATCACGTCCTGCTTGGACATGATGTTGCGCTCAGCTTCGATCCGAAGATCTTGCTGGACACCTTCAAGGATGGTGCCGGACTTCACCAGATAGCAGTAGAACTCTTTCTGGTGACCAGAGGTGCCAGGAGCGACAGTGTTGACCTGAGAATCAACAATGACGTTCATGCCAGCAAATTCGCCAACTTCGCGAGCACCAACGCCCACACCGCCGCCACCCCAGGTCACCGCGCCAGAAGCAGCAAGTGCAGAGGTAGAGAAGGTCAGCATTCCTACCTGATACAGGTAGTAAGCGACGGAGGGGTGAACAATCAGAGTGTCCAGCTCTTCGCCACGCTCACCTAGCTTGGAACGAGCTTCAGCAACAGTTGCAGCGGTCAGGAAATTGGCCTCTGCAGCGCCGGAAGCGGCAGCAACACCTTTGTCCAGTGCGTTACCAGACAGAGCAGTGCCAAACAGACCAGCAAGATGGGAGAAGAGACGTGCGCTCTTCTTCTTGTTGATTGCATCAGCAAGCTGGTTGCGGATGTGAAGCATGGGATCTTCACCAGCAGCCAGAACTGCAATGTCATCCACCGCATATGCAAATGCACGGTGGCAGATGGTTGCAATCTGAGTTCCGGTTCCGATCTTCTGAGGAGTCAGATAACCAGCGCCACTGGTGCCCCAAGTTGCAGTACCATCGATGATCTCCTCAGTCGGAGACACAGGGTTGAACTCGGGAACTTGAATGCGCGTACCGCCTTCCCGTGCATCGAGAATGGCGTTACGAACAACAGCGCCAGACTTGACGAACAAGCTGCGCTCTTTAATGGCCTCAGACACGTAGGTGCTGAGATTATTCCTTTTTACGATGTCCGCGAGAAGGACACCGCCGGAATAATTTTGAAATGGTGCGGCCATTTCTTAATCGGGGTAAAAGTTTGCGGGTCTCAAGTCACGGACTTGAATTAAAAGTCCCACGGGGACTATTTACCGGCCTCTCGCTTGAGCACGGCTGCAAGGTCAGGGTCGGTAACTTCCAAGGTCATTTGCTTGGTTAAGTTAATACTACCTTCTAACCAAGGGTTCGTGACACCTCCCGTGCCAGTGATCCCTGTAGCTGGTTTTGCACCCATTCCAGCTTGAGTGCTGGGCTTAAAATGATGCTCAAACCCAGAACCAGGGTTTTTTAGCTTGGCAAGGTAGACATTAAGGTCTTCTTCAACACCGCCATTCAATACTTTGACACTACCGTCGTCAGACTTCTTCAAATTACTTTGAACAAGCTGCAGCATTTGCTCAGCATTGATCGCTCCAGACTGGCTAATGGCTGACAATGCAGATGTTTTCATTGCAGCAGTCTCGTTAGAAGTCCGAAGATCAGCTAACTGACGCTCCAAATCCGCAATTTGTTGGTCTTTGGTTTGAGCGGTTTTGTTGGCTTCTTCCCAAAGATCTTTCCACTGGCCTTGGTCTTCTAGCCTTTTACGCCGCTCAGCTTCGTTCTTTTCCAGCTTTTTATCAAGGTCATTCATTTTTTCCTTGATCCGCTGAAATTTGGCCTCAGCTTCAGCAGCT
>Ga0163109_10001256_pt1 | contig 20224 bp, 14 predicted proteins | sample CRUFie1St13metaG_FD_108704 | JGI IMG/M metagenome (GOLD analysis project Ga0163109, IMG submission 108704) | Marine microbial communities from the Costa Rica Dome - CRUD Field 142mm St13 metaG | ecosystem: Environmental > Aquatic > Marine > Oceanic > Photic zone | place: Costa Rica: the Eastern... | reverse complement strand
TCCATTCTCTCATCCAGATCGCCATAAAAAACCCGATGGGTCGACGGGAAGGCCTGAATCCAGGATTCCAGAGGTTCCGGAGCATGAAGATCAGGCTTCCATGCCTGGCCACACTGCTTCATGGCCTCCAGGAGGTGGGTTTCCCATTTCTTCATCTTGCCTTTCAATTCACCAGAATGCCAGCGAGCAACGGATCGATCGCATTGAAGTAACCAAATCTGTTCCGCGCCAAGCTCAACAGCTTTCTGCATCGCCATGTCTATAGCCTTGGGTTTGAGCAAGGCCAAAGCGAGCCCCAGGCGCTGCTGGGGTCGTTGCTGCACCCGACGGTGCGTCACTTGAATGGTGACCGATCGCCTCTGAATCTCTTGAGTACGACCTTCCAACACACCTCCCTGACCATCGATGATCTGAACCGGATCTCCAGGTTTGAGACGTAGCACTTGTTGAGCGTGTCGCACATCCGATTCGCTCAGCGGGCAGAATTCTTGAGCGCATGCCTCGGGTGGAAGAAAAAAACGATGCATGCCGCGCGACACAGTTTATTGTCCTGTAAAAAACTTCTTGGCCTTCTCAAAGAACCCATGGGAGATGGGATTGACGCTGGCATCGCAGCTCTGCGCGAAGGACTCCAACTTTTCCTTCTGTTCTGAGTTGAGTCGAGTAGGCACTTCAACCAGAACGCGCACATGGAGATCTCCCCAGCCATAGCCCTTGACGTTTTTGACTCCTTTGCCGCGTAATCGGAAGATCGTACCGGGTTGTGTTCCGGCGGGGATGCGAATGGTGGCTTTACCTGACAAGGTGGGCACTTCTATTTCAGCACCAAGCGCGGCATGGACAAAACTGACCGGGATCTCGCAAATCAGATCATCCCCTTCCCGCTCGAAAATCTCGTGATCCTTGACGTGAATCACCACATAAAGATTCCCCGGAGTGCCGCCTCTGAGGCCCGTTTCTCCCTTTCCGGTCGAACGAATCCTGGCGCCCGTGTCGACCCCAGGCGGGATTCTAAGACGAATTTTTGATGTCTTCTCCTTACGTCCTGCTCCGTTGCAACGCTTACAGGGCTTTTCAATGGTTTTGCCCGACCCTTCGCATCGCGGACAGGTTTGGGTAAAGGTAAAGATTCCTCGGGATGTTGCCACCTGTCCTTTGCCCCGACAGGTGGTGCAGCTAACGCTGCGTGAACCAGGGGCTGCCCCACTTCCCTGACACTCTTCACACCTATCGAGCTTGGTCACTGGGATTTCTTTTTCGCATCCAAGACTGGCTTCCTCAAAGGAAATTTCGAGGTCGTAGCGCAAATCAGAGCCACGCTGAGGGCCATTGGGATCGCGTCCTCCGCCACCAAATAAATCTTCAAAGATGCTACCGCCTCCGCCTCCGCCGCCGCCTCCGCCGCCTCCAAAGACTTCACGGAAGATGTCAAATGGATCATGAAACCCGCCTCCGCCTCCGCCATCAAAACCGCGCGAACGGCCATCAAAGGCAGCATGCCCGTACTGGTCGTAGGCGGCTCTCTTTTGCGGATCACTCAAGGCTTCATAGGCCTGCCCCAGCTCCTTGAATTTGTCCTCGGCTTTCTTGTCGCCTGGATTCTTATCCGGATGGAATTTCACAGCCATTTTTCGATAGGCCTTTTTGATTTCCTCTGCCGAGGCGCTCTTGCTGACGCCCAAAATCTCGTAATAATCCCTTTTTGACATGATGTTTGAAAACGCTTTTTTTGAAAGTCACGCAGACTTCAGGCGGTCGACTCCTCAGAATCCGCGGGTGCCTTGGCAACCACGACATTGGCCGGTCTGAGCAAACGGTCATTCAATTTGTATCCCTTTCGGGCTTGTTCGACGACCTGTCCCTCTGCCACTTCAGATGTCTCTTTCTGGGACACCGCTTCGTGCCAAGCCGGGTCGAAGCATTTGCCCAAGGCATCAATTTCCTCCAAGCCCGATTCCTTCAGGGTCGCCATCAATTGGCTATGGACCATTTCAATGCCCATCTTGATCGAGTCCAGACTATTTTCCTTTGCATGTTCCACTGCCAACATGGCCATTTCGAAGTGATCGAGCGAAGGGATCAATCGCTCCATGAGAGCTTCATTGGCATACTTAATGGCCTCCAGACGTTCCCTGGCGGCCCGCTTCTTGAAATTGTCAAACTCGGCATTGAGGCGCACGTAGCGATCCCAATGGGCATCGGCCTTCTCCGATTTTTCCACCAACTCTTTGTAGGCAGTTCTCTCGAGAGTGACCGGAGAGTTGTCCTCGGGCTCCACTTCACTGCTGAGGTTGCTTTCAGACGAATCAACGGGTTCACCTTCTTCGCCCGAGGGTTGGTCTGTCACCGGCTCCGGGGACTCCTTGACCTCTTCGGCATGCTCATCGACAGGAGGTGTCTGGTTTTCTGGCACTTCCTGGTTTGCGGGCTGGGTTTCTTCAGATTCCTTGCTCATATCCTTGATTCATTTCCTTAACGACCGTTAAAGGAGAATAGAACATAGGCAATCAAAAGGAGGGACGCAACCCGTAGTCTAAGCAAAAAAGCGTTAAATCTGACCGCTTTTCAAGCGGCTGCAAGGAGTCCCTGAGCGTGCCCACTCCTTGGCCGCTCTCTTTCAGGGGCTCATTGCCGTCCAGGAGGCAGAAAACAGATACGATGGATCTCCCCGGTCCATAAGCGACTGAATCATGGTTTCCAGGCGCCGCTCGAGTTTGCCCGAAAAGAGCTTCTGTCCTTTTCTGAGAATGGTCACTTCTCTGTCCAAGTCCACCAGATGGTCATTGAGCCTCAGAATCAAAGTGGAGCACTCCATGGTTTCAATGACCATTTTCTGAGCATCGATGGAAACCACGATCTCTCCCCTTTCCGAGAAGGATTCCTTTGGAGCATGCAACCAATAAAATCTCTCATGCATTACATCATCCTGCTTCCAGACCACTTTGCTGGGATACTTCTGGCGACGATACTGGCTCATCCAGGGCAATGCCTCGGCGTCTTTTTTCTGCATCCAATGCCCAAACTCAGGAAAAATGCGAACGCGATGCAGGTAGCCCTCCGGATCCGAACTCCTCAGGGCCTGGAGCTTCTTCTCCCAATCTGCAGCAATTTCATTGCGTTTGTAGGCTGCATCCTTGCCTCCCATGTAGATTGCAAAAGGCAGGTTGCGCAATCCCAGGGGTGAGGTTTCGTTAGGATGGCCCGCCATCATGGAAGCAGCAGCAAAAAAATCGGCCATGCGCGGTGCCAGCTGATAGACCCCATCCCCACCTGCGGAATATCCCATCAAATAAACCTTATCGGGATTCACCTGATGAAAAAGCACCATGGTCTGGATCAGACGCTGGAAAAAGTCATCGATATGATCCTGATGCCAAAGGTTCCAAGTATTGGTAGGAGCTCGGGGAGCCACGTAAACCCCCTCGGCAGGTTCGTAAAGCCGCTTTTGATTTTCCCATTGCTGATCGTTGACTCTCGCGGGAGCCCCTCCTCCACCATGCATGGAAAGAAACATGGACCGCCCATCAGCGGGTGGTTCCCCGTAGATGGCAACGAAGAACGGCATGGAAAGATCTCCGATCCGAAGCACTTTCTCATCCATTTCCTGGGCTCGTTCGGAACGTAAACGCGAAGAGTAGGCCTGGGCGAGAAGTTCCTCGGCCCGCTCGGCATCTTGGCGGGTCAATGCCATCTTGGAGAAGGGAGCCTTGGCCAGCTCGTCCCAAGGAGGCTGGGCCTGATCCAGAGCTCTTTCCAGCGCTTGAACAGCCCCTCTGGATGCCTCCGGGTTGACATCACCTGACAGAGGGTAAAAGGTCGAGCTCCCCGAACCCAAGAGGGCGATGCTTATCCATTTGAACCAGTCGCGCATGGGCCTCAGGGGATTTGATCGAGGGTCACATCCACGAGTTGACAATCCCGCTGGACCTGGATGGTTTGTTTCATGACAGCTCCCTCATTGGAGGGAATGGTCAATTCGTAGGTTTTGCCTTTTTCCACCGCAACGCTCAGATGATCGTTAGCATCGAAACGTTCATCCTTGGAAGCACCCTCAAAGACAAGCTGTCCAGAGGACTCCCTCAGCTCAATAGGAGCCGAGCAGCGATCGCCGGATTGTTCGTCAAAGACTCGAAACATGAGCTGCACCATGCCCTCTGGCATGGCTGTTCCAAGCGCGGTGTAGCGATCCGTGACGTTGACAGCATGTACCTGGTCAGAACCACGCTTCCAGACCATGGGAAAGGGTTGTGGGGTGCGGCGAAAGGAAACCGCGTAAATGGCATGGCGGCGACTCTCGCGCTCGGCTTTCAAGGCTCGCCCAATGAACCACGCCTGATCCAGGGCATCACCCGCCGGTTCGGCAGCCCCGGTAAAGTGCCAGCCCTCATCCCACACCTCCACCCAGGAGTGATTGCCACTCCCATCACTCCAAATGGGAACTCCGACAAAACGGGCAGGAATACCCACCGCGCGGCACGCATCGATCAAAAGGATGCTCAGTCCTGTGCATGAGGCTAAACCATTTTCCATGGTCTCAAAGGGGCTTTGATCAGCTTTTTTGCGCTTGGTAGAATAACGGACGCCGAAGAGGAGGAAGATTTCCTGGTTCAACCGAGCAGCCGCAAGCCCCGGCGAATCCATGCCACGAACCAGCGGCTTCAACCGCTCATAAAAAGAGCGCCTCCATGCATCCCTTCGTTCATTGATGCTTGCGTATGGAAGAATCTGGTTGAAAAAAAGTTGTTCTGAAACTTGGCTTTTCCATGGCGATTCCTTCCATGCGCGATAGGCGTAATCCACATTTTCAAGAAGAAAACCACTTGAAAGGCTCTGAAGATCGCTTTCGGGCATGTGCGTCAGCAAAAAGCGTAGCCCGGCACGCTGGGATGCAGGTATGTGATCCAGGGCCTGACTGATTTCGAAACGATTCTGACCGGCACGCTCCAGAACAGCGTCCGGGTCCCATGCCAGGTCCTTGCCCACTAAACCGAGGGAAAAAAACCAGAAGCAGAGTCCGGCCATGTGCCAGACGCCACGCATTCGCCTCAAAAAGACGCTCATTCTGGATAACTTAAAAGGCCTTTGGAACGATCACAACCTTAAAGGATGCATGGTCCCTTCCGAGCGCCTATCCGCAAAGTAGGCGTTTTTGTTTCAAAACAAGCGGCGCCACCAAACACTTCAGGCCCATTACGTGGACATCCAAATGCAATGGAAACCATGATCCTTGGATCTTGCAGAAAAAGGGCTCGCCTTTCTCGCCATTTGGTCAAGAATTGTCCCCAACAAACCCATCATGCATTCACACATGGAATCAACCTTTCACATCATGAAACTCAACAGCGTTTGGATCGCCTCATGTGCCCTCTACCTGAACGGGCTTCAAGGAGCAACGGAAGCAGAGGGTCCTCAACCACCAACTGGGTTCAAGGCCCTTTTCAACGGAAAAGATCTGCAAGGTTGGCATGGAATGGGACACTTCGATCCCAGAAAACTCTGGGCCATGCCCGAAGAGGATCGGCAGGCAAAGCGAGAGAAGGATCTGGAGGATGTCCTCCAGCACTGGAGTGTGGATGAAGGCGAGCTGGTCAACGATGGTCATGGGGTGTACCTCACGACCGATCAGGATTATGGAAACATCGAATTCATGATCGACTACAAAACAGTAGCACAAGCTGATAGCGGAATTTACCTGCGCGGTAACCCTCAGGTTCAAATCTGGGATTACACCAAAGAGGGCGGCAAGTGGAACATCGATGCCGACAAGGGATCCGGCGGGCTTTGGAACAACAGTCCAGGTGCCCCCGGCAAAAACCCCATAGTATTGGCTGACCGACCCTTTGGTGAGTGGAACTCCTTTCGAATCATTCAAGCCAAGGATTACACCACGGTTTTCCTGAATGATCAGTTGGTGGTGGATCATGCCAAAATGGAAAACTTCTGGGATCGCTCAAACCCACTCTGGGACAAGGGACCGATTCAGCTCCAAACCCATGGGGGAGAAATTCGCTGGCGCAACCTTTTCATCCGGGAGATCCCTGATCGGGAGGTAGAACAGATGCTTGCTGAACCAGGTTTCAAACCCATTTTCAACGGTCACAATCTCGACGGATGGGCTGGCCCGGTGGAGAATTACGAAGTTAAGGAGGGTGCCATCGTCTGCAAACCCAACAATGGCGGAACCATCTACTACCACCAAAATCTCACTGATTTCGTGGCACGACTCGAGTTCAAGCTCCCTCCAGGTGGTAACAACGGCCTTGCGATTCGATACCCTGGTCAAGGAGATACCGCTTACAGTGGCATGTGTGAGCTGCAGGTGCTTGATAACTCAGCAGAGAAGTACGCCAAACTGGATGCGCGCCAGTATCACGGCTCCGCCTACGGCATAGTCGCCGCCAAACGCGGACACCAAAAACCTGTTGGGGAATGGAACGAGCAGGAAGTCACGGTCCAAGGATCCAAGATCAAGGTTGTCCTCAATCGCACCACCATTCTGGCTGCCGATTTACGGGAAGTGCGGGAATACATGGGTGGCAGCCCTCATCCCGGCAAGGAACGATACGATGGATTTTTTGGTTTTGCAGGGCACGGTGACCCAGTGTCATTCCGCAACATTCGCATCAAGGCCCTGAGATAACTCAGGCCGCAAGGATTGAATGGTAACACACATCGCTCAGCCCTGAGGGGCTGAGCTTTTTTATTCCAACCAACCCCATGAAGGACTTGAAGGGGCGCTGCACCCAACTCCCGATCGGTCGGATTGTTCACCAATCTGGTTGTTTTTTTGATCGAAACTCCTTGTTGCGATCCGACCGAATGCCATCAAAGCTGGCATGAGCCATGCATTGCCCCATGGCGATCGCCTGATCACCCAACGGTAGCTCCTGACTCATGATCACCGGAATCCCATCCTCATGAAGACGTTGACCAAGCCTCTCAGTGAGGGATCGGTTTTCAAAACCATTTCCAGCAAAAATCACACCCTCGGGCCTCAGGGCCTGAATCAAGCGATTCAGAATATCGTAGAAAGTTTCTACCAATCGTTGGAAGGCATGGTCACTGCCACGACCTTTGTGGAGATCTTCGAGCATCTCGCGAAACATAGGAAACCAATCCATCTGAGCGATCGATCCTTCCTCAAGGGCCCCATCCAGGCACCAAGCGTATGGTTTGATTCCCCGAGGGGCATGCCCCTCCTGGCCACGGAAGGCCTCCATGATCAGCCAGGCGTCCCCATCAAAACGTTTGCGATTGGAGTGAGTCAGTAGTGCTGAAATTCCCTGCCACCACCGCGTGACACTTCGAGTTCTCAGGCATTGGCACTGAGTCGCCAAGACCTGGTTCCATTGCTTGATTTCCAAAGTTTGCAAGGAGGCTCTCAACCTCAGCGGCAGCTGGTCCCAAAGATTCTCTTTGAACACCTCCCACATCATTCCATAAAGAAATGCTCGATGATCCGGTTGGGAGCTCTGCCCACCAGGCAACCAAAAAGGAGACCACTGAGCAACCCGGCGCCAACCTTTTGGATGCAGCATGAAGACATCGCCTCCCGATGCAGTCGAGCCATCCTGAGAGGATCCCTCGTCAAAGCACACTCCCAAAAGGCGCTCCTGGCCCACCCCACGTCCCAGAGAACCCATCACATGAGCCAGATCGTGATCGACCACCGTACAGGGTCTCTGGGTGGAACGTGCATATTGGACCCCCAGTTGCGAGACATCCGAGTCCACAAGGTAATGATCCACTGGGGATTTCCTTCCTTGCTTGATGTCACCCAGGACATCCAAAAAAACATCCATACGGGCTTTCTCCTCAGAGCCATCCATGGCTTGCCCCAGAAAGACGCGGTCACGCATTGTTTGGGCGAATCCCCCCAGAGCACTCCCCCCCATGGCCATGATCGATTGTGATGGCCTGGGCAGCTTCTTTTCGATTGGGACCAATCCAAAGCCTTGTCGAAGCACTTGCTTGAATCCATAGACTCGCCATATCAAGGAGCGGGAGGTCTGACGCAGCACCGAAAGGTTCGATGCGAGAAAACCATCCACTTGCCCTCCAAATACCTTGTTCACTTCCCCTGGGCTGCAGGCATAGGAACAAAAACCTGGACCTGCCGGAAAGACAGCTAAGGGTAGATCCAGCAAATGCATCAGCAAGTGCATCACCCCACTCGCAGGTAGACCCACATCAAGAAAAGCGCACGATGGAGAAAGTTCTTCCGAAAGACTGAACCTCCCTTCTCGATGCCGCATACGTATCAATGGGGCAGGCGGTGCCTGCATCCAGGCGCGCTCCTGGGGATGCATGTCACAAAAGGTGTCAGCGGCATCGGGTGTCGCCACCAGGAGCATGGCCGGCTGATGGGGTTGGCCAAGGATGGAGCGTATCCGCTTGATGGCCGAAGAAGATCGTGCGATGGCCACCAGCTGATAGCCGTGAGGCTCCTCAACCACCAGCACTTGGCCACGGTCCAAGCAGGCTGCCGCCTGAATGAACGCCTCGCGATGGTGAAACCTTGGTCTGCCTCCGGCATCCTGCAGTGTGAGACGCGGTCCACAGGTGGCGCAGACATTCAGCGGATAGAGAAAGCGTCGATCTCGCGATTGGTTCGCCTCTGCCTGGCATTGTTCACAAGGCGCATACTCCGAAAGAATGGTTTGCAAGCGATCCATAAGCCCCTGTCGAGCCCATGAATAGCGCGGGCCACATTCCGTGCAGCTGGTATAGGGATATAAAAATCGACGCTGGTGAGGATTGAGCATTTCAGCCACGCAATCAGGACAGGGTGTTCGATCGGGCGGTAACCAGCAGCCCTCGTCGACCTGAGGCAGAGGGGCGAGGTTTTCGAAAAAAGTGTCTCCTTGAAAGGCCACCCACTGGCTTTGCAGCGAGATCGACCAACCATAGCGCTTCTGCATAGCCAACATGCGCTTCTCAAAGGCGATCAGGGTGGATTCATCTCCCTCCAGCTCCAGATCAAACCCACTGACTTGTGGGCGCATCCATCCCTTCAAATTGAGTGTACGCACAATGCGGAAAACAGCTGGCTGCAGGGGGCTGCCATGCACATTGCCACGGATATGAATGGCTTTTCGCTTGAGGGCCTCAGAGCTCACTTAGTTAACTTCCAGCACTGGCCGGCTTCCACCACCGGCATTGAAAGGGGATCCGACCAAGCATTAGGTCCATCGCACGACCAAAGACCTTACGACCGTCATGAACTGATTCATTTCATCCTCCGATCCAATCGTCACCCGTAACCGGTCCTTGAAAGGAGAATGGGCAAACCAGCGAACCAGAATTTTTCGCTTCCTCAGCCCTTCATACCATTGAGCCGCTTTGGCCCCTGGTGGGCGTACGAAGAGGAAGTTGGTCTGGCTGGGCAACACATCAAACCCGAGAGAGGCCAGCTCCTGGCCAATCTGGGTGCGAAGCCGGATGATACGTTTGAAATTTTTACGGTAGTAGCCGAGATGCTTCAAGGTTGCCTCGGCAGCTACCTGCCCCAATCCATTCACGTTGTAGCTGTCCCTGATGGCATCCAAGGCGGCGATCGATTTGGGGTGGCCGACAAAGTAGCCCACGCGCTGAAAGCACAGAGAGTAGGACTTGGAAAAAGTACGCGAAACAATCACATTGGGAAGTTCTGCTACCAGCTCCATGGCATGCTCCTGAGCAAAATCTACGTACGCCTCATCCAGCACCACCATCCCCTGCTGGGAGCGACACAAGGCTCGCAGCTGAGAGATGGGGTAGCCACGCCCTGTGGGAGCGTTTGGAGTCGTCACAAAAGTGAGTGCTGCGCGAAAATTCCATCGTTTCTCCCGCTTCAATCTCGACAGGGATGGGATGGTAAAATCAGCTTCCAAAGGCACTTCATTGATGATCGCCCCATGCACCTGGCACAACACCGGATACAGCGAATAGCTGGGGGTCCAGTATTGGATGGTGGAAGCATTGCTTGTCTCGCGATTGGATCGACCCACCTTGGGTTCGACGAAAGCTCGGGTAGCCAAGGCGAGGAGCTCGTCAGAACCATTGCCAATAATGATATGGTCGCCACTTAGCCCGTGCACTTTTCCGAGAGCCTCGCGGAGTCCCTGAGCACGAGGGTTGGGATACAGACGAAGACGACCATCGACTGCCTTTCGCATCGTTTCGAGCACCTTGGGAGACGGAGGGTATGGATTCTCATTGGTATTGAGTTTGATCAGCCCTTTGACTCGAGGCTGTTCACCGGGAGTGTACGGCTCGATGCCCCTTACCAAGGGTCGAATCCACTCATCTTTGGGTGCAGAAGAACGCGGCATGAGAAAATCCTTGAGGACGGCCAGCAGATCAACAACGACGGATTTCGGCGGATTGCCCGTGGGCATCCAGGCCTTCCATTCCTGCAAATGCCCGCACGGCTGGCAATGCCTTGGTCAGATGACTTGGACCGTACTCGACAAGACTAGTGCGTCGCTGGAACTGATCCACGGTCAAGCCAGGAAAAGAAGCGCCCGCTCCGCCGGTAGGAAGCACATGGCTGGGACCCGCCACGTAGTCACCTAGCACCGTTGGAGAGTGATGTCCCAAAAAGATGGCCCCCGCGGTCACCACACCTTTGGACACCCGACGGGCATCTTGTGTCATAATCTCACAATGCTCAGGTGCAAAGGCATTGGCAAGGGCGACAGCTTGAGGCACGTCACGCACCTGGATCAACCAACCATTTTTCTTGAGGCTCTTGCGAATGAAATCCGCTCGACTCAACTTGGGAATCTGTTTTTGGAGCGCTGCCTCAACTTTTCGAATCAAGGCTGCACTGGTGCTGAGCAAACAGACGCGTTCCTTGCCTGAACCATGCTCGGCCTGCGCTAGCAGGTCGGCCGCGACGTAGTCCGCATGGGCTGAACGGTCCGCGATGACCAACACTTCACTGGGCCCAGGCAGCAGATCAATGGAGACGTGCCCGACAGCCAACCGCTTAGCGGCCACTACATAAGCGTTGCCAGGCCCAAAGATCTTGTTCACTTTGGGAAGGGAGGATGTCCCATAAGCCATGGCTGCGATGGCCTGAGCTCCACCTAGTTTATAGATGGAGGTCGCCCCAGCGTGTTTGAGGGCATAGAGAAGATCGTCATTGACTCGGCCTTGCGCATTACAAGGAGTACACACCACGATTTCAGGACAACCCGCCACCTTGGCCAAACCGACGGTCATCAGAGCCGTGGATGCCAAAGGCGCCGTTCCACCAGGCACATAAAGCCCCACACGCCGAAAAGGATCATATTTCTCTCCCACCTTGGCGCCATGACTGTTGCGCCCCTGCCAACCGCTGCGTCGCGATTGTCGTCCAAAACTCTGGATATTCGCGTAAGCCTCCTTGACGGCAGCACGGGTCTGGGGACCCACTTGGCGGCTTGCATGCTGCAACTCCCAGGCAGAAACCAAAAGGGTTTGGCGCGTTAGAGAGGCTCCATCAAACTGGTGAGTTAAGTCGATCAGCGCTTTGTCTCCACCCTTTTGAACCTGGGCCATGATGGATCGAGTGCGCTCGTCGATCAGAGGATCGAACAAACTCGAGGTCGAAAGGACCTTTTGCCACTGACGATCGAAGTTTTTATCTGAATAAACCGCAACATTCATCAACCGTTACTCATACGGTCAAGCAAGGCGCTTTGCAAATGGCAAATCCACCACCAAGTGGAAGCACCGCCATGGTCTGGATGCGTTCGGCAGGAACCGATCGTCTGGAAAACTTATTGTGGCCAAGTTCGGGGAGGCAATGGATCACATGAATCCCTGGGTGATGCTTCGAGGGAGCGTCGATCAGTTGATCTTGCCAATGAGCAAAGCACCTCATCATACTCCTTATATGATCCGCATGCTCGTCCGCTCAGGCAAGATGGAATGTTCTATCAGCAAACAGACACACGTTTGCTCTCTGAATTGGGGCATTTGTCTACTCGCTGGCCTGGTCTTCCTGGCCCTTCATCCAGTCCATGCACGTCAACCCAATGTCATCCTCATTTACACAGATGATCAGGGATCGGTCGATCTCAACTGCTATGGAGCCAAAGACCTTTACACGCCACACTTGGATCAACTGGCCAAGGAGGGCATCCGCTTCACTCAATTTTACTCGGCTGCCCCGGTTTGCTCCCCCTCGCGAGCCGCGGTGCTCACAGGACGTTTCCCACAACATGCAGGTGTCCCAGGAAACGTGAGTTCGCAACAAGGGTATGGGGGCATGCCCGCGCATCAAACGACCATGGCTGAGCTGCTAAAAGCATCCGGCTACACGACGGGTCACATAGGGAAATGGCACTTGGGATACACGCCTGCAACCATGCCTAACGGTCAGGGATTCGACCATTCCTTCGGTCACATGGGAGGGTGCATCGACAATTGGTCCCATTTCTTTTACTGGCAGGGTCCAAACCGACACGACCTGTGGCGCAATGGGGAGGAAATATGGGAAGACGGTGCATTCTTTCCCGATTTGATGGTTCAGGAGACAGAGCATTTTTTGCAAACAAACAAGGACAAACCTTTTTTTCTCTACTGGGCCATCAACGTGCCTCACTACCCCCTGCAGGGTACAGAGGGCTGGCGACGCTTCTATCAACACCTTGAAGAGCCCAGAAGCATGTATGCAGCTTTTGTTTCCACGATGGATGAGAAAATCGGTCAAGTGCTCAGCCTCATCGACCGTCACGGACTCAAGGAAGATACGATCATTGTCTTTCAATCCGATCATGGCCACTCGACAGAGGTGCGCACTTTTGGAGGCGGCGGAAGCGCCGGCCCTTACCGCGGCGCAAAATTCAGCCTGTTTGAGGGCGGTATTCGCGTGCCTGCTATCATTCGTTGGCCAGGGAAACTGACGGGCAACGCCGTCCGGGGTCAACTTGCAACCTCCATCGACTGGTTTCCAACCATTGCGGATCTTTGTGGCATCCCCCTTCCGCTCAAGCCGATCGATGGCAAGAGTCTAAAACCCATCCTTTTATCGGATGAGGCGGGGGATACTCACGCCCAATTTCACTGGCAGAGTGGTGGTGGCAAGCAACCTCAATGGGCCGTGCGCAAAGGGCCGTGGAAACTCATCGGCAACCCGTTTGACACGAGTCATGCAACTCACGTGAAATTGGAGGAAACTCGATTTCTGATTCACCTGGGCGATGATCCTTCTGAGAGCCAGAATCTCGCCGCCCAATTCCCCGACAAGGTCAAGGAACTTGAAAAGGCTCATTTCAACTGGGCCTTGCGGTGGGAACCCTGAGAAGCGACGATAGTGGCCGACCATGAGATCTTTTTTCAAAACGCGCCCATCCTTGAATTCATGATCCACCTATTATTGGTGATGGCCTCAAGCCAGCAGTCCAATCTTTAACCAAGCATCCGAAAAGCATGTCTGTCAGAGTCGGCATCCTTGGAGCCAGTGACCGTCCCGATCGTTATGCCTATCTGGCAGCCCTGGAGCTCATGGACCATGGGTTTGATATCCTGCCCATCAATCCCACCAAGGAGGAAATTCTCGGAAAACCCGTTTTGAAGTCACTTCTGGATACCGATCTCGCGCTTCACACGTTAACCATCTACGTTCAACCGTCCAGGCTGGAAGAACATTTGGAGGCCATCCTGCAAAAGCAACCCAAACGCATCGTTTTCAACCCCGGCACCGAGGCTCCGAAACTGTATCCTATCCTGGAGGAAGCGGGCATCGAGGTGATCGAAGGTTGCACCTTGGTCATGCTTCAAACCGGCTCGTTTGGTGGATCCGACTCATCCTCCCAGCGCTGAAGCCATCAGCGCTTGAGCTTCAATCGAGACTCCAGCTCGAGGGTCATGGCAGCAACGACGCCCATCTGCTCGGAGGCAACGTTTTGCGTTTCGCCTGTCGCGCTGCGATGGTCGTAGAGTTCCACATACCCATCCTGGTGCCTTATGAGGCGGTGAGTCTTAGATCGCATGGTTTGAGCCTTGCCTGCGTAAGCAAAACTTGAATGCCCCTCATGATTGGGGTCTTTGAGCTGAGGTTCCAGTGAACGCCCATGCAGACCGGCGGGCAAGGGAAGCCCAGCCAAGCCACACAAGGTCGGAAAGACATCCAGAGTTTCGACCATGGAGCGGGTCGCCTCACCCTGTCTTGGCAGGGAAGAATGGGCGATGATCAATGGAGAACGCAGGGATTCTTCGAAAAGCGCATGCTTTCCCCAAATCCCATGTTCTCCCAAGTGCCACCCATGGTCCCCCCAGAGCAGGACAATGGTGTCATCCACCAGACCGTTTTTCTCGAGAGCTGCGAGCAATCGACCCACCTGGGCATCGGCAAAGCTGACACAGGCAGCATAGTGCCTCCGGACTTCCAAGGCGAAGGACGGATCCTGATTGGGCTCCTTTCCCCATCTTTGGTATTTCATGAATTCGCCGGAACCATGCCAGGTCGTACGCCCTAAAGGTTTTTCAGGGTGTTCCACAGGAGGTAAAGCAAGATCGCGATACCTCCTGTAGTAGTCAGCGGGGGCACCAAAGGGCAAGTGGGGCCTCAAAATGCCCACTGCCAAAAAGAAAGGTGAAGAGTCCGAAGGTGTCATCTGGTTCAAAAGATCCACGGCTAGATCCACCGAAGGGCCATCGGGATAGATTTCATCTCCACCGTCTAAAGATTGAAATAAAGCCATATCCCCGGCCTTGATACGGATCTCCCCATGAGCCAGTCCATGCATCCAGCCTCGAGGATGCTTCCATAGCCCGGATGGCAAGAGGTGCTGATCCCAAGAAAAAGGCATTTCCAAAATATCCTGCTGGTTCCAATCAGGCCCACCCCGTCCTCCGGGATGATGGGAAACCTTACCCACTGAAAGGGTGCGATACCCATGAGATCGAAACCAGGCCGGCAGGCTGGGAGGAAGCATGCCGGGTTGCGCCTTGATTTTCTCAGCACGCTGGAAGAGTGCCTGGTTGCCTGCGGGCCCATAGCGCCCGGTCAGCAGTGTGTAGCGCGAAGCTCCGCAGGTCGGTGCCTGCACGTAATGGGATTGAAAGAGCCGCCCTCTGGAAGCCAGGGCATCGATGTGAGGAGAATGGATGTAATCGACTCCATAACAGTGGAGCTCCGGACGAAGATCATCGATACAAATGAGAAGCACATTGGGCCGAGAGCCCGCATCAACCGGGCGTGCTCCAACGACAACAAGAAAGCAAGCGAAGAACAGGGAATGATACCAACATTTCATGGGAAAGGAATTCATCGTTGCCATAAACCGGGTCATGGTTGAAGCTTTAATTACTATCTAGGCGATGATGTAATGCCCACGCTCAACAACAAGATGCCCCCTCCATGAGTCCTCGCGGTGAGCCATGGACCTGCCGCGAGGCGACAATATTTTGGAACATTGGAGATGAGCCCTTCACGCAATCGTCTGGATCAAGTTTTGGTGGACCGAGGTCTTTTTGAAAGCCGGGAAAAAGCCAAGCGATCCATCATGGCTGGGAATGTTCTAGTGGACGGCCACCCCATCACCAAGCCCGGGTATCCCGTCAAGACAGACCAGCCCATTGATCTCAAAAAAACAGAGCCCTTCGTGTCGCGGGGAGGACTCAAGCTGGATCATGCCTTGCAACAGTTTCCGCTGGAAGTTCAAGGGTTGATCGCTGCCGACCTTGGAGCCTCGACAGGTGGATTTACCGATTGTCTGCTGCAGCACCAATGTTCGAAAGTTTACGCGATTGACGTGGGAAGTGGCCAATTGGCATGGAAACTACGCCAGGATGAGCGCGTGATTGTCATGGAGAGAATCAACGCCAGACATTTGAAAGCAACGAATCTCCCAGAGCCCATGGACCTGGTGGTCATTGATTGTTCCTTCATTTCCTTGCGCCAAATCCTGCCCGCAGCAAGAGACATCCTGGGCGAAGCAGGCGATGTCGTGGCTCTGATCAAGCCCCAGTTCGAGGCTGGAAAGACCGCCGTTGACAAAGGAAAAGGTGTGATAAAAGATCCCGGAATTCATCGCGAGGTCATTGAATCGCTGCAGGCCTTTGCCACCCAAGAACTCTCTATGGACTGGAAAGAAGTCACTCCTTCTCCCATAATGGGCCCGGCTGGGAACAGGGAGTTCCTGGTGTGGCTCAAACATCATGCAAATTCCCATGAATCGCATCGGACTGATAGCCAATCCTGAAAAACCTTTTTGGAGGGAAGCTCTCGATGAAGCAGAGCGATGGATCCGGTCCCATGGGCGTGAGGTCATGCATCTCGAAGGCATGTCCTCGAAGGAAGCCTTTCGAGAGGTGGGAAAGGACTTGATCCGCGAAATGGCCAGCGAGTGTGATCTCCTGGTGGTTTTCGGCGGGGATGGCACCATGTTGCATGTGGCACGATCCCTTGCAGGCTGCCCGACCCCCCTTCTTGGCATCAATACGGGTGGGCTCGGATTTTTAACGGCTGCTCCTTACACATCGTTCCAAACCACCCTGGAAGCCATCTGGAAAGATCAGGGGATACAGGATGTAAGGCCATCCTTGCATGCCACTTTGAGTGGAGAGGGCAAGCCATCTCAGTCATTGACAGCCATCAATGACATAGTGATCAGTCGTGGCACCGCTTCACGCATGATCGAGCTGGAAGTGAAGGTGGACGGTGAGTTGCTCACCCAATACCGTTGCGATGGTTTCATCATTTGCACGCCCACAGGCTCCACCGCTTATTCACTTTCAGCAGGCGGAGCGATCGTCTGCCCCAATGCGCAAGTCTTCACACTGACCCCCATCTGCCCGCACACCCTTTCCAATCGATCGGTGATTGTGAGCATGGCATCCATCATTGAAGTGACCATTCTCAGTAAAGAGGTAGATACCGTCCTGACCGCTGATGGTCAGATCCAGGTGGGAGGCGCACCGAACGATCGGATCCGCATCCACGCAGAGCAAAATCAGGTCACCTTTCTCAACACACCCAACAATCCTTTTTTCTCGATCTTGAGGCAAAAAATGCAGTGGAGCGGCTCCAACCTCCATCACTCCAACTCGTGATGAGCGCTTTGGTGAGCACGAGCCCACGAGCATGGTGCATCGAAACATCCGCCATTTGACGGAAGCGATTCGATTTGGGGTTTATGTTTCTTGCCTTTTCCTTGCTGGCTTCATTGGCCTGTCTTGGAGGAACAGAGGCCATGGATTTTCGTCGAGACATCCAGCCCATCCTATCCAACCACTGCTTCCCCTGCCATGGACCGGATGCCGCTGAGCGCAAAGCCGGCTTGAGACTGGACCGGTTGGATGATCTGGATGGGTTACCTGAGGGTATTCTCATTCCCGAACATCCAGAAAGCTCTGCGATCATCCATCGCGTTCTGTCTCAGGATCCCGCTGAGAGGATGCCGCCACCCGACGTTCACCTCGAGTTGAATTCTCAACAGAAAAAGCAACTCACGCAATGGGTCCTGGAGGGAGCTCAGTGGCAGCCTCACTGGTCCTTCATTCCACCGAGCCGTCCCCCATTGCCAGAAGTCCATCATGCTGATTGGGTCCGCAACCCCATTGACGCATTCGTTCTTCATCTATTGGAACTTCAAGGTCTGGCTCCCAGCCCACAAGCCGAACTCAATACACTGGCCCGGCGATTGAGTCTGGCTCTCACGGGCCTAGCCATGGACTGGGATAGACTTCAAGAGGAGGATGCCGGCCACCCAAGGCGATATGAGGATTGGGTCGAACATTGCCTGGCTTCACCCCATTACGGTGAAGCCATGGCCCTACCATGGTTGGATGCGGCTCGCTATGCAGACACTCATGGATATCAAAACGACGGCGAACGCGAAATGTGGCCCTGGAGGGATTGGGTCATCCATGCGTTCAATCAGAACATGCCCTACGACCAGTTTACCATCGAGCAATTGGCCGGGGATCTACTGCCCATGCCTGAAGTGGATCAAATCATTGCCACTGGTTTCAATCGCAACCACCGTTATAATTCCGAGGGTGGCTCCATTCCACAGGAAGTCACCACCGAGAATGTCGCTGACCGGGTAGAAACCACCTGTGCGACCTGGATGGGGGTCACCATGCAGTGTGCCCGATGCCACGACCACAAATACGACCCTTTCAGTATGGAAGAATATTATGGGCTCTTTGCCATCTTCCATAATATTACCGAGAGTGGAAGGGCGATCCGTGATGGAAATTCCGAACCCTACATCAAGGCTCCCAACTGGCATCAACAAGAGACCCTGAGAACGCTGCACAAAGCAAGGGAAGAAGCCCAACAACGTCTCGATGCGCTGCATCCATCCATCGAGCGCGATCTAGCCACCTTTTCACGATGGCATCAGCAGGACACCTCTCAACTCAATTGGATGCAGGATGGGCTGATTCATCAGCGTTGCTTTGAGGGTAACTTGCAGGGTGTGGATGCCCGAACCATTGAGGATCAGGATCCGATGCCACTTCCCAGATGGGGGAAAGGTATTCGTGGCCAGGGAGCGGTCCTAGATGGTCAGTGGAAAGGGTCGCTGGGGGATATCGGCAGGTTCACCAATCAAACGCCCTACACCATCAGCATGTGGTTTCATCCAGACTCGATCAAAGGTGGGGCTATCTTTTCCAGAATTGAGGATGGGGTAGATGGCAAGGGGTATCAACTTACTTACGATGCCGGACACTTCGCGTATTTGTTCATCTCACAAGGCTACGCGGGCCGCATGGGAATTGAGAGTCTTGAACCCTTAAGCGAGAAGCGCTGGTATCACCTCACGGTCACTTACGATGCCAGCATGAGCGCAAGAGGATTGCGTCTTTTCATCGATGGGGAGCCCGTTGCATGCCGCATTACTCAAAATAACGACTCCAATCCCGGAGCCGTTTCCAGTCAGCCATTTCGAATCGGAGCCAGTTCCATGGCTGAGCACATCTTCGGAATGCTGGACGAACTGCTCATCTTTGGTCGAGTCCTGAATCCTCGGGAAATTCACTGGCTATCCGAACCCAGCAGCCTTGGGACAATACTGAGCTTGGACAGCACCCAACGCTCTCCCCGTCAACAAGAGGTTGCAAGGGCGTTGTATTTTCAAAACGTGTCTCATGGACCGGTGCATCAAGCTGTCAAAGGCCTTGCAGAGACTCAATCGCGCCTGCAGGCATTTGTGGATGACCTTCCGACAGTGATGATTATGGAAGAGCGCGATAGCCCCCGCCCAACCCACCTTCTGGAGCGAGGGCAATACGATCGTCCCCTCGCCCTTGTGGAACCCTCTTTACCCAAAAGCATTCATCCTTCCAAAATGGACTCGAGAGTCGATCGTCTCGATCTAGCCCATTGGCTTTTCGCCCCCCATCACCCACTCACGGCACGGGTTCAAGTCAATCGCCTTTGGCAGCAAATGTTCGGGAAAGGTCTGGTTTCCACTAGCGAGGATTTCGGTATCCAGGGGGAACCCCCTTCACATCCAAAACTGTTGGATTGGCTGGCGGTGGAATTCATTGAAAGCGGCTGGGACATCAAACACATGCTTCGCCTCATCTCTCAAAGCGCCACTTATCAACAATCTTCGGCATCATCTACACACCAGAAGGAACGGGACCCGGAGAACCAATGGATGGGGCGAGGGCCCAGCGTGCGGCTTCATGCTTTTCACATCAGGGATCTGTGGCTTCAGGCCTCAGCGATGCTTGTCACCCAATCTGGGGGGCCTCCCGTCTATCCCTATCAACCGAAGCATCTTTGGAGCGAACTGAGCCGCAAAACCTATCCTCAATCTTCGGGACCCGACCTTTATCGACGCAGCATTTACACTTACTTCAAACGAACTATCAATCCACCATTGATGGCAACCTTTGATGCATCACAAAGAGAATCATGTATTTTGAAAAAAGAAACCACCAACACTCCATTGCAGGCATTGGCATTGTTCAACGCTCCAGAGGTGATGGAGGCCGCCAAGGCATTAGCCCAAAAAAGTCATTGGCAGCATCCCCATGCACCGGAAGGCCAGATTCATTACCTCTTTCGCCACATCCTGCTTCGTGATCCTTCGCAAAAGGAAATCAAAGGCCTGTTGGCGAGCTACTCATCCTATCAAACCATGCCTCAGGCAACTTCCAAAGACTTGAGCGTCACCGTTTCGAACGATCCTGTGGAGGCTTCAACGTTTCCGGCGTTCTGCACCGCGCTCTGTCTTTTTGGACTCCATGAGACCCTTTCTCCAAGATAGGGAGGCACCGTAAGAGGCCC
>Ga0163109_10001255_pt1 | contig 20225 bp, 30 predicted proteins | sample CRUFie1St13metaG_FD_108704 | JGI IMG/M metagenome (GOLD analysis project Ga0163109, IMG submission 108704) | Marine microbial communities from the Costa Rica Dome - CRUD Field 142mm St13 metaG | ecosystem: Environmental > Aquatic > Marine > Oceanic > Photic zone | place: Costa Rica: the Eastern... | reverse complement strand
GATGAGATCAAACTAGGAGTTCGTAAGGCAACTTTATCACTAAAATTTGTTGGCGTTATTCCAGGTAGTGCCTTCAAGAATAAGGGCGTTCAGATGTTAATGGATGCCGTGGTTGACTACTTACCAAGTCCTTTAGATTTGCCTCCGATGAAGGGGCAAGATTCTGATGAAAATGAAGTTGAAGTTTCGCCTAATGATTCAGCAAAAGTTGCTGGACTTGCTTTCAAGCTAATGACTGACCCTTATGTCGGAAAGTTGGTGTTTTATAGAGTTTACCAAGGAACTTTAAATAAAGGTGCTAGCCTTTATAACCCTCGCACTCGTAAATCTGAAAGGATTTCTCGCTTGATGGTTATGAAAGCTGATTCTCGGGAGGATATAGATGTCGCATATTCTGGAGATATTTGTGCCATTATAGGTATTAAAGATGTTGTTACTGGTGATACCCTCGCCGACAAAGAGTTAGACCTGCGGCTGGAACCACCTAGCTTTCCTGAGCCAGTAATTTCCATGTCTATTGAACCTGCTACCAAAGCTGACCAGGAAAAAATGTCTATTGGTTTACAAAGATTAGCTGAAGAAGACCCAACCTTTGGTCTTTCAACTAATGAAGAAACTGGTCAAACCATTATTTCTGGTATGGGTGAGTTACACTTGGACATTATCCGCGATCGTTTATTTAGGGAATTTAAGGTAGAAGCTAATGCGGGAAAACCTCAAATTGCTTACAGAGAAACAATCCTTGCCAATTCCGAAGGTGAAGGTAAATTTATCCGTCAGTCTGGTGGTAGAGGTCAGTATGGTCACGCTCTGATAAAGCTCGAGCCCTTGGAGAAAGGAAAAGGTATAGAGTTGGTTAACGAAATTGTTGGTGGTTCTATTCCCAAGGAGTATATTAAGCCAACTTTTCAGGGGATCGAAGAAGCTGCTCTTGGAGGCGTGGTAGCTGGTTTCCAGGTAATCGACTTTAAAGTTACCTTGTATGATGGCTCTTTTCACGATGTTGACTCTTCGGAAATGGCTTTCAAAATGGCAGGAATTTTCGCATTCAAGGACGCAATGCAAAAAGCGAACCCAATACTACTTGAGCCAATAATGAAAGTCGAGGTTTCTACACCTGACGAATACCAGGGAGAATTGATGGGTGATTTGAACCGACGACGCGGGCAAATACAAGGCATGGAGTCTCGTGGAAATGTTTGTGTAATTGACTCATTTGTTCCATTAGAAAATATGTTTGGTTATTCTACCGACATGCGCTCATTGTCTTCTGGACGTGCAGACTATTCAATGACTCCTTCCCACTTTGAGCAGGTTCCGCAAAACTTGGTACAAGGTATCGTAGAAACAAACGCTAAGGAACCTGTAAGGACATAGACTAATACGATGAACGGACAACGCATACGAATAAAACTACGTGGTTTTGATTATCGTGTTATCGATCAATCAGCTTCTGATATAGTTGATACCGCCAAACGCACTGGTGCTCGCGTAGCTGGCCCTATACCCATGCCGACAAGGATTGAAAGATATACTGTAAATCGATCACCACATGTTGATAAAAAATCCATGGACCAATTTGAACTAAGAACACATAAGCGTCTAATTGACATACTAGAGCCTACTGTTCAAACCGTTGACGAACTTAAAAAGCTTAATTTACCTGCTGGTGTAGAAATCAATATTAACGTATAAATTTTATTAACCCCCTTTAAAGCAGGTTCTCAAAGTATTTATCGCCTGCCGCTTAAAGAATGAATCTAGAAATAATAGGAAAAAAGCTTGGCATGAGCCAAGTATACGACGAAAACAACCAACTTGTTCCAGTAACAATTATTGAGGCGGGTCCGTGTCCAATACTTCAGTTAAAAAGTTTAGACAAGGACGGATATCAAGCCATTCAAATTGGCTTTAATCCAAGAGGTAAAGCTCCAAACAAACCGAATAAGTGTCAAAAAGGTAAAGCGTCGAAAGCCAATGTAGAGCCTCAACATATTCTTCAAGAAGTGAGGCTAGATAATGATCACGACTATGAAATTGGTTCTTCATTAACAGTCGAAAATTTCAAAGACATTGAAATGGTTGATATAATTTCAACCACTAAAGGTAAAGGATTCCAGGGTGTCGTAAAGAGATGGAATTTTGCAGGTGGACCAGCATCTCATGGTTCTATGTTTCACAGAAGAGGTGGTTCATATGGTCTGTGCCAATGGCCAGGGAGAGTTTTTAAAAATAAGAAAATGCCCGGACATACTGGCACCGTAAAAAGAACTACTCAAAACTTAAAACTAGTTAAAATCCTTCCAGAAAAGAACATACTACTAATCAAAGGCAGTGTACCTGGGAGTAAGGGTACGATTCTGACTATACGTACCGCCAAAAAGTCAAAGCTAGCTAAGTAGATAAGTTATGAAATTAAAACTTTTAAAACTCGATGGGACTGAGGCTGGAGAGCACGAATTATCGAATTTTCCTCAACTTGAAGATGGAAAAGGAGTTGACGCTCTACGCCAAGTAATTTTGGCAGTACGAGCCAATAAAAGGCAAGGAAATGCATCAACAAAACTTCGATCAGAAGTTTCAGGTTCTGGAAAAAAGATTTTTCGGCAAAAAGGTTTAGGTGTAGGAAGAGCTGGCGACAAGCGAGCACCTCAAAGAAGGGGTGGTGGGGTTGTTTTTGGACCACGTCCTCGTTCTTACTCCCAAAAACTGAACAAAAAAGTCCGAAAGCTTGCTTTTCAAAGAGCACTCATTGACCAAGCGGACTCTGATAATTTAATTCTCATTGAGGATTTTACAATAGAAGCTCCCAAGACAAAGCAACTTAACCAGCTCGTAAAAAAAATAGTCCCTGAAAGCCCAAAGACTCTTTTAGTATCTGATCAACATTCAGAAAATATCATTCTTGCTGGACGCAATCTCCCCAATACCTCGCTTAGCAGCGTGCCTGACTTAGGTCCTGTTGATATTTTTCAAGCCGATAAGATTATCTTTTCTGTTAAGGGGATTGAATCTCTTCTTACAAAGCTAGGAAATTCATAATGAAAGAATCAGTTTCAATCCTAAAAGAAGCTCTTTTGACTGAAAAGGCTACCGCACTTTCAGCAAACCTGAATCAATACATATTTTCGGTAGATCGAAAAGCAACGAAAAGGAATATCAAAGATGCTGTCGAAGCAGCATTTGGTGTAACAGTCCTTAAGGTTAACACATCTATTTTAAAACCCAAAAGTAAGCGTGATCGTATGCGTAGAAATAAGCTTGGTCACACTGCTCATGTAAAAAAAGCAATTGTAAAGCTCAAGTCAGGTGACGCAATAGACCTTGCTTAAGATAAATCCTTAGTACCATGCCAATATTACAACAAAAGCCGGTTACTCCTTCGGGAAGATTTTACCTTAAAAACAAAGTTGATCTTGCTAAGAAAAGGCCCGAAAAATCTTTAACTAAGGGTCATCATCGAAAAAAAGGCCGAAACACTTATGGAAGAATTACATCTCGACGTAGGGGTGGAGGGCATAAGCGATTGTACAGGTCAATTGACTTCAGAAGGAATCGATTTGGAGATTTGGCTAAGGTCACATCCATTGAATATGATCCAAATCGCACAGCGCATATAGCCCTTATTCAATATGGCGATGATGAAAAAAGCTACATTCTTTGCCCCGAAGGTTTGAGTGTGGGTGATGAAATTATTAGCTCAGATAAAAAAATTGATTTCAAAGTCGGCAATGCTATGCCTCTTTTACATATGCCTCTCGGCACCAAGGTGCACTGTGTCGAGATGTTACCAGGAGCAGGTGCTAAAATTGCTCGTACTGCGGGCTCCGCTATAAGACTTATTTCAATTGATGGAGATGACGCTTCCCTGAGACTTCCAAGTGGTGAAATTAGATTAGTTAAATCAAAGTGTTTAGCTACTATCGGAGCGGTAGGTAATGGTAGCCACCAAAAATCAACAATTGGAAAAGCAGGAAGAAGCCGTTGGTTAGGAAAGCGCCCAAGGGTTAGAGGTGTTGCTATGAACCCGGTTGATCATCCAATGGGAGGTGGTGAAGGTCGAACATCTGGTGGTGGACATCCAAGTTCTCCTTGGGGGCAGCTTTCAAAGGGCTTTCCAACAAGAAAGAAATCTAAACCTTCTAATTCTCAAATTTTAGTACGACGAAATGGTCGTAGAATCAAATAATTTTTTGATATGACAAGATCGATAAAAAAAGGATTCTATGTTGAGCCTAGCTTAATGAAGAAAGTGGAAAAAGCTCAAAGTAGTGGAGACCGTAAGCCAATAAAAACATGGTCTAGAAAATCAACAATCACACCAGATTTTGTTGGATTAAACTTCACAGTTCATAACGGGAAAGGATTTCTACCTGTCTATGTAACTGAAAATATGGTTGGTCATAAGCTCGGAGAATTTTCCGCAACTCGATCTTTTAAGTCGCACAATCCACATACTCAAAAGTAATTGTCATGCAAGTTAAAGCATATTCAAAGTACGCAAGAATATCCCCTAAGAAAGCTAGGGAAGTTGCTCGGTTACTTCCTGGGCGGAAAGCAGGCGAAGCAGTATCCTTGCTCAAATACATTCCTCGAAAAGCAGCTCGTTTGTTGAGTAAAACATTACAGTCCGCAATGGCTAATGCAGAGAACAACAATAATTTAAACGCGGATGACTTACAGATTGAGGAAGCCATTGTCGAGGATGGACCTGCACTCAAAAGATTCCGTCCATGTGCAAGAGGTTCCGCACATCCATACAAGAAAAGAATGAGCCACTTACGCATAACTCTAAGCGATCAATAATATTATGGGACAAAAAGTAAATCCAATCGGTTTTAGACTCGGAGTACGACGTAATTGGAGTGCTCGCTGGTATGCCAACAAGAATGAATATTCATCTTTTATGGCTGAAGATAATAAGATTCGTAGTTTTTTAGAAAAGAAATTGCGTTATGCTTCTGTTCCCAGAATCGTGATTGAAAGAGCATCTACTCGCACACGAGTTACAATCTGGACGGCTAGACCAGGAATTGTCATTGGAAGAAAGGGGCAAGAATTAGATTCTCTCAAGGATTCTCTTAATAAGACTGTTGGCAAGGACATTAGGTTAGAGATTCAAGAGATTAAAAAACCAGATTTAGTTGCTTCTCTCGTTGCTGAGAATGTTGCCCTCCAACTTGAAAGAAGAATTGCTTTTCGTCGTGCTATGAAAAAAGCAGTTCAAACAACTATGTCAATGGGAGCAGAAGGTATACGAATCCAGTGTGCCGGTCGTTTGGCGGGTGCTGATATCGCGAGAACGGAACAGTTGCGTGAAGGCAGGGTTCCTTTGCATACTCTTCGGGAAAATATTGATTACGGATTAGTTGAAGCCAACACAGTTTACGGAATAATTGGAATCAAGTGTTGGATTTGCTTAAAGGAAGAAGACAAACTCTTTTAAAAAATTAAATCATGCCTAAATTATTACCATCAAGAACTAAATTTCGTAAAACTCATAAAGGGAGAGTACGAGGTGTTGCTTCGAGGGGAAACTCAGTTTCTTTTGGAGAGTTTGGTATACAGTCATTATCTAGAGGAAGGATGACCTCTAACCAAATTGAAGCTGCTCGTGTAGCAATTAACCGTCATTTGAAGCGTAAGGGAAAAGTTTGGATTCGAGTATTTCCTCACAAGCCAGTTACCAAAAAACCTGCGGAAACTAGACAGGGAAAAGGTAAAGGACCTGTAGATCATTGGGTTGCTGTTATTAAACCTGGTCATGTGTTGTTTGAAATTGCAGGATGTTCTCTCTCATTAGCTCGCGAGGCCTTGGGTTTGGCAGATTCTAAATTACCCTTCCGGTGCCGTTTGGTAACACGCCATAATTCATTCTAGATTGCCATGAAAATGTCTGAAATAAAAGATATGTCACTACCCGAGCTCAATAAAAAGGGCAGAGAGTTGGGTGAAGAGCTACTAAAGTTACAAGTTCGGAAGCAGACCGGTCAGGTTGAAAGGCCTCATGTTATTAAAGAACTGAGAAGAAATCGTGCACGCATATTAACAATGATCAAACATCTTGAGGCAGACAGTCTCTCTAATTCATAATTCCATGACTGAGACAAATACAAGAAACAATCGTAAAGAACTTATTGGAGTAGTTAGGTCCAAGACTGGTGATAAATCTGTAAAAGTAGTTTACGAGTACAAAATACCCCACCCTCTTTACAAGAAGGAAATTCGTCGAAAAACCACCGTTCATGTCCATGACGAAAAAAATGATTCAAATGTTGGTGATAAAGTTAAAATTATGGCTACCCGACCTATCAGTAAATTAAAGAGATGGAGAATTACTGAGGTATTAGAGAAGGCACCTACTGTTTAATTACCATGATACAGTTATTAAGTAGATTAGAAGTTGCTGACAATACCGGTGCCAAAAAAGTTCGGATGATTAGACGCATTGGCCAAAACAAGAAGACTGCATCAGTAGGAGACATTATAGTCTGTCATGTTAAAGAAAGTACAACTGAAGCTTCCGTCAAAAAAGGAACAGTTGTTCGTGCTGTTGTAGTAAGGACAAAGTCTGCTTTACGTCGAGTAGATGGGAGCTACTTAAGATTTGATGAAAATGCAGTGGTTATCGTTAATAATGATGGTACTCCCAAGGGTACCCGCATATTTGGTCCAGTTGCTAGGGAGCTTCGCCAAAAATACATGAAAATTATATCCTTGGCACCCGAAGTTTTGTAAAATGAGTTCTAGATTAAGAAAAGGTGACGAGGTTGTCGTAATCGCTGGAGACGATAAGGGAAGTAAGGGCAAAGTTCTGCAAGTTCTTCGAGAGAAGAACCGCATACTTGTTGAAGGAGTGAACATGACAAAAAAACATGAGCGAAAAACCCAAGATAATCCCCAAGGTGCAATAGTTGAAAGAGAAGCCTCCATTCACTATTCAAATGTCAAGAAGGCAGAATAATTAATTTGATATGAGTATTCCAGAACTTAAGTCAACATACCTTAATGATGCGGTTCCTGCATTGAGGAAAGCAATGGGTTATAAGAACATCCATCAAGTGCCCAAAATTGAGAAAGTCGTGATTAATAGCTCTTTTGGTGCTGAAATGGATAAGAATAGCATACAGGAGCTCCGAAAGGATATTGCATCTCTAGCAGGACAGGCCCCAGTCATTGTTAAGGCTAAAATGAGCGTTTCTAACTTCAAGCTAAGACAGGGTATGCCTGTTGGAATAAAGGTCACACTTCGTGGCAATCAAATGTGGGAATTTTTATTGAGACTTATTGCTATTTCCTTACCTAACATCCGAGATTTTCGTGGTGTACCCAGCAAACTTGATGGGCAAGGTAATTATACATTGGGAATTACTGATCACAGCATATTCCCTGAAATTAATGTGGAGAGACAGCGTGTAAACATCGGTATGGACATTTCCATTGTAACTAGTGCTGGTTCTGATGAAGAAGCAACAGAATTACTTAAACTCCTCGGTGTTCCTTTTCGCAAACATTCCTCCTCAGTTGAACAAGCTGCAGCTTAAATACCTCTATAAAATGGCTAAAAAATCTGTTATCTATCGAAATATCAAAAGAGAGCGTCTTGTTGCCCGCTACGCATCCAAAAGAGCCGAGCTTAAAAAAATTCTCGCAGACCCTAAAACTAGCGAAGAAGAATTTTACGACGCACAGGCGAAACTTGATAAATTACCCAAAAATTCTTCAGCTGTTAGGTTAGTCAACAGATGTACTTTAACTGGTCGTCCACGTGCAACTATTCGGAAGTTTGGTCTTTCCAGAATCAGCTTTAGGGAGCTTGCCTTACAGGGGAAAATGCCCGGAGTTATCAAGTCTTCCTGGTAGTTTAATTTTCAACACATATTTATACAATGGCTGTACATGACACTATAGGTGATTTTCTAACCGTTATTCGAAATGCAGGTAGTGCAGGAAGACCTTCATGTTTATACCCTCATTCAAAGTTGAGGTCTGGAATAGCTTCAATTTTGAAATCTAGAGGATTTGTAGAAAAATTTGATGAATTGGAATCGGATAAAGGATTGAAGCAAATTGAGATTCACCTCAAGTATGTTAATGGGGAGCATGCAATAAGGGGAATTGCTAGAACAAGTAAGCCCGGTAGAAGATCATATTGTGGTTACAGAGATATACCAAATGTTCTTGGAGGACTTGGTATCTCGATACTTAGTACTCCCCAGGGCATTATGGATGATCGTGATGCTAGAAAAAACAAACTTGGCGGTGAGGTTCTCTGCAGCGTTTGGTAGAAATTTTATTATGAGCAGAATTGGAAAACTACCTGTCGAGATACCTTCTGGAGTAAATATTTCTTTAGAAAGCAATACTGTTAGCGTTAAAGGACCTAAAGGTGAATTATCGCAAAGAATTTCTCCCCTTGTATCCGTAAATATTGAAGAAAACACGCTTTCAGTCTCTCAGACTGAAGAAAGCCGAGAGGCCAAAGCTATTTTTGGTACAACCCGCTCGCTTATTGCTAATATGGTTCAAGGAGTAACAGAAAACTTCTCAAAGGATCTACTTATTGAAGGTGTTGGATTTAGGGCGACAGTTAAAGGTAATGTTATCGATCTTGAGTTGGGTTACTCTCACCCGATCGAGCATCCTATACCTGATGGTGTAGTAGTGACTGTTTCCGACAATGTTAAAATCCATGTCGAGGGACCAGATAAACAGAAAGTCGGTCAACTTGCTGCCGAAATCAAAAGTTATTACCCCGTGGAACCCTACAAAGGCAAGGGAGTGCGCATTGTCGGCGAATATGTCCGAAGGAAAGAAGGAAAGAAATCGGCTTAAAGACTAATATTATGAATTTGGCAAAAAAAAGAGAATTAGCTCAGAAGCGTAAATGGAGAATAAGGAAGAAAATTATTGGTTCTTCGGCAAGACCCCGTGTTACAATTTGTTTTTCCAATAAGAATATCCATGCTCAATGTATTGATGACGAGAAAGGCCATACATTGGCATCCATTTCTACCAACAATTCGAATTTCAAAACCCTGCTCCCAAATGTTAAAGGTGCACAAGAAATCGGAGATGGATTTGCAGATATTCTTTCCAAGGAAAATATCTCAACTATCGTTTTTGATCGGGCGGGTCGTAAATATCACGGTTGCGTTAAGGCATTTGCGGAGGCTTTAAGGTCTAAAAACATTAAATTCTAGACATGAAAAATAACTCAAAAAAATCTGGTCCCGAATCAGTTGAAAGCACAGAACCTGAACTATTTGAAAAAGTGGTGCACATTAACCGTTGTGCTAAGGTGGTTAAGGGAGGCAGACGATTTAGTTTCGCAGCATTGGTAGTTGTTGGAGATCAATCCGGCAATGTTGGCTTTGGTTATGGGAAGGCCCAAATGGTACCTGACGCGATACGTAAAGGTACCGACCAAGCAAAGAAAGCTATGCGCCATGTTTCTATTTCAGGAGATACACTTCCTCACCCTGTTTTGGGAACACATGACGGAGGCAAGGTAATGCTAAGACCTGCAAGAGAGGGAACAGGCATTATTGCAGGAGGCGGAGTTCGTGCAGTTCTTGAAGCTGCCGGAGTAAAAAATGTATTATCAAAATCATTAGGCTCAAATAATCAACTGTCTGTTGTTTCTGCGACATTAGACGGGCTTTCACAATTACGTACAGCAAGTCAGATTTCTGAAATCCGCGGTGAAACTGTTCATGGACCCGCATTTACCCAAATTCAGCCTAAAGAGAATGTTAGTTTGGAGACTAAGACAGAATAAACCCTCCTACTTTATTATCATGAAAGAGTCTAATTTACCAAAAGGTTCAAACCGTGAAAAGAAACGACTTGGTCGTGGTGAAGGAAATGGGCACGGCAAGACTTGTTGTCGTGGGCACAAAGGAGCGGGTGCACGGTCCGGTTATTCTTTGCGCCCTGGTTTTGAAGGCGGTCAAATGCCTCTATTCCGAAAATTACCTCAAAGAGGATTTAGTCAGGCAAGATTTAGGAAACCTTGTTCCGTCGTTAATGTGTGTGATCTTGAAAAAATTAAAGGTGACATTGTCGACTCTGACGTATTAAAAGCCGCTGGATTAATTCGCCCAAACACTAAGAGAGTTAAACTTTTAGGAGACGGAGAAATCACTAAGGCACTAAAAGTAAAAGTTGATTTAATCTCTGACTCCGCCAAGGCAAAAATTGAAGCTGCCGGTGGAGAAGTTCAATCAATATAGATCCCATATTTCTTTTGTCTGATGTTGTCTGCCTTCACCAATTCGCTTAAGATACCTGAGCTAAGGCAAAAGATTTTCTTTACGCTTGCTTTACTCTTTATCGCAAGGGTTGGTGCAAACATACCTTTGCCCGGTGTTGATCCTGCTCCAATTAAGGAGTTCTTTGAACTAAGAGAATCCACCAGAAGTGAGTCCGAAGGTAATGATATTCTTGGTTTTTACAATATGTTTACTGGTGGTGCACTACTGAATGGTGCCCTTTTTGCGTTGGGTATCATGCCGTATATCAGTGCTTCTATTATTATGCAACTAATGGGAGCCGTATTCCCAACTCTTGCCAGATTGCAACAAGAAGGTGAGCCTGGAAGACAGAAAATATCCCAATACACACGTTATTTAACTATCTTCATTTGCTTAGTGCAAGGAGGGCTTTTGGCTGTTGCCCTAAGGGACAGTCCTGGCAGTTTAATTCAAGGATTTAATCCTGCTGAGATTGGACTTGATGGCAACCCTTTGGGGCCAATTGTTATAGCATCTTCTCCAACTTTATTTTTAATCAATACTATTGTATTTTTAACGACTGGCTCTCTTATACTAATGTGGCTTGGTGAACAGATCACACAAAGAGGTATAGGTAATGGCATTTCACTTTTAATTACAGTTGGAATACTTGCTGATTTGCCAAAGGCTTTATCCGACGCATATGCACTTATTTTCCTTGCGCCTGACGGAGATAACTTGGTGATTCTTAAGGGCTTTTTAATGATCGCCCTCTTTTTGATTGTTGTTGCTGGTATAATTTCAGTAACACAAGCTCAGAGAAAAATACCCGTTCAGTACGCTAAAAGAATGGTAGGTCGAAAAGTTTTTGGGGGACAAAGCTCATTTCTTCCTCTCAAAGTAAACTATGCGGGTGTAATGCCAGTTATTTTTGCTAGTGCTATTTTAATGTTTCCTGCACAACTTTTACGAACATTTGGTGCTGCGTTCGAGCAGGATTGGGCTATTGATCTTGCAAATGTCTTCGCTAGCAGGGGTTGGGTTTATTATTTGGTGTATGGTGGACTGATCTTGATTTTCAGTTATTTTTGGGTCTCCATAATGTTTAAACCCGTTCAAATTGCAGATGACTTGAAAAAAAATGGTGGTTATGTTCCCGGAGTTAGGCCAGGTGAGCATACTGCTAAGTTTTTAGATTTTGTTATGACCCGACTTACGCTTGCTGGAGCTATTTTTCTTACAATAATTGCAGTTTTCCCAGATTTTATCTTTCGCACGGCGAATGTTTCTTATAATGTTGCCACCTTTTTTGGGGGTACAGGAATGCTCATTATCGTTGGAGTTGTTTTGGATACGATGAGACAAGTTGAAACATTTTTGCTCCAGAGACATTACGATGGCTTTCTTCGAAAGGGACGAATAAAAGGACGCTCAACCAATACTGGACAAGGAATTGAATCCCTGGAACTTAAAGATTTTGAAGAACAGTGGAGACCCCTGTTATTGATCGCTGGTGGACTGTTTGCATTAGGATTTATCAGTCTGGCAGTAAAAGAATTTATTTTAAATTAGGAGAATATTATTATGGCAAGATTACTAGGAGTAGACATACCCAATCGCAAAAAAGTAGAGTTTTCTCTTCGTTATATCTACGGAGTTGGGCCAACGCGTGCTAAAGAAATTTTAGATGCAGTTGACATTGATCCTGATCGTCGCACACAAGAACTTACCGAGCAGGAACTGAGCCTCATCAGTAATTATATTATCGACAACAAGATAATGGTTGAGGGTGACCTGAGAAGAAATGTAACAAATAATCTTAAGAGACTCCAAAGTATTCGTTGCTACCGTGGATTGAGACATCAAAGAGGTTTACCGGTTAGAGGTCAGCGTACCATTACAAACGCTCGTACCCGTAAGGGCGGAAGAAAAACCGTAGGAGTTGTTAGGAAATAGTTATTTTAAATTATGAGTGAAGATAATTCCAAGAAAGAGGAAGAGAAAGAAGAACCAGTTGAGACTCCTGAGAATACAGTAGTGGAAACAAAAGAAGAAGATTCTGCGGATTTAGAAAGTTCGGCTGAGAAAACCCAAACTCCTGAGAAAAAAGAGGAAACTGCAGCTGATCTTCTAGGTGCAAACATCGAGCAGGTTAAAGTTCGAAAAGCCAAGGGCAGTAAAAATATTTCAACCGGAATTTGTTTCATCGTTGCAACATTCAATAACACAAAAGTTTCTTTTTCCGATATGAAGGGCAATGTTATTTCATGGTCCAGTTCTGGTAAATGTAATTTTCGTGGATCCCGTAAGTCCACTGCATATGCTGCCCAAGTAGTCACCCAAGATGCGGGAAAAGTGGCCATGTCTCATGGCATGAAAGAAGTTGTGGTAAAGGTCAAAGGGCCAGGCATGGGTAGAGATTCCGCAATACGAGCATTGCAAAGTCTTGGCTTTACCGTCTCTACAATCATTGATGTCACACCGGTACCTCATAATGGATGCCGTCCGCCCAAGCGTAGAAGAGTTTAGTAAAGCATTGGTAACTTATATATATTATGTCTAGATACACAGGACCAACAACTCGAATTAATCGCCGTTTTGGAATGGCGATCTTTCCTGCCAATAAGGCTTTTGAAAGAAGAACTTACCCTCCAGGTCAACATGGACCAACTTTTCGCCGAAAGGTAAGCGATTACGGAGAGGGTTTACTCGAAAAACAGAAGCTTAGAATGCTCTATTGCCTTACTGAAAAGCAATTTAGAAACCTTTTTGAAAAAGCAAAGCGTAAGCAAGGGGTAACTGGTGAAGTCTTCCTCACCTTGTTAGAAACAAGATTAGATAATGTTGTTTATCGATTAGGTTTTGCAAAAACTCGTAAGGCTGCCCGACAGTATGTAAACCATGGCCACATATCAGTAAATGGTAAGAAAGTTGATATTCCAAGCTATGCAGTAGCTGTGGGTGATGAAATCGGCGTGCGAGAGAAAACTTCTTCTCGCCAGCTCGCTACCAGAAATCTTGAAGGCTCTCAATATCATCCTTCACCGCCTTGGGTAGATGTAAATGCTGATTCTTTACAGGGTACAGTTTCTCGTTTTCCACAAACTGATGAATTAGAGCAAAGTATCAATGTTCAACTCGTTGTTGAATTTTACAGTCGTTAATTTTATCACCAAAAACACTCAATATTATGGCAACAAGACTAGGAAAGTTTGAATTACCAAATCGATTAGTAAAAGAAGAAGAAACTTCTACTGATACTTATGCGAAGTTTATCGCAGACCCATTTGAATCGGGTTATGGACATACAATAGGCAATGCTTTTCGCCGGGTTCTTCTGAGCTCGATCGAAGGTGCAGCGATATCCTCATTGAAGTTTGAGGGTGTGCAACACGAATTCCAAAGTATGGACGGTGTTGTAGAAGATGTTACAGACATTGTACTTAATCTTAAAAAAGTTTTGGTTATTAGTCACAAGCCTGATGCAGTGACCCTTTCAATTGATGTTGAAAAAGAAGGTGAAATTACGGCGGGTGATATTTCTCCTTCTGAGGGTATAGAAATAATTAACCCTGAACAAATTATTCTGACAACCGATCGAAAACTTCGCATATCTGGCGAGATGGTAGTAACTGTTGGTCGTGGTTTTTGTTTAGGTGAAGACAGTAAGACTGATGATCAGCCAATTGGTATGATCAATGTGGACGCACTTTACAGCCCAGTAAAATTGGTGAAATATGAAGTTCAAAACACTCGTGTTGGCCAAATGACTGACTATGATAAGCTACTGTTGGAAATCACGACCGACGGTCGTATCACTCCCGACGATGCCCTTAAGCAGTCTGCAGCCATTCTACGTCACCATCTCGATGTATTTGATCAAATAAGTGAAGAACAAATTGAGTTCGAGAGTCATTCGAAGGAGGTTAGTGAAGAGCAAAACCGTTTACGAAACCTTCTCAGCATGAGTGTTAATGAGATTGAACTCTCTGTTAGGGCTGCAAATTGCTTAAACAATGCTAACATAACAACTGTCGGAGAATTGGCAACGAAGAGTGAGCCTGAAATGCTCAAATATAGAAACTTTGGAAAAAAGTCCCTAAATGAGATTAAAGCAAAGCTAGAACAGCTTGGTTTATCATTAGGTATGAAATTTGAAAGTCGCCTTCTCGAGGCGGCAACAAACTAATTTTTCATTACCCTGCTAAGATGAGACATCGTAAACATAATCACCAACTCGGAGTAAAAACAGCCCATAGAAAATCTATGTTGGCTAATTTGTGTTGCTCCCTTATCGAAAATGGCAGGATTAAAACAACCCTTGCCCGAGCTTGTGCCCTTCGCCCTACTATTGAAAAGATCATAACTTTAGCAAAGAAGGCACATCTTTCACAAGATTCCGCCCAAAAGATTCACTATCGAAGATTGGCTATATCAAAACTAAGAAGTAAATCCGCTGCAAAAAAATTATTTGATGAACTAGTCGAACAGTTTACGAAGCGTGAGGGTGGATATACTCGTATCTATAAGCTTGCCTTACCGCGTTTGGGTGATGCCTCTGAAATGGCTTTGATTGAGTTCGTTGAGGAGTCAGCTTCTAAAAAGAAGAAAAAGAAAGCGAAAAAATCTTCCAGTCAGTCTGAAAAAAGCAAAGCTGAAGCAGAACAAGTAGTAGTAGAGTCTGAAACCAAGGAAACAGAAGATTCAGAAACTAATAAAGATGAAGTCGCCAGTACCCAAGATGCTGAGCCTGTTGCTGCTGCCGAAGAATCAAGTGAAGATGAAACTAACGAAGCTGAATCAACAGAAGAAGATGCTACTGAAGTCTCCGATGAAGTTCAGTCCACAGCTGAAGAACCTAGTGAAGATTCAGAGGAAGTTTCAAAAGAATCAAAGTAACTTTTCTTATTAAAAGTATATTGGGCAGAAGCTTTCTGCCCGAATAATATCGTTTTTCCTCTTGGAATTATAGATATTGGTTTGAGTTTTTGAAATTAATTTAAAGTAATTATATCTTACGCATCATGCCTCAAACCATCGTAGTCCTTGATTTTGGTTCACAGTATACCCAAGTAATTGCCAGAAGAATTCGGGAAGCAAATGTTTACTCCTGTGTTCTTCCCTATGACTCCAAAATCTCTGAAGTTCGAAAACATAATCCTGTTGGCATTGTCCTTTCGGGTGGGCCTGCCAGTGTGTTCGCCAAAAATTCCCCAAAACCCAACCCCCAAATATTTAAACTCAATATTCCGATTCTGGGAATCTGCTATGGACTTCAGTTAATGGGAAAAATGTTAGGAGGGGAAGTTAAGTCCAGTGAACTCAGGGAATATGGTAGAGGAACTTTAAAAATTGAAAGAAAGGGAACACTTTTTAGTGGTTTACCAGCAAAACTTTCAGTTTGGAACTCGCATGGAGATTCCCTCGCAAAACTTCCGAAAGGTTTTCGCATCCTTGCAAAAACTGAAAATTCTTCCTTTGCGGCAATTGAAGATCCCGAAAGAAAGTTTTACGGATTACAGTTCCATCCGGAGGTAGAACATTCGGAAAAGGGGAATGAGATTATACTTAACTTTCTCAAGCGTGTTTGTGGATGTAAAGGTGATTGGGATATGGGAGATTTTTTAGAATCTTCCATTAGTGAGATTAGAAAAAAGGTGGGCGATGAAAATGTTATTCTCGGATTGAGTGGTGGTGTGGACTCTTCTGTTGCTGCTGCATTGATTCATAAGGCCATAGGCAACCAACTAACCTGTATTTTTGTTGATAATGGTTTGCTACGGCTTAATGAGAGAGAGCAGGTAAAAACATTATTTCAAAAAAATATCCCAGGTAAGCTTAAGGTAGTAAAAGCAGGACCATTATTTTTAAGAAAGCTCAAGGGTGTAAAGGACCCTGAGAAGAAAAGAAAGATTATTGGGAAAACATTTATTGAAGTATTTGATAATGAGGTCTCTAGATTAGGAAAAGTGGATTATCTTGCACAGGGTACACTTTACCCCGATGTTATTGAAAGTGTTCCTGTGGGTGGCAATCCCGCAGCATTAATCAAAAGTCATCATAATGTAGGCGGATTGCCGAAGAGAATGAAATTAAAACTTCTAGAGCCTTTACGTGAGTTATTTAAGGATGAGGTTAGAAATTTAGGGCGTGAACTTGGTTTACCTGAACCTGTGCTAATGCGGCATCCATTCCCTGGACCGGGTCTTGGTGTTAGAGTGGTTGGAGATTTGTCCCAGAATAAACTTCGAGTTCTTCGTGAAGCTGATCACATTTTCATTGAAGAACTCATGAGCCAAAAATTATACCATAAGCTATGGCAGGCTTTTTGCGTATTTTTGCCTGTGAGAAGTGTTGGAGTTATGGGGGATGAACGAACCTATGAAAATGTTATTTGCCTACGGGCAGTAACAAGTTCGGATGCAATGACGGCAGATTGGGCTCAACTGCCAGATGCATTCCTTAGAAAAGTCTCCAATCGTATAATTAACGAGGTAAAAGGAGCAAATCGCGTGGTGTATGATATTAGTTCAAAGCCTCCTGGAACAATTGAGTGGGAGTAATTCCTTGGCATGCAACTCAAACTTGATTTTAAGGATTATTCACCCACTCTGTTGGGTGAGATAGAGAAGTTTGCGACTTCCTTAAGCCTGGATGATCATATCACTTCAGTGGTATCTGAAATATTACAGGATATTAAAAATAATGGTGATCAGGCATTGATCGAGAGAACTTTGCTTTATGACAAGGCAAACTTAAATGCGTCTGAGCTTCGTGTATCGATAGACGAAATCAATGAAGCACACTCATCTTTAACTGAATCACAAAAAACTGCGATCGAGGAAGCGGTTGCAAATGTGACCCTTTTTCATGAGCAAAACTTACCAAAAAATTGGGAAAGCACTAATTCTCACGGAGCCCTAATCGGAGAAAACTATTATCCAATTCATAGGGTTGGGCTTTATATACCTGGCGGAAATGTGCCTTTAGTTTCAACAGTCATTATGACTGCCACTCTTGCTAAGGTTGCAGGTGTTAATGAAATTGCCGTCACAACGCCACCTAATGCTGACGGGAAAATTGCCAGAGAGCTTCTTGCTGCACTGGGAATTTTAGGTATCGGAGAAGTCTATAAGATTGGTGGTGCACAGGCAGTCGCAGCACTTGGTTTTGGAACCGCTACAATAAACCCGGTCGATAAAATTTTTGGACCAGGCAATGCTTTTGTGAATGAAGCTAAAAGGCAGGTATTCGGGGTTGCGGGAATTGATTTACTTCCTGGTCCAAGTGAAGTGATGGTCATAGCTGATGAATCTGCCGATCCTGCATTTATTGCGGCAGCTTTGATTGCTCAGGCAGAGCATGGATCAGGTAAGGAAAAAATCTACTTAGTTTTTACGGATAGTAGTCAATTTGAAATAATTAATTCAGAAATCAGTATGCAGATTCAAGATCTTTCCCATAGAGATTTGATCCTGGAGATTTTCCAAAAAGGCTTTCTTGCGACTCATGTACGCAATCTCGAAGAAGCAGTATCTGTTGCCAACTTTGTCGCCCCTGAGCATCTTGAGCTCCAGGTGAAGGACGAAAATATTTCTTTTTTACAAAATAATATAAACACCGCAGGTGCATTACTCTTGGGACATTATTCTGCCACAGCACTCGGAGATTTTATTGCTGGTCCCAGTCATGTCTTGCCAACAGGTCGCTCATCAAGGTTTTCCTCAGGTTTGAGAATAGAAGACTTCTTTCGTAGGACTAGTATTATTAGGTATGACAAGGAAAGCCTACAGAAAGCATCGCAGTCAGCCCTTCTTTTTTCAGAGATGGAAAAACTGGATGGTCATGGGAATTCGATTTCTATCCGTTTGAAGTAGGATTAGGCTCATGAATGATAGCCTCATGAGGTTTGTTCCTCCCGAAATTCTTTCCCGTAAAAGTTACACACCTGGGTTCCAGCCTATTAATGATAAGGGATTGATTAAACTTAATACGAATGAAAACCCATATCCACCGAGCCCTTTGGTTACAAAATCGGTATTAGAGGAAACTAAACGCCTTCAACTTTATCCAGAGCCATTTTCATTGAAACTTCGTATGCTGATTGCTGAGAAGCAGAATTTGAAAGAGAATCAGGTAATTATAGGGAATGGTTCGGATGACATACTTAATCTTTGTGTTCGTGCTTTTTCTGATACAGGTCGTTCTGTAGGCATGCTTAACCCGAGCTACTCCCTGTACCCTACCCTTACTTCTTTGCAGCGCTCCAGTTTGCATTTTATTGAGTTTACGGATGATCAATTTGATCTTCCGACTGAAAAAATCCTTACATCAGGAGTTAATTTATTTTTTTTAACGAACCCTCATGCACCAAGTGGAGTTGCATTTGACCAATCAAAAATAGTTGAACTGGCGAAGTGTATAAATGCAATCCTTGTGGTAGACGAAGCATATGCAGATTTTGCGAATGATTCTGCCATTCGTTTGCTGTCGGATGTAGATAATCTCATTGTTACCAGGACTTTTTCGAAGTCGTACTCACTTGCGGGCTCAAGAGTAGGATATGCAGTTGCCTCACCTGATCTTATTGATGTCTTGGATAGTGTGCGTGAAGTTTACAATCTTGATCGAATGTCACAAGCTGCAGCATTTGCTGCTTTGAAAGATCAGGAATATTTCGAGAAATGTCTCCAGAAAATTCTTGAAGAAAGAGAAAGGTCTTATGAATTTTTTACTTCGCTTGGCTGGCATACAACTGAAAGTCAGGCAAATTTCATTTTTACTGAACCGGTCAAAAAAGGCGGGAAAAGTGGTAAAGAAACCGCCCAATCTTTGTACCAATACTTGGAGAAAAATAACATCTTTGTAAGATATTTTCCGAATCATCGTTTGACCCAATCAAAAATTAGAATCAGTATTGGCACGCAAGAACAGATGAGCACCCTTTTTCAACATATTAAGCAATGGCACGATGAGAGAAGCTGAAATTACGAGAGATACCAAGGAAACCAAAATTTCATTCAAGCTTAACATTGACGGAAGTGGACGGGCTGATGTTTCAACGGGAATAGCTTTCCTGGATCACATGTTGCAGTTGTTTGCGAGGCATGGTTTTGTCGATCTTTCCATCGAAGCAAAAGGTGACATCGAGGTAGACTACCATCATCTCGTTGAGGATATGGGAATCTCTATGGGACAAGCCGTTAAAGAGGCTTTATCTGATAAGGCAGGAATCACCAGGTACGGTTTCTTTGTCCTACCAATGGATGAAACTCTCGTCACCGTCGCTCTAGACATAAGCAATCGTGGATACCTTGTTTATGAGGTTGATTGCCAGAATCCGCAGGTGCGTGACTTTAATATTCATCTTTTTAAAGAATTCTTCCAAGCTTTTGCAAATGAAGTGGCATGTAATCTTCATATCCGTCTCGAATACGGAGATGAGCCCCATCATGTTGCTGAAGCTATCTTTAAGGGCTTTGCGAAAGCACTTGATATGGCCACTAAGCCCGAGCCGAGACTTGAAGGTCAGATTCCTTCCACAAAAGGCACTCTTTCGAAATAATTCGAAAAGTTTCTTTATTCATAATGAAAAAAGTCGGGGTCATTGATTATGGTACCGGTAATTTGTGTAGTGTTGTGAAAGCTTTTGAATTTATTGGTGCTAGTGTTTCTCTTATTAGAACGCCCAACGATTCTTCAAACATTGATGCGTTAGTTTTCCCAGGGCAAGGAACCTTTGATCAGTGTATGGGCAGCCTTGCTAAAACTGGATTGGATGAGTTGATTAAAAATTGGATTAAGTCAGAGAAGCCTTACTTCGGAATCTGTCTCGGTTTACAGGTTTTATTTTCCTCATCTGAGGAGGGTGATAAGCAAGGGCTGGGTATTCATCAAGGGGTTGTAAAAAGATTTTCTCTGGGCCCAAAATATAAGATTCCTCACATGGGCTGGAATTCAATATATTGGGAAGTTGATTTGGGAGAGGAT
>Ga0163109_10001253_pt1 | contig 20234 bp, 16 predicted proteins | sample CRUFie1St13metaG_FD_108704 | JGI IMG/M metagenome (GOLD analysis project Ga0163109, IMG submission 108704) | Marine microbial communities from the Costa Rica Dome - CRUD Field 142mm St13 metaG | ecosystem: Environmental > Aquatic > Marine > Oceanic > Photic zone | place: Costa Rica: the Eastern... | reverse complement strand
GGCACCCATGAGAACGGCCTGCGCACAGGGCTGACGCGGGCGCTGCGGGCCTTTGGTGAGATGGCGGGCAACAAGAAGGCTGCAACCATCACCGCCGACGACGTGCTTGGTGGCGCGCAGGCCGTCCTGTCCTGCTTTATCCCCGAACCGCAGTTTCAGGGGCAGACCAAGGAGCGGCTGGGCAGCCCGGAGGCCGCCCGGCTGGTCGATCAGGCGCTCAAGGAGCACTTTGAACACTGGCTGGCTGGCAACGGTCCGGCGGCAAGGGCGCTGCTCGACAGTATCATCCTGCGCATGGAGGAACGCCTGCAGAAAAAGGCGGAGAAGGACACGGCGCGCAAGTCGGTGACCAAGCGCCTGCGGCTGCCGGGCAAGCTGACGGACTGCTCGCGCAACAACCCTGAGGGGACCGAACTGTTTCTCGTTGAGGGCGACTCAGCCGGAGGGTCGGCCAAACAGGCGCGCGACCGCGAGACCCAGGCGATCCTGCCCCTGCGTGGCAAGATCCTGAACGTGGCCTCGGCCAGCGCCGATAAGCTGCGCGGCAATCAGGAGCTGGCCGACCTCGCACAGGCGCTGGGGCTCGACGGCAAGTCGGCCGATGTCGACAACCTGCGCTACGAGCGCGTAGTGATCATGACTGACGCCGATGTCGACGGCGCACACATTGCCTCGCTGCTGATGACCTACTTCTACCGAACCTTCCCGCAGATCATCGAGGCCGGGCGGCTGTTCCTCGCCGTACCGCCGTTGTTCCGGCTCAGCCACGGCGGCAAGTCCTTCTACGCCCGCGATGACCGGCACAAGGACCAGATCCTTGAGCGCGAATTCCGCGCGAATGCCAACGTCGAAATCTCCCGATTCAAGGGGCTGGGCGAAATGATGCCCAAGCAGCTGCGGGAGACGACCATGGATCCTAAGACCCGCCAGCTCGAGCGGGTGACGCTGGCCGACGCGGCTGCCGGGCTTGCGGCCGGCCGGTCGATCCGGGAATTGGTGGAAGACCTGATGGGAAAGAAAGCGGAAAAACGCTTCGAGTTCATTCAGGAGAACGCTGCCTACGTTGCCGAAGAAATCGACGTCTGAGGGTCGCCCGACGGGTGCTTTCAAAGCCGGCAAGCTGTGACAGGCTTGCCGAGGATATGGACCGCGATGGTCCGCCTGGGATGGGTGTTTTGGCTGGCGCGGCGGGGCCAAGCGTCGCGCATTTTCCCTTTGTTGCGCGCTCGGGCCTTGGCCGCTTCGCGGCCTTCGGACCCCCCACGCGCACCTTCAGATAAAAAACGTCAGGCCGCGTTTAACGCGGCCTGTCCGTTTGACTGCGCGGGGGAGATCTGTAAGCCGCGAAGCGCCGTCAAATCGAACCCGCAACCTCTTTCACTTCGCGCGGAAAACGCGAAGTTTATCCTGAGCCTGTCGAAGGGGCTGTGAGCGCGTGGGGGTTGTCAAAGCCTCCTTCGCCTTGCGCCGAAAACACAACGTTGACCCTAAGCCGATGAAAGGCCGTTCAGGATCATGTCCAGACCGACCCGGATCGGTCGTCTCTCAGCGTTCCATCCAGTCGCGCAGTGCGGCGTTGACAGCCTCTGGCCGCTCCATGGTGCTCAAGTGCCCACAGTCCTCAATGACGGTGAGCACACCGTCGGGTGCCAGCGCCACCATTTCTTCGCTGCGCGGGAGCGGCGTAACCTGGTCCTGCCGTCCGCACAGCACCAGCACCGGCCCTTCGTATGACGCAAGGGTCTGGCGATGGTCCCTCCGTTCAAGGATTGCCCCCTGCTGGCGACGAAACACGTCCACACCCAGCCTTTCGGCCATGCCAGCGACGGCGCCGGTCAGAACCTCATCCTCTAGGCGGCTTTCGTGGAGGTAAAGCGGCATCAGCCGAGGCGCCACGCCGAGGAACCGGCCACGCCCGGCCAACCGAAGCAGGTCGCGGCGCCGGGCCGCAGCGGACGGGTCGTCGGCACGGGCGTTTGTATCCAGCAGCGCAACCCGCTCCACCCGCTCCGGGGCCTGCGCCAGCACTTCGAGCGCGACATAGCCGCCCATCGACAGCGCCACCAATGAAAACCGCTCCGGCAGCTCGCCCAGGAGTTTCGCGGCCATGGTAGGAATGGATACCTGTTCCTCTCCGGCAAAGTCTGCAACATGGGTGCGGTGCCCCGCCGCCTGCATGGCCGCGATCTGGGCCGTAAACAAGTCGGCGTCACAAAGAAGGCCGGGGAGAAATGCGACGGTTTGCTTCATCAGCGGCGACCTTGCCCAATGCGGGAAAAAAACATATATATCTCAGTAACACCGGGACACGATTTTAAGGATCCGCGTATCCCGTTTACGGCTGTTATTTTTACAGACGGATCAACCACGGTTTAGGGCCTTTCGGCAAGCCTCCCTCCATGAATGAATTCGCAGATTTGGGCCTCTCAGACGGCCTGCAGAGTGCTGTTGCATCGATGGGGTATGAAACCCCGACCCCGATCCAGAAGGCGGCCATCCCAGCCGTACTGATGGGGCGGGACGTGCTGGGTGTTGCCCAGACCGGAACGGGTAAGACTGCCGGCTTTACCTTGCCGATGATCGATATTCTGGCTGAGGGCCAGGCGCGGGCGCGCATGCCCCGCTCGTTGATCCTTTCACCGACCCGCGAACTGGCCGCGCAGATATCCGAGAACTTCGAGATGTACGGGGTCAACCACCAGCTCTCGATGGCCCTGCTGATCGGTGGTGAGTCGATGAAGGAGCAGGAAGCCGTTCTGACCCGCGGGGTAGACGTGCTGATCGCGACCCCGGGACGCCTGCTCGACCTGATCGACCGCGGCTCGGTCATGCCGATGGATGTCAGCATTCTGGTGATCGACGAGGCCGACCGAATGCTAGATATGGGCTTCATCCCGGATATTGAAACGATCGTCGGGCGCCTGCCCGCGCGCCGGCAAACGCTGATGTTCTCTGCAACCATGGCGCCACCAATCCGCAAGCTGGCCGATAAGTTCCTCAACAATCCCAAAGAAGTCGAAGTGGCGCGCGCAGCAACGACAGCGTCGACGGTTGAGACCTTCCTCGTCGCCGCCAAGGAACGCGACAAGCAGTCGACCCTGCGCGCAGTCGTCCAGGCCGAACAACCCAAGTCGTCGATCGTGTTCTGTAACCGCAAGCGGGACATCGCCTCAGTCGTGGAAACGCTGCGCCGGGCGGGCCAGTCGGTCGCGCCAATGCACGGAGACTTGAGCCAGCCCAAGCGGATGGAAACGCTGGAAGCGTTCCGCACCGAGAGCCTGAACATTCTGGTCTGCTCGGATGTGGCGGCGCGGGGCATCGATATCGACCATATCACCCACGTCTTCAACTACGACGTCCCCTTCAACGCCGAGGACTACGTGCACAGGATTGGCCGGACGGGCCGCGCGGGACGCAAAGGCCGCGCCTTCATGCTGGCAACGCCCAAGGATCAGAAACTGGTTGATGCCATCGAGGAACTGACCAAGAAAAAGATCGCCGCCTTTAATCTTGGCGATGCTGAGAAGTCGCGCGAAGAAGATGCGCTGACAGCAACCATCGAAGCAGCCAAAGCGCAAGGCGTGGATGCCAAGACGCTTAAGGCGGCGCAGAAGAGTTTCGAACAGCACATCCCGGCGTTTATTCTGCGCGCAGCCTGAGGGAATCCCACGCTAACGCGTTCCCTGATTGAGCGTTGAAGGCGCGAGGGAGACCACCCAAGGCCCAACGACAGCCTCTGCATAAGAGCCGCGTCATGAGCGCGACGAGAGTCGTCGTCGTGTCGAGCGAAAAGATGGAGTGGCGCGCTCGATTTGACGCCGCTTCGCGGCTTACAAAGCTCCCCTGCGCAATCAAACGGACAGGCCGCGTTAATCGCGGCCTGACATCTTTTCGCATTTTCTGTGAAAATGCGCGACGCTTGGCCCCGCCGCGCGAAGCGCGGTCGGGGACAAGTCGGCGCAACCATTTTGCAGCAAAGAGCTCCAGCGCTCACAGCGAAGCGTTTTGAGCGAAAAGTCAAAGCGTCGCTCACAGGTGCAACCGTTTTGAGCGCGCAGTTAATGAGCGCGCACCGGCTACCCTCAGTAATAGAACAGGCCAAGGGCCTCCGCGACCAGCACCGGCCGGCCACCATCCGCCATCAAGTCACCGTCTCGCTCGAGCCGGCAGGTCGTCGCCAGCATCATGCCCCCATCGGGGCGCTCCTCGACACGGTCCAGCGTCTGCCGGCACCGCACCCGTGACCCCACCGGCAAAGGCGCGGTAAAGCGGACCTTCTCATAGCCATAGTTGACGCTCATCTGAGGCGTGGGTACCCAGTCCATCTGCTCGGCAAAATAGGGCAACAGCGACAAGCTCAGCAGACCATGCGCAATAGGCCCGCCGAAGGGCCCTTTCGCAGCCCTCTCGGGGTCGGTATGGATCCACTGCTGGTCCAGTGTGGCGTCGGCGAAGGCCTGGATGCGCGCCTGATCGACCAGCACCCAGTGGCTGACCCCGACTTCCTCGCCCAGCCGCGCCCTGATCGCTGCCAGATTTTCCGAACGCGTCGCCGTCATTCCCTTACCCTTCCTTCTGATCCGACCGGCACATCATAGTGGATCCAGATCGAGGTCAAGAGCGCTACCGACCCCATGACCGCCAGCAGCGCCGAGCCCCCATAGGACAGGAGCGGCAGCGGCATCCCGACAACCGGCAGCAACCCCATATTCATGGCGATATTGACCACCACGTAGAAGAACAGATTAGCCGTCAGGGTCGCCGCCAGCAGACGTCCATACTGGCTGCGTGCCCGCAGCGCCGTGACCACGCCGTAGAGCAGCAGCAGCGTGAAAAGGAACAGCACCACCATACATCCAACGAAGCCAAACTCCTCGGCCAGCAGCGCCCAGACGAAGTCGGTGTTGTTCTCTGGGGTGAAGCCCAGCTGGTTGTGCTGGCCCTGCCCGAAGCCCTGCCCGCGCAATCCCCCCGAGCCGATGGCAATCTTGGCCTGATGGATGTGATAGCCCGCGCCGCTGAGGTCGAGTTCCGGATCAAACAGCACCAGCACCCGTCGACACTGATAGCCGGCCTTGTCAATCCCCAACTGCAGGCACCGGTCGATAAACCAGTAGGCCCCGGCAATCCCAGCCCCCAGCCCGGCCAGCACCAGCCACCAGCGCAAGCCCGCAAGGAACAGGATCACGCTCAGACAGGCCATGAGCTTCAGCGACGTTCCAAGATCGGGCTGGTTCATGATCAGGTAGATCGGCAGCACGGCGAGCAACACCGGGAAGATCAGGTCCAGCGGCCGCCCCATCTCTTCCCAGCTTGCGGTGTGAAGGTAGCGGGCCAGGGCCATGATAAAGCCCACCTGGATCAGCTCGGAAGGCTGCAGCCGGGTCACGCGCAGGTCGATCCACCGCTTGGCGCCGTTGAACTCCTCGCCCAGAAAGGGCACCGCCAGCAGCATGACCAGCGTCACCCCGAAGACGATATAGGAAACCCTGAACCACAGCCGGATGTCCATCAGGCCCGCGATCAGCGCCAGCGAGAAGAACAGCGCGGTCCGAATCAGGTGGTCACCCGCATAGGTCTGCCAGTTCAGCCCGCCCGCGGAATACTGCATGGCCACGCCCACGCTGGAGAGGATCACCACCAGCATCAGCATGGGCCAGGGCACGCTGGAAATCCGGTCGAGCAGCGACAGCTGGACACGGCTTGAAGGCGGGGCTTCGCTGGCAAAGGTCATGGCTCAGGCGTTCCTTCCCTGGTCGACCAGCGCGTCGGGGTCGCTGGCTCGGTCGGGGTCGTCGCCCGAATTGCCGGCAATGGCGGCATGGAGCAGGTCGCGCACCACCGGTGCGGCCGACAGGCTGCCACTGTTGCCGTGTTCAACAACGGCCGCGCAGGCGTAGCGGGGATTGTCGACCGGCCCGAAGCCGACGAACAGCCCGTGGTTGCGGCGCTCGTAGTCGAGGGTCTCAATATCATCGAGCATGAGCAGGCGCTCTGCCGGGCTCAGGCGCGCGACCTGCGCGGTCCCGGTTTTGCCGGCAATCTGCAGGGCCTCGTCGGCCACGTGGGTGGTTGCGAAGGCCGTGCCCTGTTCGGCGTTGGATACCCGGTACATGGCGCGACGGACCAGTCGCAGATGCTCAGGGTCAAAACCCAGATCCGGCGCGGGATAGGGCAGCTCCGGCAGGATCAGGTGCGGGCGCACCGCTCGACCCCCGTTGGCGATACGCGCGGTCATAGTCGCGAGCTGCAGCGGCGTGGTCAGCACGTAGCCCTGGCCGATGCTGGTCTGGACCGTATCGCCGTCAAACCAGCCCTCGTCCCGCTCAGCGCGCTTCCAGGCCTCGGTCGGCACCACACCCTGAATCTCACCCGCGACGTCGATCATCAGATAGTCGCCAAAGCCAAGGCGGCCGGCGACCTCGGCCATCTTCTCCGGCCCGATACGCTGGCTCATCTCATAAAACCAGCTGTCGCAGGACTGGACCAGCGCCTCGCCCATATCCATGCCGCCGTGGCCTTCGCGCTTCCAGCAGTAAAAGGTCTGCGGCCCGACCTCCGTCCGGCCCGAGCAGGTTACGATCTCGACGGGGTCAACGCCGACCTCCAGCGCCGCGAGCATGGTCACCATCTTGTAGGTCGAGCCGGGCGGGTAGTGCTCGGCAGAGCACTTGTTGACCAGCGGCCGGCGCTCGTCCTGGATCAGATTGTTCCAGTCCTCGTTGCTGATCCGAGAGGAAAAGATCGACTGGTCAAAGCCAGGATGCGAAGCCATGGCCAGCACTTCGCCAGTATCGACCTTGAGCACCACCGCAGCCCCTGCCCGCGCGCGTTCGGAGCGTGAAATTTCCTGCTCAGCCAGCCGCTGTTCAGCGTAGATCTGCAGGCCCAGATCCAGCGTGGTCGTGATCCGGCGCCCGGGGGTCGGCGGCTTGCGCGAGATCACCCGCTGCTCCTGACCGTAGGCATTGATCTCCATCAGCCGCTCGCCCGCCTGCCCCCGCAGTGAGGTCTCCATGGTCCGCTCGATCCCCTTTCGCCCGATGTGGGCATCGGGGCGGCGGAGCAGGCGGTCATCATCGCCGATCAGGTCGTCGGGCTGGACTTGCGAAACGTAGCCCAGCGCGTGGCTGGCCGTGCCCGGAAAGGCGTAGCTCCGGCGTTCGGAAACGTCGATTTCGGCCCGCGGCAGGTCGAGCGCACGCGCCTTGAGCCGGGCCACCTGCTCCCAGCTCAGATCCTCGGCCAGCACCACACCGCCAACGGTGTTGATCTGCTTGGCCTCGACGATACGACGGCTGATCTGGCGCTGGTCGGCAAGGTCGAGATCCAGCAGCGCGATGATCCGCTCCAGCGCTGCCGCTTCTTCCTGCGCGAGGCCGGAGACAACCTTGTAGTTCAGGCCGTAGTTGCCCAGCTTCTCCTGCACCCCGAAACCCGGCCAGGCTTCGATCCCGTTGGCCAGCAGGGTGTTGTACTGCGCCCGGGTCAGCACCAGCAGAAGCCGGAACTGCCCACGCACCACGTCGACGCCGACGTCGAGCTGGTCGACCATACGATCGGTCAGGGCCGGGCTGGCCCCGATCAGGCTGGCAGCGCGCAGCACCACGGCCGTGCGGTTGAGGTTGACGTCCTCGTCCTCGGCCTTGGGGTAGTACATCAGGTTGTAGCTCTGCTCGTTCCCGGCGAGCGGTTGGCCGAAGCGGTCAACGATGGTTCCGCGCGTGGGCGCATCGAAGCGCGTCACCGTGCGCGTGTTGAGGCTGTCGGCGAGGAAGTCATCCTGACGCGGCACCTGCAGCGAATAGAGGCGGAAGCCCAATGCGGCCAGCGCCGCCCCCTGCAGCGTCGTTGCCAGCACCAGACGGCGGGTAAAGCCGGCATCCCGGCGCTTACCGTCACGCGCGGTCATAGACCAGATCCTCGAACTGCGCGCTCCGGCCCCACAGGAAGGCATAGACCAGATGATTGAGACCGTAGACCAGCGGGAAGGTCAGCGCCGTGGCCCCTGCCCGGGTCAGGGACTGCAGCGGCGGCGCCAGTTCGAGCACGAAGGCAGAGTAGAAGGCCCACTGACAGGCAAAGAACGTCAGGATCATCAGCGTCGCCACGCCCCACTGCCCCATGAAGCCCAGCGTGCTGGTCTCGGGCCGCAGGCTGGAGGCAATGTAGAACACGGTCAGATAGGCGATGATCGACAGCCCCATCGGCGCGCCCAGCAGCGCATCGGTCCACAGTCCAACCACAAACACCACCGGCACGGGCATCAGCGCCGGGTGCCGCATCAGCCAGAACAGGATGGTGGCAAAGGCAAAGTCGGGCAGAAAGGCAATCCCCCGCCCCAGCCCCAGCGCCGAGGCATCGAAGCCCAGCAGCACGATGAACAGCGCCAGCGGCACCAGCGCCCGTACCCGGCGCAGCACTCCGCCGATGAGAAAATCCAGCAGGAACAGGATCGTGCGCACGCCTAGTTCTCTCCGCTCGAGGTCTGGAAGCCCACAGCCCCGACCGCGATCAGGTCGGCATTGATGTCCACCCCGGGATAGTCGACCACCAGCACATCCGAGAGCTGATCAAAATCGACCGACGGGCGCACCTGCGCCTCGGCGTCGGTGACTTGTGAGACGAAGCCAATCAGCAGCCCCGGCGGGAAAACCCCGTCCGCCCCGCTGGTAATCACCCGGTCGCCAACCTCGATGGTCTTGAGATCCTCGGGCAGCAGGAAGGCCTGCTCCACCCGCAGGAAGTCCTGCGCTCGGCGGGTGTCGGGGTCAAAGGCGGACTCCCGTGTGCCGCGCACAAAGGCATTCAGGCCCGCCCGCTCGATGATCACGGGGATCTGCGAATTCGGGTCGGTGATCAGCAGTACCCGCGCGGACGAGGCGCCGACTTCGCGCACCCGCCCCACCAGCCCTTCATCGTTGACCACCGCCAGACCCTGACGCACGGACTCATCCCGGCCGACGTTGATCAGCACCGAGCGCACGTAGCGCCGCGAGTGGTCCGCGACCACGAAGGCCATCATGCGCTTGGTTTCACCGACATCACGGCCGCTTTCGAGGGCTCTGGCCCAGTTCCACTGCTCGTCGGCCGCTGTGCGGTAGCGGATGGGCAGAATCCGGCGCAGTCGGTCATTCTCGGCGATCAGTTGGTCGACGGTCTGGGCCTTGGCGTCGAGGATGCGGACCTCGGCACGGAGTTGCTCGTTCTCACTTGCCAGCTCTTCGTAGGTCTTGAACCGCTCGGTCACCTGACTCATCGACGCGCTGGACTGGCTGAACAGCCCCAGAAACGGTGACATCATATCGGCGACCAGCATGCGGGCGTTGGAACCAAAGCGCGCGTCCATGCGGTTCCAGACCAGCATGCCGACAGCGATCAGGATCAGGAGAAACACCGCAAAGCGCTGCAGCCAGGCCATCAGGGGGCTGACCGCAACTGTTATATTGCGCCGGCGACGTGCCATTTCCGCTCATCCGCTCCTCGATTGACCCTGCGCCCCGCCTTCGATCACCACCCTAGCCCCGGTCTGTGGACAGAGTACGGCAAACCCCAGCATTATGCGACGTGCATGATACTGATTTTTGTATGGAAATCGACCTTGGCGGTCAATCCGCCAGCCGGGTCAACAGGCGGCCCGCCGGATCAGTAGGCCGTGTGCAGGACCGCGCGCAGGGTTCGCATTTCGTCCAGACAACGGCCAGTCCCCATCACCACGCACGACAGCGGGTCGGGCGCAACTGACACCGGCAGGCCAGTCGCATGGCGGAGCACGTAGTCGAGGTTGTTGAGCAGCGCCCCGCCCCCGGTCAGCACGATGCCCTTGTCGACGATATCGGCCGCCAGCTCCGGCGCCGTATTCTCCAGCGCCTGCTTGGTTGCTTCAACGATCGCTGATACGGGTTCGAGCAGGGCTTCGGCGATGTTGCGCTCGGAAATGATGATTTCCTTGGGCACACCGTTCATCAGGTCGCGGCCCTTGATCTCCATGATCGCGCCGTCCCCGTCTTCGGGGTGGCAGGCTGCACCGATGGTCTTCTTGATCCGCTCGGCGGTGGTTTCCCCGATGAGCAGGTTGGAATTCCGCCGGATGTAGCCGATCACGGCGTCGTCCATCTTATCCCCGCCGACACGGGTGGAGGAGGCGTAGACGATCCCGCCCAGCGACAGCACGGCCACCTCGGTCGTGCCGCCACCGATATCGACCACCATGGAGCCTTGCGGCTCGGTCACGGGCAGGTCGGCGCCGATGGCAGCCGCCATGGGTTCTTCGATCAGGAAAACCTTCCGCGCGCCGGCGTTCTCGGCCGATTCCTGAATGGCCCGGCGCTCGACCGCGGTCGAGCCCGAAGGTACGCAGATAATGACCTGCGGCGAGGCGAAGGAGCGGTGATTGTGAACCTGCCGGATGAAGTACTTGATCATCTCCTCGGCAACTTCGAAGTCGGCGATCACACCGTCTCGCATGGGTCGGATCGCCTGGATCGAGCCGGGCGTACGGCCCAGCATGCGCTTGGCCTCGTTGCCCACCGCGAGCACCCGCCGCTTGCCGCGCGTCTGTCCCAGCGCCACCACTGACGGCTCGTTAAGCACGATGCCCTGCCCACGCACGTAAACCAGCGTGTTGGCTGTGCCGAGGTCTATGGCCATGTCGGCCGAAAGCAGGCCCAGAAGGCGTGACAGCATAGGGTGGATCCGTTCCTCAGCCCTTCCGGGCAGGTTCTGCTTCCATCATACATGGGACGCAGGTTATACGTTCTTACCTTCTGGACATAACCCTCGCCCCTGCCGATTGCAAGGACGGGCGCCCTCAGCAAAGGGGGCGCAACGGCGGTTTCAGGGCGCGGCGGAAGCCTCAGGCCGCAGCCCGTCGATGAAGTCGCCCAACTCGCCATAGCCGGTGAAAACCCGCTCGAAGCGCAGATCCAACCGCCGGGCTGCGTCCTCGGCCTGCGCGGTCAGCGCAGCATCGTCAGTCTGGGCGAGATAGACCAGCCGGGTATAGCTGCCGAACATGGCATCCCGCATCTCAGGATTGGCAGAGAGGCCCATGCCCTCCCAGATCAGCGGCTCGAAGTGCCTTGCCAGATAGTCGGTCAGGTAGAATGTCCCCAGCTCGGCATCGGCCAGGGCGTCGAACCGGGATTCTCCGGCGAAGAAGCTGTAGCAGTGCGGCCCGGCAATCCGCTGCAGGTCCAGCCGCTCGCACACCTCATCGAGCATGCCGCCGGTGCCGCAATCGGCGTAGCCGACGAAAACAGGGCGGTCTGCGCGACCCTTGCGCGCCTGCAGGGCCTTGGTCTCGACCCCCTCGGGGATGCGTTCGGGAAAGTTGTGCCAAATCGCCGGCAGAGCTGTGATTTCCACCGCGTCACTAAGGCCTGAGGCAGACAGCACGGCCTGGGTCTCGGAGGCAATCGCGCCGCAGAGGATCAGCAGGGGTTTTTCGGGATGGCGGAAGCCGGCTGCGCCCTCACGGGCTTCGATGGTGGGAACCGGTTTGCGCGCGGTGCCGGCAGCCGATGAAGAACCACGGCGACCGGTCCGGCCGCCGGTGCGACGGCCACCCCGGGACGAGGTGGACCGCTGGTCGTCGTCAGGCGTTTGCTCGGGCACCAATCATGTTGTGGCGGCGGGCCACGAACTCCTTGGCAGTTTCCACCGCAACCGCCGCGTCGCGGCAGTAGCCATCGGCACCAATGCTCTCGGCGAAGGCTTCGTTGAGCGGCGCACCGCCGACGAGCACGATGTAGTCGTCGCGGATGCCCTTCTCGACCAGCGTCTCGATCACAACCTTCATGTACGGCATGGTGGTAGTCAGCAGCGCCGACATGCCGAGGATGTCCGGCTTATGCTCTTGGATCGCATCGAGGTAGTTTTCGACCGGATTGTTGATGCCGATGTCGACCACTTCGAAGCCGGCGCCTTCCATCATCATGGAAACCAGATTCTTGCCGATGTCGTGGATATCGCCCTTGACCGTTCCGATGACCATGGAGCCGATGCGCGGCGCCCCGGTCTCAGCCAGCAAGGGTTTGAGAATGGCCATGCCGGCCTTCATGGCGTTGGCCGCCATCAGAACCTCCGGCACGTACAGGATACCGTCACGGAAATCCTCACCCACGATGGTCATGCCGGCGACCAGAGACTTGGTGAGCACGTCGTAGGGGGTCCAGCCACGATCCAAGAGAATGCGCGTCCCTACCTCGATTTCCTCTTTGAGGCCATCGTAGAGGTCATCACCCATCTGTTCGACAAGCTCGTCGTCGTTCAGGGTGTTCAGATCCAGATCATCATCTGACATGCTTGTCTCCTGGCAACAGTGCACCGCCCGATTTGACGACACACTTACATCGATTACTAGCCCGTGTAAGTCATTGCCTGCGTAGACCCTGCTGCATCGCCGACTTTCGCATGTCTGAAAACGACCGGGACCCGATTGTCTGAGCTCCGGGGCGTCGTCATATTGAGGTCCGGGCCGGTTTGACCGCGTAAAGTTAGGATTTTAGCGAATGCTGGAATTGGTGGGTATCGTCGCCCCGTTCTTCATGGTGATCATGCTCGGCTTTCTCGCCGGACGGCTCGGCGTGTTCCGGTTGGACTCGGCCAAGGTCTTCAACAACTACCTGCTGTATTTCGCCCTGCCCGCCATGTTCCTCTCCAAGCTGCTGGAACAGGACGTGCTCAGCGGCTTTGACGTCCGTGTCATGGTCGTTTTCATGCTCGCCAACACCACCATTCTGGTGCTGTCATGGATCATCCACGGCGGGCTGTACCGGCTGTCACTGGGTGACACCGCGGCGCTGGGCACGACCTCGGCCTGGGGCAATTCGGGCTATATGGGCATTCCGCTGGCGCTGGAACTGCTCGGCGGTCCCGGGATTTTCGTCGCCTTTTCCCTGCTCGCTGCCGATATCATCATCATTTCGATTGCCGGATTTGCCCTGCACGAGATCGACAAGGACCGGAGCGAAAACGGTAGCGGCAGCGGTGGCATGGGCCTCGCCTCGCTGGGGCGGGCACTGCGCAAGACCCTGCGCAGCATCGCCACCAACCCGTTCCTGATCCCCTTTGCGCTGGGTTTTGCGCTCAGTGCCGTGCGTCCGGCCTGGCCTGATGCGTTGACGGTGACCGTCGATTTCGTCTTTCCGGCGCTGGAAATGCTGTCGGCGACGGCCTTCGGCGTGGCGCTGTTCTCCATCGGGGTCGGCATGGCGCTGCGCCCGATCTCCAACGTCGGCGAGGCCGCGCCCATGCTGGCCTCGACCGGCATACTCAAGCTGATCGTGCACCCGGTGAGTACGGCGCTGATCGCCGCCTTCCTGTTCGATCTGGAACCGGCGGTGTTCGCGACCTGCGTGATCCTCGCCGCCACGCCGACGGCGACCAATGCCTTCATCATGGCGACCGCCTACGGCAAGCGCGCCAGCGAGGCCTCGGCGGCTATTCTGGTCTCCACCAGCATCGCCTTCTTCACGCTGACCGCGCTGCTGATGTATTTCCGCACCGATCTGGGGCTGTAACGCCAACGCCCCACCCTCAACCGCCGGTCAGTTGATCGACAGGATCTTGCCCGGGTTCATGATGTTCTCCGGGTCCAGCGCGCGCTTGATCGAGGCCATCACCGCCAGCGACGGTGCGCCGTGCTCGGCCTCCAGATACTTGATCTTGCCGTGGCCGACCCCGTGCTCACCGGTGCAGGTCCCGCCCATTTCAATGGCGCGTTCGATCATGCGGCTGTTGACCCAGCGCGCTTCGCTCAGCTCGTCCTCGTTGTTCGGGTCGATCAGGTACTGCAAGTGAAAGTTGCCGTCCCCGACGTGCCCGACCAGCGGCGCGAGCAGGTTGGTCTGGCTGAGGTCCTCGAGCGTCTGGTTGATGCAGTCCGCCAGCCGGGAAATCGGCACGCAGACGTCTGTCGGCCAGCCAACCGAGCCCGGTCGCATCCGCTGCACCGAGTAAAACATGTTGTGGCGGGCGTTCCACAGCCGCGTGCGGTCTTCGGGCCGGGTCGACCACTCGAAGTCCTCCCCGCCCAGCTCGGCGGCGATTTCCTGCGTGCGTTCGGCCTGCTCCGCCACCCAGGCTTCGGTGCCGTGGAACTCGAAAAAGATATGCGGCTTTTAGACCATACCCAGCTGGTCAGCCTCGTTAATCGCCCGGATGCTGGCGCCGTCGACCAGCTCCATTCGCGCGACGGGGATGCCCATCTGCTTGACCATAATAGCGGTCTTGGCCGCGGCATCGATATCGGGGAACAGGCACACGGCCGCAGACACAGCCTCGGGCTGGCCGTAGAGCTTGAGCTGGATTTCCGTGATCACGCCCAGCGTACCCTCCGAGCCGATCATCAGCCGGGTCAGGTCGTAGCCCGCCGAGGACTTGGGCGCCCGTCCACCGGTCCGCACCACGTCCCCGTTGGCCATCACCACAGTCAGGCCCAGAACGTTGTCCTTCATGGTGCCGTAGCGCACGGCATTGGTGCCAGAGGCCCGGGTCGCGGTCATGCCGCCCAGCGAGGCATCGGCACCGGGGTCGATCGGGAACATCAGTCCGGTCGCGCGCAGGTGCTCGTTCAGCGCCTTGCGGGTCACGCCTGCCTGCACCCGGCAGTCCAGATCCTCTTCGTTGACCTCCAGCACCTCGGTCATCAGGCTAAGGTCGAGGGAAATCCCGCCACGAATGGCGTTGATATGCCCCTCCAGCGAGGTCCCGGTGCCGAAGGGAATCAGCGGCGCCTTGTGCGCCCGGCACAGGTTGACGACCTCGACAACATCCTCGGTCGAGGTGGCAAACACCACCGCCTCGGGCGGAACCCCGGCGTGATAGGCCTCGTCCTTGCCGTGGCGTTCAAGGATCGCCGCGGCGGTTGAGTAGCGCTCGCCAAAGCGCTGTTTCAAGGCGTTGTGAAGGGCTGCTGGTGTCATGTATGCGTCTCTCCTCCGTCCCTGCGCGCAGCATGAACGCGCGCGCGCGACAAATCAATGCGACGCAGGCTGCAGGTGCGGGATCAGGTCATTGAGATCGTCAAGACACAGGTCGGCCGCATCCCGGGTCACGGGCTTGCCCTGATAGGCCACCCCCAGCCCGGCAGCGCGGATCATCTCGATGTCGTTGGCGCCGTCGCCCAGCGCCACAGCCTGCCCCGCGTCGATGCTCAGGCTGGCGCACTCCTCACGCAGCACGGCCAGCTTGGTCTCCGCCATCACGATCGGCTCCAGCACCCGGCCGGTCAGCCGCCCGTCTTCGAAGTCCAGCCGATTAGCGACCACGCGGTCAAAGCCCAGCGCTGCCCCGACCACATCCGCGATCAGGTCGAAACCACCGCTGACCAGAACCGTCCGCATGCCCGCAGCCCGGCAGGCGTCGAGCAAGGCCTCGGCCCCGACCGACAGCCGAACCTCGCGGGCGATGGCCTCGATCCGCGACAGTTCCAGCCCCCGGAGCATCATCACCCGCTCATCCAGCGCGGTGCGGAAATCCAGCTCGCCACGCATGGAGCGCTCGGTGATCGCGGCGATGGTATCCGCGATCCCGAGTGCTTCGGCCATATCGACGATGGTTTCGGTCTCGGCCACGGTTGAATCCATGTCCGAGACCAGCAGGCGGTAAGGCGCAGCCACGCTCAGGCCTCGGCCAGTTCGGGGAATTCCAGATACCGGCAGCGGTCAATCTGCGGCAGTCCCTGCAGCGTGCTCAGGTCCTCTTCGCTGACCGCGCTGTCGATTTCCAGAAAGGCGATGGCGTCCCCACCGGCGGCCAGACGGCCGAGGTGGAAGTTGGCGATGTTAATCCCGCTCTCCGCCATCCGGGAGCCGACGGCACCGATCAGGCCCGGGGTATCCTTGTTGGTGATGTAGAGCATGTAGCGGCCCAGCGTGGATTCCAGCTGGATGCCCTTGATCTCCGTGATCCGTGGGCGTCCGGCCATCATCGTGCCGGCGATCGAGCGGCGGTAGTCTGGCGTCGACACGAAAATCCGCACCACGGCCTGATAATCACCAGCGCTGTCGGTCCGGGTTTCCTTGACGTTGATCCCGCGCTGGCTGGCCATGTCGCGCACGTTGACGAGGTTAACCGACGCAAACTTGGTGCCGAGGATCGCCGCCAGCGCCGCGTTCGTTATCGGCTCGTGCTTGAGGCCGGAGGCATCGCCGCAGTACTCGATCTGCATGTCGATGATTTCCTCGTCCGTCAGCTGCCCGATCATCGAACCCAGCTGCTTGGCCAGATCGATCCACGGGCCGAGCTTGCGCGCGTCTTCCGCGGACAACGATGGCGTGTTCAGGGCGTTCTGCACCGCGCCATCGACCAGATAGTTGGCCATCTGCTCAGCGACCTGCACGGCGACCTTTTCCTGCGCCTCCTGCGTAGAAGCACCCAGATGCGGGGTGCAGATCACGCCGGGATGACCGAACAGCGGGTTTTCCTTCGCCGGTTCAACGGCGAACACGTCCAGCGCAGCCCCGCGCACGTGGCCGGTTTCCAGCGCAGCCAGCAGCGCCAGCTCGTCGACCAGTCCGCCCCGGGCACAGTTCACCAGCATCACGCCCTTCTTCATCTTGTTCAGCGCGTTGGCGTCGATCATGTTTTCGGTCTGCGCGGTTTTCGGCACGTGCAGGGTGATCACGTCCGCCTTGGCGAACAGCTCGTCGAGCTCGACCTTGGTCACCCCCAGATCCTTGGCACGCTCTTCGGACAGGAACGGGTCGAAAGCCAGCACCTTCAGCCCGATGCCGATGGCCTTGCGCGCCACGATCGAGCCAATGTTTCCGGCACCGACGAGGCCGAGGGTCTTGCCCGTCAGCTCGGTGCCCATGAAGCGGGACTTCTCCCACTTGCCCTCATGGGTCGAGGCGTTGGCCTGCGGAATATGCCGGGCCAGTGCGAACATCATCGCGATGGCGTGCTCGGCGGTGGTGATGGCGTTGCCAAAGGGCGTGTTCATGACCACCACACCATTGCGGGTGCAGGCGTTGACGTCGATGTTGTCGACGCCGATACCCGCGCGGCCGACGACCTTCAGGTTGCTGGCCTTTTCCAGCAGTTCTGCCGTCACCTTGGTCGCGGAGCGGACGGCGAGGCCGTCGTAGTCCGGGATCATGTGCGCCAGCTCTTCGGGGGTCAGCTTGCCGGAGACAGTGACTTCACAGCCGAGGTCTTCAAAGGTTTGCACGGCCTGCGTGGACAGGGAGTCGGAGATCAGGATTTTGGGTTTCGCGCTCATGCTGCGAGTTCCTTTTGTTTGATGGTTTCTTCGGTCTGGCGGGCGAAAGACCAGGCCAGCCATGGCAGCAGGGCTTCGATATTCGCGGTCTCGACCGTGCTGCCGCCCCAGATGCGCAGCCCGGCCGGGGCCGAGCGGTAGCCGTTGAAGTCGTAGCCCGCGCCCTCGGCCTCGATCCGGCTCACCAGAGCCTTGCAGAAGGCGGCCTGTGCCGCGTCATCGAGTGCGAGGAACGCCGGGTCGACGATCTTCAGACACATGGAGGTGGTCGACCGGGTGGCGGGATCATCGGCCAGCCACTCGATCCAGTCGGTGGCCTGCACCCAGGCATCGAGTGCGGCGAAGTTGGCGTCTGCGCGGGCGATCAGGGCCGCGCCGCCGCCGATGCTGTCTGCCCAGTCCAGCGCCGCGAGCATGTCCTCGACAGCGAGCATCGACGGGGTGTTGATGGTCGCGCCTTCAAAGATACCGGCGTTCAGCTTGCCGCCCTTGGTGAGGCGGAACAGCTTGGGCATGGGGCGCTCGGGCTGGTGGCTTTCCAGCCGCGCAACCGCGCGGGGCGACAGCGCGAGCATGCCGTGTGCCGCCTCCGAGCCCAGCACTTTCTGCCACGACCAGGTGACGACATCGAGCTTGCTGAAATCCATCTCCATGGCAAAGGCCGCCGAGGTGGCGTCACAGATGGCGAGGCCTTCGCGGTCGTCGGCGAGCCAGTCGAGGTTCGGCACACGCACGCCCGAGGTGGTGCCGTTGAAGGCGAACACCACGTCGTGCGCCGGGGATACGGTAGCGAGATCGGGGAGCTGGCCGTAGCCTGCGCTCATCACCTGTGCCTCGCCCAGCCCCAGCTGACCGACCACGTCCGTGGCCCAGTCCTTGGAAAAGCTCTCCCACTCCAGCACTGTCACTGGTCGCGGGCCGAGCAGCGACCACAGCGCGATTTCGACCGCGCCGGTGTCAGAGCCGGGAACGATGCCCACGACCCAGTCCTCGGGCAGGCCAAGCAGGGCCTTGGACCGGTCGATGACGGCCTTTAGCTTGGCCTTGGGCTGCTTCGCGCGGTGTGAGCGCCCGAGCGCGGCATCGGCAAGCTTGTCCAGCGACCAGCCGGGAAACTTGGTGCAGGGACCGGATGAGAAATTGGGATCGGATGGTTTTGTCTTCGGGAGACGGTGATCCACCACCGCGGCGGGCGGGTGGTCAGGGTGCCTGCTAACAGGCGCAGCCGCAGGCGCAACAGATGCGCTCGACGGCGTGTCCGCAGCCGCACGCACGGGTGCAGCGAGCGAACGCACGGGGTGCGTCGACATTGTTCAAACCTCTGGTCTGGTGGCGGTTTGCTCCGCCAAGCCAGACCAGAGAAGCGGAATTGGATGACAAAATCAAGACAGCGCCGCGTTATGGGCTGTCGGGCTGCTATCCCTGAAACGCAAGACGCCGGCTCAGGCCACGCTGCCCGGCGCAGCGGTGATCAGGCCGGGGCCAGTTCCACGCGCAGGCCGTCGAGGGCGTCGCTCATTTCCAGCTGGCACGACAGGCGGCTGTTGTCCTGCACGTCCATGGCGAGGTCGAGCATGTCGGCTTCTTCCTCGTCGGCTGCGTTGAGCTTGGGGAACCAGTCGGCATCGACGTAGACGTGACAGGTCGCGCAGGCGCAGCAACCGCCGCAGGCCGCCTCGATATCAAGGCCGGCATCACGGATGATCTCCATCACCTTGTGGCCGTTCTTGGCCTCAATGCTGTGCTCACCGCCGTCCCGATCGGTCACAATAATCGATGGCATAGACCTGTCTCCGCTCAAAGTCCGTTACTGTTCCGCGCTATGTAGGGCGGCTTCGGCAAAATTTAAATGGGAAAAGTGCGCCGAAAAGACCCGCAGGGTGACAAACTGCCCTGCGGGTTACACTCGGACCGGTCTGGCGGTCAGGCAACGGATGCGGCAGGCCCTCAGGCCGCTTCGCCACCGCTTTCCGCGCTGTCGTGGTGGGCGTGAACCCGGCGCTCAGAGACCTGCAGCTTGTTGAGGGCGTGGATGTAGGCCCGTGCAGAGGCGAACAGCGTGTCATAGTCCGCGCCGGTGCCGGAGACCGAGCGCCCGTCCTGGCTGAGCCTGACGGTGACCTTGGCCTGCGCATCCGTTCCGCCCGTGACCGCGTGAACCTGGTAGAGATCGAGCTTCTGCCCGTCCTGCCCGGTGGCTTCCTTGATGCCCTTGAAGATGGCATCAACCGCGCCGTTGCCCTCGGTCGTCACCGTGCGCACCTCACCACGGTCGAGCACGGATACATCAACTCGTGCGACGCCGTGGACGATCGAGTGAATCTTGAGGTCTTCGAGGGTGTAGGCTGCTTCCTGATCGCCCGCGCTGTCATCGACCAGCGCAACGATGTCCTCGTCGGTCACGTCCTTCTTGTGGTCGGCGAGATCCTTGAAGCGGACGAAGGCGTCCTGGAAGGCATTCTCGCCGATATCGCCATAGCCCAGCTGTTCGAGCTTGTTGCGGAACGCCGCCCGCCCCGAGTGCTTGCCGAGCACGAGGTTGGTCTTCTGCCAGCCCACGCTCTCCGGCGTCATGATCTCGTAGGTCTGAGCGTTCTTGAGCATGCCGTCCTGGTGGATGCCGGACTCATGTGCGAAGGCGTTGGCACCGACGATGGCCTTGTTCGGCTGCACCGAGAAGCCGGTGATCGACTGCAGCATCTGCGAGGCCCGGACCAGCTTGGTGCCGTCGATCCGGGTCCAGTACGGCAGCCGGTCGCCCCGTACCTGCAGCGCCATGGCGACTTCTTCAAGCGAGGCGTTACCGGCCCGCTCGCCGATGCCGTTGATGGTGCACTCGATCTGCCGCGCGCCTGCTGCGACACCGCCCAGCGAGTTGGCAACGGCGACCCCGAGGTCGTTGTGGCAGTGGGTGGAGATGGTGCACTGGTCCAGTCCCGGCACCGAATTCAGGAGCATCTTGATCAGCTCGGCGTACTCGTCGGCAACCAGATAGCCGACCGTGTCG
>Ga0163109_10001251_pt1 | contig 20246 bp, 25 predicted proteins | sample CRUFie1St13metaG_FD_108704 | JGI IMG/M metagenome (GOLD analysis project Ga0163109, IMG submission 108704) | Marine microbial communities from the Costa Rica Dome - CRUD Field 142mm St13 metaG | ecosystem: Environmental > Aquatic > Marine > Oceanic > Photic zone | place: Costa Rica: the Eastern... | reverse complement strand
TACACTAGCAGGCTATGGAATTACAGATGGTTATGCAAACTCAGATGTTGACACACATTTAAACACAGGTACAGCAACAACAAATCAAGTTTTATCATGGGACGGTTCTGATTATGACTGGGTGGCACAATCAGGTGGCGGTAGTGGAGACATCACAAGAGTAAATATCACAGCAGGAACAGGGTTGTCTGGTACACAAGATACAACATCAGGCGACCACACACAAACATTAAGTGTAGATGCATCTCAAACGCAAATAACTGCTATAGGCACAATCGCAACAGGTACATGGCAAGCCACAGCTATAGCAGATGGTTATATTTCTTCTGCGGCAACATGGAATGCAAAAATTGCTAATGTGGCAGACGATACTACTCCGCAACTAGGTGGTGACTTAGATGTAAATGGAAAAACTATTGCACATACTTTTGTACTAGGAGCAGATGGAATTGATCATTATACATTTAGTGATGCAGGAAACGTATGGTTTCCAACTACAACAAACGATCCTGTATTATATTTACGTCGTGGAGAACAATATATCTTTACAAATAATTCAGGAGGTTCTCATCCGTTTCAAATAAGAACTAGCTCAGGAGGTTCAGCTTACAATACCGGAGTAACGAACAATGGTGCAAGTAGTGGAAACATAGTATTCAAAGTACCTATGGCGGCACCTGCAACATTGTATTATCAATGCACCAGTCATGGCAACATGGGAAACACTATTAATATAGTATAGGAGTAACTATGAGTGAAAAGTACTACCAGCTAGGAACACACACTTCAGAACAATGGGCAGAGTTACATGCTGAATTAATAGCAGATGGCAATACATATGAATCTGTGCCTAGTAGACAAGTTACAGTTGAAGATGAAAAGATACATAGTCCTACCAGAGGATCATATTTGCTCACAGACGATGAAGCAACAGCATTAAAAGCAGACTCCAGAGTAAAATTTATCAACATTGATTACATGAAGTATCCAGAAACATATGCTCCACCTCCAGATGAGATATATGCTACTCCCCCAAAACTTATCAATAGATATTCAGGATCTGTTAAAGTTTATAGGGAATTCCAAGACTCTAATAACTTAAATTCATCTCATGTTAATAGAACTGGATACCAAATATGGAGATGTATGCAAAAATTAGATCCTTGGGTAGCTAATAGTTATGCAGATAATTTTGTTGCTGATGTAGAAATAAAACAACTTGGTACAGGAAAAGATGTAGATGTGATTGTTGCCGATGATGGTGCTGGATGGATAGGACATCCAGAGTTTCAAAACAACTGTACTGATGCACCTGCGCCTGCTGATTACGTGGGCGGAAATTTATTACCAGGTAACGGAACTTGCGACCTAATGGATTTAGTGTTAGATGCTCCCTATTATTTAGACCCAGACTATTTTAATGCAGATTCTTCTAACAGACTTACAACAAGGTTTGACGGAACAACTGTTCCAGTAGAAAGTTTCGCAAGAGGTTGGTGGACAAACGCATCTAACCGAAGTGCAAAATTTCAATCTTTTGGCACAGTAAGTGGGTTAGGTTCGTCTTACACTAGAAGCAACTGTAATGGTAGCAACACTAGTGTTCCCGGTAGCACAATATGTAGACACTCTACTCCATGTTGTGCTTTGACTTTTGGCAGAACGCAAGGTTGGGCATACAATGCAAATAAATGGGTATTAAATTTATATGGTGGCAATGGTTCAGGTATTGAAACAGGGTTTGATTTGCAAAAACTTTTTCATATGATGAAACCTGTTAATCCAGAATATGGAAATAAAAATCCAACCTTAAGTTCAAACAGTTGGGGGTATAGAGCTAACAAACAACCAGGAGGCACATACTATTATCACTTCAGAGGTGGTGCAGCTACAGCATATACAACAGAATCAGGCATATCTTGGTTAAGTCACATGGGCACACAAGGAGACATTGGACGTTGGAAGTCAGAAATGAAAACCAACTCAATGACAACAGCATTAGATGAATTAATTGAATCAGGTGTAATATTTGTATGTGCGGCAGGAAATAGTAATCAAAAACAAACAAATGACGGACATGCAGATTTTAATAATTATATAGCTACAAATAACTCTGACACTTTAGAAGAAAGTACCTTTTATGAATTTGGTGTAGAAGTCACTGGGACAACTAATCGTAGAGGATTCCCACAACAAGGCGGTAAACATATAAACAGTGATGGAAAAATAGATTACAAAACAATCAACATAGGTGCGTTAGATGATGATTACAAAACATCTAAAGAAGCAAAAGTAGGTTACAGTGATCGCGGCGAAGGTATTGATTGTTATCTACCTGCTGATGGTACACTTGCCGCAAATGTAAAATATGCACCCGAAGGAGCCTATCCATCTACTTATCCAGGATTTACTTACAATAGTGGTTCAGGATCAGGTGTTGGAGAAGATACAGGGTTCAGTGGCACTAGTGCGGCATGTCCTGTTGCCGCAGGATTCATATCAACAGTGTTAGAACACAATAGAGATTGGACTTACAAACAGATAAAACAATGGATTAGAAGTTTAGACAATCAAGATGCATCAAACTTTTACACTGGTTCAGAATCAACCACAGTAAATGATTCAAACTGGACTGATTATAATAGTTTAGAAGGGGGTGACCCTAAGGTACTTTATCAAGCAAATATTGATAGAAGAACACGCAAAGGAAAAAGAAGAATTTTCAGCCGAGGCATACAAATCAATAATGCTAATATTAGGATAAAGAAATAAATTTTAGCTGGTAAATACAGTATAAGGAGTCAAATAAAAAAATGGCTATTCAAAATATTAATATAGGAAACATTGCCAACGATGGTACAGGTGATGATATTCGTGTTGCATTTGGTAAAGTAAACGATAATTTTGAAGAACTTGATCTGCGTAATCCAGGATCACTAACAGCAAGTAATGTAGGTACAGTGGGTGAAGGAGTGTTTGCACAAAAAGAAGGCACAGATTTACAATTCAAAAAAATTGTTGGAGGTACAGGTACGACAATTACTTCAACAAATAATACAATTACAATAGATGGTAGTGCAATTAAACAACTTACCCTTGGCACAGACAATGGTAGTATAATAGTTACAGCTAGTCAAACCATAAGTTTTAATGGCGGAAATGGTATAGCATCAAGACAAAGTGGCAATCAGGTCATTATGGATATTCAAGCAGGTGCATTATCATTTGACACTAATCCTACTCTTGGAGGGGATCTAGACGCAAACGGAAACAATATTATTGGAGTGGATCAATTTACGGCCAACAATGTTAATGCATTAATTTATAATACAGACATTAGACCAATCAATAGTTTTCTTACAGGTTTTGATTTTAAAGATATAGATGTGCAAGTAACTAACTTTATTGACTTTATACTTGCAACCACAGACGTTGACCATGGCACTATAACAAGTCCAGCGAGCTTCACTAGTGACTTTGGCACATTCTAAGGGCAGAGAATGGCAGATTACTGGACTAGGAAATCAGGAGATACTTTAGCAGTACTCCAAGAAAGGGTAACAACAACATTACCACTTCCCCTTGGTGAAACACAAGCTACAATAAATTTAATTGGAGGCAAACTACCTGCAGGATTGCGATTAGATGGTGCTAATTTAGTTGGCACACCATTTGAAGTTGCTAGAGATACCACAAGCCAATTTGTGCTACGAGCAACATACAATAATCTAATCAGCGATAGAACTTACAAAATTACTGTACAAGGAGCCGATGAACCTGATTGGCAAACAGCTGAAGATCTTTTGCCTGTTGGAAAAGGCGATGCATTTTTTGTATTAGATAATCAACTTGTAGATTTTCAATTACAAGCTATAGATAATGATATTGCCGCAGGACAACAATTAGAATATTTTATCGGTAGCGGAGACGGTGTGCTGCCGCCAGGACTTAGTTTAAGTAAATCAGGAAAAATTACAGGCATCGTAGATCCAATACTAGCACTTACACAAGAAACAGGTAACGGTGGATTTGACACTCATGGATACGGAGATGCAGCTTTTGACTTTGCTGTAAAAAGTGATAACGGTTATGAAAGTTTCTTTTATGATAGTGTGACATATGATACCAGCACACCAACGCGGTCTCCAAAAAAATTAAATAGGTACTACGAATTCACTGTAAGTGTGTCAGATGGGGATGTAGTAGCTAGAAGAACATTTAGAATATTTGTAGTAGGAGATGATTTTTTACGTGCAGATAATACTATCATGTTGGTAGGCACTGGCACATTCACAGCAGATAACACATTTATAAGAACGCCTATTTGGCTTACTCCTGGAAACCTAGGATACAAAAGAGCAAATAACTACATCACTTTATTTTTAGATGTAATTGACAGTAACCTTATTACAGGAGTTTTAAGCTATGAATTATTATCAACTAATGATGATGGAACTCCAAGTGTACTTCCCGAAGGCCTTAGATTAGATAGTACTAACGGTGAGATTGCAGGGAGAGTAGGATATCAACCATCAGTCACTAAAGTATTTAAATTTACTATACGTGCTAAACGATCTATCGGTACAGAAATAAATGCTACATTTAAAGATAAAACATTTACATTAACATTGCTAGGAGATGTAGATAGTAACTTATCGTGGATAACTGCCACTGATTTAGGAAATATAAGCAGTAATTATATCTCTACATTAAGTGTCAAAGCTACGTCCACAGTGCCAAATCCAGTATTATTTTATACATTAGAAAGCGGAAGATTACCGCCTGGACTAAAATTAAGCATAGCAGGTGAAATAACAGGAAAAATTAATAGTTTTGGAAGTTCTTCACAATTAGGACTTACAACATTTGATAATGCTAGTTTTCAACTTGATAACAATGTGACAACTATTGATAGAAAATATAGATTCACAATTGGTGTGCAAGATCAATATGCATATTCAAAAATTACAAAAGAATTTAATGTTAGTATTTCTGATCCAGACGATAAATTGTACAGTAATTTATATTTTAAGCCTTTTCTAAAAAGGTCAGACAAAATTGTATATGACACATTTATAGGAGATCCAAGTATTTTCTTACCTGATGCTATATATAGGCCTGATGATAAATTTTTTGGCTTGCAATCAGAAATGAAAATGCTTATGTATGCAGGCTTGGAAACAAAAACTGCACCAAACTATGTATCCGCTGTTGCAAAAAATCATACAAGGAAGAATTTACTTTTTGGAGAAGTTAAGACTGCTGTTGCTAAGACACCTGGAACAAATGATATAGTATATGAAGTTGTTTACGTAGAAATTTTAGATCCACAAGATAAAAAAGGAATGGCTAAAAAAATTAAGATAAAGAACAATAAATTAAATATCAACCAAGCACGTACTGAATCACCATATGAATTTTATGATTATGGAACCGTAGGGGGACTTGCGTCTAATGCAAGAGTAAGTGGTGCTGAATTAATACCTGCTGGTACAAGTCTAGAAATAGTCACACGTTCAGGAACTATTTTAGTTGAAAAAGGAACAACACTAACAGTAATTACAAGAAGTGGAGAAATATCAATAGCTGTAGCAAGCGGAACACCACCACCAGATAGGTTACGTCCTAACAAAGCTAACCCTATTAAAGTGGATACAGATGTATTATCTGTTGATGGAGGAAATGATAATGTTCGGTATATAAGTAATATTAGTAACATGAGAGATAATCTTAAACAAGTAGGAAATACTGAAAATGCATATTTACCTTTATGGATGAGAACAGCACAAGCAGGAAGTGTTGCACCACCAGGATTTACTCCAGCTATTCCATTATGCTTTTGTAAGCCAGGTAGATCAAAAGACGTTTTGTTAAGAATACAAAATGCAAATTTTAAATTTAACCAATTCAACTTTGACGTTGACAGATATATAATTGATAGTACTACAGGAATAAGTAACGAAAGTTATATAGTGTTCCAAAACTATGAGTTTAACGTATAGGGCTGATAAATACATTAGGAGATAGAAAATGGCCAGTAATATTAATTCAGATGCAATTGATGCATTATACCCTGTAGCCGGACAAGATAACGATAGTCAAGGTTTTAGGGATAATTTTAGTACAATAAAAAACAGTTTAGCAACTGCTAAGACTGAAATAACAACGCTTCAGAACGATACTGCAAAGAAAAATGCAGACAATGATTTCAACGGAAATAAAATACAAGAAGCTAATTTAATTTCTACAACAGAACAAACCTATTCTACTGGAGAATTAACTGCAAGCCAAAACATTAGTTTTGAAAATGGCCATTATCAAATTGTTACGGTTGGCGGCGATATTACTATTACCCTAACAGATTGGGCTGCATCTGGAAAACTTTGTAAATTAAGATTAGAAATCAAATCAGACGGAACTGGAAGAGTGTTAACCATCAATGTTGGCAGTGGTGGTAGTTTAAAATTAGACAGAGGATTTTTGTTAAGTGATAGCACAGTACAAGGACAAATGACTAATCCATTAAACTTAGGTGCATTGGAGACATACATAGTTGATTTTTGGACTCATAACGGTGGTTTGACTGTATATGCAAAATTAGCAGGTGAATTTGTATAATGTTTAATCCTTTAGCTACTGACTTTTATGAATTATCAGATAAAATGCTAGAGGAAAAATATACAGAACTTAGAAGAAAATACTGGATGACACAAAATCCGCAAGTACAAATGCAAATGGCAACACTGATTGAACAGATGCGTGAAGAAATAAAAACACGTAATGCCCGCGAAAAAGTCCAACAAGAACAAGATCAAGGCAAAAAAGGACTTGACAATCTCATTAACATCAGTTAATATAGAGATATGCTAATGAAAACAGATGAATTAGGTATTCCACGATTCAGTAATCGGGATTTGGTAGATATGATCTACAGTGGACATATTGATAAATGTCATGTAGTTCTTTGTGACGAATCTGATGATGTTAATAAATTTAACACAGCAATGAAAGAACAAGGATTACCTACTTTAAAAAAATATATTCCATTAGACGTAGATGAAAAAACATTTGACGGTGTATGTCAAGGTGAATGGTTTATGCCTAAAGAATATAAGAAAATAAACTTATATGAATACGTTTTAGGTAAAATAGAAACACCTGCTGAAGACAGTACAATGGAACGTGTTTGGGAAGAATTAGATGCATTTAAACAACGTGATATGCATGATCTTTTACGTTACATGATTTATCTAGTAGACTTCATGCGTGAAAATAAGATCGTATGGGGAGTAGGTAGAGGTTCAAGTGTAGCAAGTTATGTATTATATTTGATTGGTGTGCATCGAGTTGATTCAATCCAATATGGACTGGATTGGAGAGAGTTCCTTAGATAAGTAATGAATAAAGGAGATAGATTATGGCTATGAAACAACCAGGTCGTAAGCAGTACAGAACAATGCAAGGAAAAGCTATTGATATGGACATGCTTAGACAAAAAAATGAACTAACTCCGGCTGTAGGCAATGCAAGAGTAAATGCACGTGGAGACGAATTAGGCCCAGGCGGACAAATTATCAAAAAACGTGAGGATGTATTAAAATCCTACTACGAAGAAAATCCGGCTATGCCAGATGAAATCGCAGTTAAAAAACCTGAAGTAGAGTCTATTATTGAACCTGACCAGTTTAACAATAAAGCACAAAAACATGAAGAAGATGAATGGATTGAAGACGAAAACGGTGACTTTGTAAAAAGAGGTGAAAATGATTAAAGGAAAACTTACTCCAATTCGAGACCACGTAATAGTTGAAGAAATGAACTTCGGTGAACAAAAGACGAAAGCCGGACTTATTATTTTATCAGACGATGGTATAGATAGAGGTATCCGACCACGTTGGGGGCGTGTATACGCTAAAGGACATGAAAACATTGACGATTACGATGTAGGTGATTGGGTTTTAGTTGAACACGGCAGATGGACACGCGGTGTAGAAATTGAAACAGATGGTCAAAAAATGAAACTAAGAATGGCTGAAGTAGACAGTATACTGATGTGGAGTAGTGAGCAACCAAGCGATGTACAGTTTGGTATTGAAACAGACCTAAGTGCACCTACTCATACTGCAAAGGATTTTGCTAATGGATAAAGTAGATTTAAACAAATATCAACAATTTGTTTCTAGTGTAACAAGTGAAGAAAGCAATTCAAAAACAGCAATGGCTACACGTATGGAAGCAATTGAAAGTCAAAGCTCTGTTAATACGGCTTTGTTAATGACAGGTGCAATTGGTATAGCAAGTGAAGGAGGAGAATTTGCAGAGATTATTAAAAAATGTATCTTCCAAGGTAAACCAATGGACGATGAAACTGTATTTCATTGTAAACGAGAACTTGGTGATATTATGTGGTATTGGATTAATAGTTGCCGTGCTCTTAACTTGGACCCTAACGAAGTGATTGCAGAAAATGTAAATAAGTTAAAAGCAAGATATCCCGGTGGGGAATTTGATGTTTATTATTCAGAAAATAGAGAAGAGGGAGATTTGTAATGCAGACAGATTATTCAAGATATAACACACAAACAGATGTGCAATTTGATCAAGGCTTAAGACAACTTATGCTAACAATGTACAATCATACTGCTAGTGGATTAGCAGTAAGTGGTGCAGTGGCATGGCTTACTTATAGTAGTGGACTAATGTACGCAATGGGCAGTTTACTTTACGTTGCAATGTTTGCACCATTAGGAATGATTTTTTGGTACAGTTTTGCAGGACAAAACTGGAGCCTTAAAAAACTTGGTGTGTTTTACTACGCTTTTGTAACACTGATGGGACTAAGTTTAAGCACTATTTTTGCAGTTTACACTGCTATGAGTATTACACAGGTGTTTTTTATAACCAGTGCAACGTTCGCAGGTGCTAGTTTGTATGGATACACAACCAATAGAGATCTAACTTCATTAGGAAGTTTTTTGTTTATTGGACTAATTGGTATTATTATTGCAAGTATTGTAAATATCTTTTTGGCAAGTAGTGCATTAATGTTTGCTATTAGTATTATTGGTGTTTTAATCTTTACAGGATTGACAGCTTATGACACACAAACTGCAAAAAGTATCTTCTTACAAACCAGAGACGAAAGATACGGTATTAAATTTGCAATTAGTTTATATCTTAACTTTATAAACTTATTCCAAATGTTATTAATGCTTTTAGGCAACAGAGAATAAAAAAAACTACTTGACTCCTATCAGTTTATGCGTTATAATGTATAAAAATGATAGGAGTTTTCTTTTGGCAGGAGTTGTAGAATGAAAGAGTTATGGGTAGAAAAGTATCGTCCCAATACGGTAGATGGTTATGTATTTAGAGATGAAGCACAAAGATCACAGGTTAAAACATGGATAAAAGACAAAACTATTCCACATCTATTATTTTCTGGAAATGCTGGAATTGGAAAGACGACATTAGCAAAATTATTGTTCAACGAATTGGAGTTGAACGATTTAGATATCTTAGAAATAAACGCAAGTCGAACAAATAGTGTTGATGACGTAAGAGATAAGATTGTAAACTTTGTACAAATGATTCCATTTGGTGACTTCAAAGTTGTGCTACTTGATGAGGCAGATTATCTGTCGCCAAACGCCCAAGCGGCACTACGTGGCGTAATGGAAGAGTATCATACTACTGCACGTTTTATTCTTACTTGTAACTATCCAAATAGAATTATTCCTGCACTACATTCAAGATGCCAAGGCTTTCATATAGCAAAAATTGATCAAACAGAGTTTACTGCCCGTGTTGCAGAAATATTGATTAATGAATCTATCACTCCCAATATAGATATATTAGATACATATGTGAAAGCTACATATCCTGATTTACGTAAATGTATAAATATGGTACAAATGAACTGTCAAGATAACAGTTTACTTGCTCCACATGAAGGTGATACAGGAGAAAGTGACTGGAAACTTGAAATGGTTGAACTGTTTAAAGCAGGTAAGATACAAGAAGCACGTAAGTTACTATGCGGCACAGTACGTCCAGAAGAAATGGAAGATATATTTCGTTGGTTATATGATAATATTGAACTGTTTGGTGATGAAGAAAAACAAGACCAAGCAGTATTGATTATTAAACAAGGATTAGTAGATCATACTCTAGTAGTTGATCCAGAAATAAATTTAGCGGCAACACTAATTAGATTAGCGAGGTTGTAAGTGACATACATTGTTAATGAGGATTGCATAAATTGTAAACATATGACTTGTGTAGAAGTATGTCCTGTTGACTGTTTTTATGAGGGTAAAAACATGTTGGTAATAAATCCTGATGAATGTATAGATTGCGGAGTTTGTGAGCCAGAATGTCCTGCAGATGCAATTTTATCTGAAAGTGCATTAACTAATGAGCAAGCAGACATGTGGATAAATTTTAATAGAAAGTGGGCAGAACAATGGCCCAACATTACAGAAGCAAGACCTCCAGCACCAGATGCAAAAGAATGGGAAGGGGTACCTAATAAACTTGAGGAGTATTTTAGTGAAGAGCCAGGACAAGGGGACTAAATTAATAAACGACATAGTTCGTGTTAATGTACTACAAGAAGAAATAGAATATTATAAAACACTGTTACAACCACATGATACAGGACATATACACACTACTATAGGTTTTTTACGTAGACGTGTTGAGGAACTAAAAGGAGAAGCACCGTGGCCGTTAGATTAATATCATATAGCAAAGCATCAGAATTTGAAACATATCCAGACCAGCATCCTTTAAATTGCCAAGATCTAATTGCATATTGTGCAAGAGTTAGTAATCCTAGCAATCAAATGAACACTGAAACAAGTGAAAAACTTATACGTTATTTGGTAAAACACGCTCACTGGTCACCTTTAGAAATGGTTAATGCTTGTTTAGAAATAAAAACTACTAGAGATATTGCACATCAAATTGTTAGACACCGTTCTTTTTCGTTTCAAGAATTTTCACAAAGGTATGCTGATCCAGAAACACAAGGAGATTTGTTTGAGTATAGTGAAGCTAGACTACAAGATACAAAAAATAGGCAAAATAGTATTTCAATAGATGATCAAAAATTACAAGATGAATGGAAAAACAGGCAAGAAGAAGTTGCCTTGGCGGCAAAATATGCTTACGATTGGGCAATCGATCAAGGTATAGCCAAAGAACAAGCAAGAAAAGTTTTACCAGAAGGACTGACTAAGACAACACTTTATATGAATGGCACTTTACGTAGTTGGGTGCATTATATAGAACTACGCAGTGCTAATGGTACCCAAAAAGAACATATGGATATTGCAAAAGAATGTGCATTAGTAATTGCAAAAATATTTCCAATGGCTAAAGATCTGTGATTGAAGAACTTTATAATACATGGAACATTAAAAAAGAACATATATTCAGTGATCAATTTACAGGTTACGAAACAGTATATGATAAATTAAATTATACAAAAGAAGACTATGATAATGATCCAGAAAATATTACAAACAAAGTTTTCGATGTTTATCGTAGCATTAACCTTGTGCCTATTATATATTATACTGAACAGGGAATCATCACAGCAATTCGAGAATTTAGAGCAAAGTCCTATACAGGTGTTAGAGCTGGAGCCATTGGACTCGGCAACAATTCGGGTCAGACGATAAACCGTTTCCTATTTCCCAATATGATGACTGCAGAGCCTAAAGGTCGAGGTAGTAACAGTTTAAAAGATAGATTTTTTAATGACGATAAACTTCGTCGTGCAATAAGAATATGTTTTGAATTTCGTGACGGGAATAATCTAGTGTATCCTACTGCAATGCGTAGGGCACTAGAACTTGTTACAGGCGAAAATGTTACAAATTTTAAGGCACAAAATGCAAAAGCTATTGTTGAACATTTATGTCCAGTGCTTTGGGGAAATATATATGATTACAGTGCAGGATATGGAGGTAGATTGTTAGGCATAACTTCTAGTAATATGCGTTATAATTACATAGGAATAGATCCCAATACTGAAACAATTAAATATCTTAATTATTTAAATAATTGTATAGAAGAAGCAGTAGGAATAAAAGGCGAAATTGTACAAAATGTTAGCGAAGAGTATCAGCCTAACAATATTGATCTAGCATTTAGTTCGCCACCTTATTTTAATTTGGAGAAATACTCAGATGAAGAAACACAGTGCATGGTACGTTATCGCACCCTTGACGAATGGTTTAGTGGATATGCTGAGCCTACTATTAAGAACATTTATAAAAGTCTTAACAAGGATGGAATATTTGCTACAAACATTGCGGATTACAAAACCTATGGCCAAAAAGAGCCGATCCAAGTCGTCAATGATTGGATCTCACTATCTGAAAGAATAGGTTTTAAACATGTTAAAACTATTAAAATGATGCTTAACACACGCCCCGGTGTAGGTAACAACAAAACCGAAGGACGTGAAAAATTTGAGGGCGTATATGTTTTTCAAAAGTAGGGGATATTCTCCCCTACTTTTTATTCATCTCCATATACTTCAAGTACCTCTTTGACCGCTTGATGTCGTTCAATATCTCCCTGTGTAAAATAGACTATGTCTAGGTGCGTACTATTTGTTTTCTCAAGTAGTTTTGTAAAATCAATTAATCCGTTGTCACTGATTCTATCTGCTTGAGCAAGATCTCCTGTAACAGCCATAAATGAGCCTTCACCTAAGCGTGTTAATAACATTTTCATTTGATTAGGTGTAGCATTTTGCATTTCATCTGCTATGATATAACTCTTTTTAAAAGTTCTACCACGCATATATGCAAGTGGAGCTATTTCTACAATGCCTTCTTCTATCATACCTTCTATATCTTGTGATGTAAAATAATCTCTAAAGACATCAAATATTGGTCTTGTCCATGGTGCCATTTTTTGTTCTAATGTGCCTGGTAAAAAACCTAAATTCTCATCTACAGATACTGCCGGCCTTGTAACTATTATTTTATCTACTTTGCCTTCTTTGAAATACTTTACTGCGGCTTGCACTGCTAACAATGTTTTACCAGTACCTGCCGGGCCAATTCCAAAGACTATATCTTTTTCTTGGCTTAAAAGTTTTAATATGTAATGTTCTTGATTTTTGTTTCTTGGAATAAGTCGAACTGTTTGTTGTTTTTTTGGAAAATTTACTATGTTTGAAAATTGTGGTGCAGCGCGGCTACGCTGTTTCCTTTTTGCACCCATTAAGTTTCCTCCTTGTTATGGAATGATCTTGTAGAGCGTGTTCCCTCAAGGGCAGTTGCCCTACACAGTATTTATCACCTTACTTTGCATTTGAGCTAAATACATAAGTAAAAAGGAACAAAAAATGCAAGACGTTTATGACATCATAAAAAATGTAGAACAAATATACGAAAGCAATACTAGCTTCCAAATCCTAAAAGATAGCGAAAGAGTGCTTGACGAACTAGATTTATATGTTTATGAAAACTGGTCTAATGGTGAACTGGCATATGGTCCAAAAATAGATAGACATTGGGTTACTATTGGACTTATGTGGCCTAGGGCACAAATGCCAGATCCAATGGGAGGAAAGCGGTTATTAGATTATGATTGTAAAGTATCCTATAAAAAAGATAATTTAATTGTTCCAAGAAAAATACGCAAACAAGAGGACTTTCGTCCAGGTACTAAAAAAGGCAAATTAGATCGAAAACCAATTTGGCTTGTAGAAATAATGATGCCAAAAAAATTAATTGGTGATATGTTTGAAGGTTATGTAACAGCTGAACCTACCCCTAAGCAACCACAAGGTGAACAACCTGCTGATGCAGCGGCGGCTGGAGCACCTGGTGCCCCTGATGCGGCTCCTGCGGCAGCACCAACACCGGAGGCTATATAATGACATTACAAGCAGGAGATTTAGTTCATTTAGTTGATAACGTGTTAGAGATTGACAGTTACAAAAGCAAAATGGGCGATGATGCAAATATTATCACAGTAAGTTTCAGCGTTAAAAATAAGCATGCGGCAGACGATCTAAATGAATTTATTGAAAAAGGTTATTCATTCGTATTAGACAGTGACGTTACAGTTGGTGAACAATCAGATGGCATGTATAGAGTATTTGTAGAAATAGAAAGAGATAAAAGTGCCGCTGATAACATATTTGAAATAATAGATGGTGTTAGAAAATTATCTTCCGTAGATGATTTTCGCTATCGCTATTACAAAAACTTTCGAAGTGAAGAATTAACATTAGAAAATTTAGCTAAAGATGTCCCAACAGATCCTGATTCATATGGAATCACAGCAAATGAAACTAATTTAAGTAATTACAAAAACTTTTTTAACAGAAGTTATTTAGAAGAAAGTTATATGATCGGTGATAAACTAGTAGTAAAAAAAGCATATGCAGATCCTATAACTTTTGATTTTTTAGAATTTACAACCAGTAAAAATTTGCGTATAGATGAAGCATTCAATGTAAATGCATTCGCAGAAATACTCTTTTTGACAAAGTACCTTGGAGACTACAACATAAGTAAATATGGAGACAAAATTGTCTTAGAAAATAAGGGTCATGCCCTTGTAGTTAAAAGGATCTAATATATGGCAAAAGAACATTTTAAATTTGATTTCGAACCCTGGATGGCCGAAGAATTAATTCATCGTGACGATTGGAACGAATGGTATGAGGCAATGTGTGAAATACTTCCGCTTTGGGGAGTTGACACTATTGAAAGAGTCGCAATGTTTCTCGCACAGTGCGGACATGAATCGGGTGGTTTTAGGGTATTAAGTGAAAACTTGAATTATAGTGCTAAAGCTCTAAACACTATTTTTCCTAAGTACTTTAGAAGAGCAGGAAGGGACGCAAATGAATATCATAGGCAACCTGAAAAAATTGCTAACGTCATTTACGCAAATAGAATGGATAACGGTGACCCCTCTTCCGGTGACGGCTGGATGTATAGAGGTGGCGGCATACTACAGCTTACCGGTAGATATAATTATACAAAATTTGGAGAAGCAGTCGATATGTCACCAGAACAAGCAGTCGACTATGTCAGAACCAAAAAAGGTGCATTAGATAGTGCATGTTGGTTTTGGGATACAAACAATATAAACAAATGGTGTGATGCTATGGATGTTGTAGGTGCAACTAAACGCATCAATGGAGGCACTATAGGTTTAGATGATCGTAAAAAACATTATCTACATGCAATAGATGTATTAGGTGGTGATTTTGAAGAGCCAGAAGTAGACTATAATCAAACAATTAGACAAGGATCACGTGGTCCCCTAGTAGCAGAAGTACAAGAGAAACTTGACATACATCCTGCGGATGGTATATTTGGACCAGGCACTGCACGTATTGTCAAAGAATGGCAAAGTTCAAACGGACTTACTGCTGATGGTATTGTTGGTCCTAAAACATTAGGAAAATTGCTAGGATAGACGTTATGGGTGCTAAATTAGCAATAGTGTTTTTTATGTTAATGGTTGCAATGGCAGGCGTTGGTAGTTGGTATTACAAACAAACGCAACAAAAAATTGCAACCTTGCAGGAAAATAATGCAAAGTTAGAAGTAGCTGTAGATACAGCAGAGTCTAGTATTGCAACTTTACAAGCAGATGCACTTAAAAGTGCAGAACTTACAAAAAAATTACAAAAAGATTTACAAAAAGCAGAACGTTATGGTGATAACTTACGTAATAGATTACGTGAGTTGGATCTTGTACAGGATGCTATACGAGATAGTGCAAATTTAGAAGGAAGGATGAATGGTGCCACAGCTAAATTATGGCGTGAGCTTGAAGACGTTACTGGTGGTAGCGGGAACGCTCCTCTTCCTAACTGGTTGCAGTCTGATACCGGAACCGGAAGTCAAGATAGTAACACAGATAGAGAAAACAACAGTTCCAATAGCGGCTCGACCAAAACCCGTTGATCTAGTAGATACTAGAGTATACGTAGTTACTAAAGAAAATTATGATGCATTTGTAAAAGAATTTACAGAAGAGCATGGCGAACTTGCTTATGTAGTTTTATCAATGAAAGATTATGAAAATCTTGCGTTGAATATAGCAGATTTACGTAGATTCCTTGAACAACAAAATGAAATAATAGTGTACTATGAAGATGCACTAAAGCCCAACGAAGAAAATAAAGCAACCAACAAATAAACAATATTATCTGCATAAATACTTTGTAAGGAGTTAATATGTGGGAAATGATAGAACGCATGGCGAATGATCGTCTATGGATCTACACAGCATTAGCTGGTTCTCTTTTTGGCGCCGCATTTTTATTTTGGTTCAAAGACACACGTATGGCTACATGGGCAGTAGCAAAGTTTGATCGTACATTAGAATATCTTGCACTTAGATGGGGCTGGACATGGCTACAAAATGATCCAAATGCTTGGCGTATAAAATATCCAAAAATAACTTCTAAAATAGACGAGCTAGAAGACAGAATAAAAAAATTGGAGTCAAAATGAAAAAGTTTGTACAAATCGATAAGGGACATAAGTTTACACTTACACAGATAGATTTAGCAAAGGTTGATTTGACTAAACCTAAAATCAAAGTTGATTCAATTGTAGGCAGAGGAAGTGGCCCATTAAAGAAAAATGTCTTAGGCACCAAACCAAAAGAGGGATAGTATCATGCCAAGAATGAAGCCAGAAGATCTTGACAAATCAAAAGAAATAGAAACAAAACCAGATGCAGAAGTTGCAGTGCCTGCAAGCACAACAGGAGCTACTAAGAAAGTCAAACTAGATCTAGAAGTAGATACTAGCGTAAAAGACTTAGGTCCTAACCCATATGCAAAAGTAATACATTTAGCAAGAGCTGTAGATAGTTGGAGAATTTTTCCAAGATTATTTCTTACAGTTTACATAATATTATTATACAGATGTGTGATTTGGTATATGAACTTACCAGATCCTACAATGGAACAATCAGGACTAATTAGTATAGTAGTAGGTGCCGGCGCGGCATGGTTTGGTTTATACACCGGAACTGATAAATCTAACAAATAAACCCGCTAAGTATTAGTATGGATTACTACAACATACTAGGTGTCAGCCGTACAGCAACAGATTCTGAAATAAAAGCCGCATATAGAAAACTTGCTATGCAATACCATCCTGATAGAGGCGGCAATAGTACAAAATTTGCACAGATAAATGAAGCCTATGAAGTATTGAAAGATCCGCAACGTAGATCCACATACGATAATCCACAACCACAAGGCTTTAATTTTCGTACAGGCAATATGCCTCCTAATTTTGAGGACTTATTTTCACAATTTGGCTTTAATAGACGAAAAGCTATGCAAAATAGGAATGTTCAAATTGGACATACAATAGAATTAGAAGATGTTTTTAGAGGTAAAAGTGTTATAACAAAATATAATTTACAATCAGGCAGAACAGAAACACTAGAAATAAATATTCCGCCAGGTGTCAAGCATAACGATGTTGTTAATTTTCGTGGATACGGAGATGATAGTATTCCTAATATACCTAGAGGCGATTTAATATTAAAAATAAGGGTAAACAAACACCCTAAATGGGAGAGAGAAGAAAATAATTTGTTATGTATAATAAATGTTGATGTATTTGACTGTATTTTAGGAGGCAAAGTGGATTTAAAAACATTAGATGGAAGTGCTCTTAGCATAAATATTCCGCCGGCCACTAATGCAGGTACTGTATTAAGTGTAGGTGGATATGGATTACCTGATGTAAGTACAGGCAAAAGAGGCAATATATACGTTAAAATTAAAACTAAAACTCCAAGAATAAAAAGTAAAAGTTTAGTAAAACAAATAAGAGCAATACAGGCAGAATTGAACAAATAAACCTTTGACAATTATAAGAGAAAATGTTATAGTATATAAAAATAAAACAGTGGAGACCTTAAATTGGTAGAACCAAGTAAAGAATTACAATTAGTATTTGATAAAGCAATTAAAGATGCGACTAAATTACAACATGAATATGTTACTTTAGAACATCTACTTTTTGCAATGATGTGTAGTGACAACTTTTTTACTTTAGTAAAAGGGTTTGGTGCTGATGTAGAATATATTAAAAGCAACTTAGAACATTTTTTGAAAAATAATTTGGCAGATATCAAAACAGATAAACAAAGGTATAAACCTAAGAAAACTGCAACAGTAGAAAGAGTTTTGAATAGGGCATTTACACAAGTATTGTTTAATGGTAGAAGCAATATTGAACTTGTTGATGTTGCACTAAGCATTTTGAGCGAACAAAAGACACATGCAAACTTTTTCTTACAAAAAGGTGGTGTTGAAAAAGAAGCCTTTGCTGAATATGTAAGTGGAGAAAGTGCAGATATTGAAGACGGACAACTAACAGGCGAAGCCGCAAAAGCATTAAAGGCTTTCACTACTAATTTAAATGATCAAGTGCAGAAAGAAAAAGTAGATCCTGTAATTGGAAGAGCAGAAGAGCTAGAAAGCATAGCATTAGCACTTGGTAGAAGAAGTAAAAACAATGTTTTAATGGTGGGCGATCCTGGGGTTGGTAAAACTGCTATTGCAGAAGGACTTGCATGGAATATTGTAAATGATCAAGTGCCTACATTTTTAAAAGAATATGAAGTATATAATTTAGATATCGGTAGTATGCTTGCAGGATCTAAATATAGAGGTGATTTTGAAGAACGTTTTAAGTTAGTGCTTGCCGGATTACGTGGTAAAGGTAAAACAATTATGTTTATCGACGAAGCACATATGATAAGCGGAGCAGGTGCTGGTGGTGGTAACAGTGCAAATGATCTTGCTAACATGCTTAAACCAGCACTTGCTAAAGGTAATATCAAAGTAGTTGCTTCTACAACTTGGGAAGAATATCGTAAGTTTTTTGAAAAAGATAGAGCTTTAATGAGAAGATTCCAAAGAGTGACTATTGACGAACCAACTCCAGAAGTTACAAAAGATATTTTACATGGCATAAGAAAGTATTACGAAGACTATCATCAGACTAAAATTACTGATGAAGCTATAGATGAAGCAATTAAACTAAGTGTGAAGTACCAGTCTGATAAAAAACTACCTGACAAAGCTATTGATCTAATCGATGTTGCTTGTTCAAGATTTAATTTAAAAGGCACAAAAGTACGTAAAAGGCTTGTTACTGCGACAGGAATACAATTTGAATTAAGTAAAATGGTCAAAATAGATGCAGAACAAATTGCACAAAAAGAAACACAAAATCTTAAAAATTTAGAGAAAAATCTAAAAGGAGTTGTGTATGGACAAGACGAAGCGATTGAAAATATTGTAGATAAAATATTAGTAGCACAAGCAGGATTAAAACCTGATGATAAACCTGTTGGAAGTTTTGTTTTTATGGGTCCTACTGGTACAGGAAAAACTGAAACGGCAAAGCAACTTGCTAATGCATTAAGTGTTGAACTAGTTCGGTTTGATATGAGCGAATATCAAGAAAAACATAGTGTTTCAAAGTTAATTGGATCACCTCCAGGATATGTAGGACATGAAGATACAAGTGGATTATTGATCGAAAAGTTACAGGAAAATCCTAACTGTGTATTATTACTAGATGAAGTAGAGAAAGCACATCCAGATGTATCTCAAATCTTATTACAAGTAATGGATAATGGTAAAGTTACTAGTTCTAACGGCAAAGAAGCAGATGCACGTAATTGTATTTTAATTTTAACTACTAACTTAGGTGCAGTTGAAGCTGAAAAAAACAATATTGGGTTTGATTCTCCGGAAAAAGAATATGAAGATGAAGAGATGAACAAATATTTTAAGCCGGAGTTTCGTAATAGACTTGATGCTACAATAACCTTTGCTACACTAACAAAAGAAGTGATGCTTAAAATTGTAGGAAAGTTCTTAGTTGAACTAAAAGGGATGATTACTGACAAAAATGTTACAATGGAAATAACAGATGAAGCGTTAGATTGGTTAGTAGAAAAAGGCTTCAATAAAAAAATGGGTGCAAGACCACTACAACGTGTTATTGATAAAGAAATAAAACGTCCATTATCAAGAGAACTGCTATTTGGAAAACTTCTTAAAGGCGGTAAAGTAAAAGTAGATGTAGTTAAGGATGAACTTAAAGTTGAATCTATAAAGGAGGTAGTTAGTGAAGAAAGTAGAGACTAGAAAATTATTTTTTGGAAAATATCTCTACAAAATTACACTAATGAATGTGTTAGGTTCAATT
>Ga0163109_10001250_pt1 | contig 20251 bp, 15 predicted proteins | sample CRUFie1St13metaG_FD_108704 | JGI IMG/M metagenome (GOLD analysis project Ga0163109, IMG submission 108704) | Marine microbial communities from the Costa Rica Dome - CRUD Field 142mm St13 metaG | ecosystem: Environmental > Aquatic > Marine > Oceanic > Photic zone | place: Costa Rica: the Eastern... | reverse complement strand
TGGTGGGGGCCGAACCGCCGCCTGATCCGCCGCCCCCGCCCTTTCGGCGGCCTCGACGTCGCTTGCTGCTACTCATCGTCCGGGGAACTCCTTCTTGAAGGCCCTGCTGTGATCATGAGGTTCGTTCCATCGTCTGGTTCACGCCACGAGCGGCGTGTCTCACTGGTGACCCGTGGGGAGTCCCCCTCGGGTGTCACGGAACGGGTTGTCTTTCGACTTGACGCGTTGAGTCCCGAACGGTCGTCCGCTGATCCCTGGGGATCGACGAGGAGCGACGGGCTTGCGTCCGCACCGGTGGTGGATCACCGGAACGACGGGAGTATCGTCGACCATGCACCGGTGGTCAAGTGGCGGACGCCGGTCAACGACCGGTCAGGACCTCGACGATGCGGTTCGCGGCCTGGCCGTCACCGTAGGGGTTCTTCTGCATGGCCATCTCTTCGTATGCGGCGGCATCATCGAGCAGTCGCGAGACCTCGGACTGGATCCGATCGGGGTCGGTTCCGATGAGGCGGACGGTTCCCGCCTCGACTCCCTCCGGACGTTCGGTGGTCTCCCTCATCACGAGAACGGGCTTCCCGAGACTGGGCGCCTCCTCCTGGACGCCCCCCGAATCGGTGAGGACCACGCGCGCGCCCGACATCAGGCGGACGAAGAGGCGGTAGTGGACCGGCGGCAGAAGCAGGATGTTCCCGTACGAGCCCAGCTGCTCGTGGACGACGTCCTTCACGTTGGGATTCAGGTGCACGGGATAGATGATCCGGTGCTCCGGATAGCGTGCGGCGAGCGCGGCGAGCGCCGAGCAGATGTCCTGGAAGCCCTGCCCGTGGTTCTCCCGGCGGTGTCCGGTGACCAGGATGTAGGGCTGGTCGTCGAGCGTCGCTCCGGCGGGGGCGCCCGCGTCGGTGAGGAGACGGCCGAACTCCTGGTCGATGCCGGCGAGGAGGGCGGGGTCGGAACGCTGTCGTTCGACCTCGAGCATCAGCGAGTCGATGACGGTGTTGCCGGTCACGTGGATGGAGGCGTCGTCGACGTGCTCGTGGAGGAGATTCTGACGCGAGCCCTCGGTCGGAGCGAAGTGATGCGTCGTCACCCGGCTCGCGATGAGACGGTTCGCCTCCTCTGGGAACGGCTGGCGCAGGTCGCCGGTCCGGAGACCGGCCTCGACGTGTCCGACGGGGATGTCGCGATAGAAAGCACTGATGGCCCCGCACATGACGCTGGTGGTGTCGCCCTGCACGAGGACCACGTCGGGCTTGACCTCGGCGAGCATGCCGTCGAGAGCGTCGAAGAGTCGCGCGGTGAGCCCGGCGAGGGTCTGGTTGCCGGACATCACGCCGAGGTCCACGTCGGCGGTCATGTCGAAGACGTCGAGGACCTGGGCCAGCATCTCTCGGTGCTGCCCGGTCGAGACGAGAACCGGCTCGAGACCGTCCGCCGCCGCACACGCCTTGTAGACCGAGGCCATCTTGATCGCCTCGGGACGGGTGCCGATGATCACTGCAACGCGGGTCATGCGATCGTTCTCCTCTGGAGCGGGGGATGTCAGTCCTGACGGTTGTGGAAGAGCCCGCAGATGTCGAAGACGACCTTCTCGCGGAGCCACTGGTGCGGCATGCGCTTGAACTGTCGGTGTCCGACGAGCAGCAGGACGATGTCCGCATCCTCGACGCCCGCCTGCATCTCGCGCAGCGGAAGCGAGTCGTGTTTCTCGATGAAGGGTTCCACCGCCCACACCTCGCCGATGCCGGCGGCGTGGAGCTGCTCGGCGATCTCGACTGCCGGAGACTCGCGCAGGTCGTCGACGTCGGGCTTGTAGGCCAGCCCGAGGCAGGCGATCTTGGGGCTCTTGAAACGTTCCGCCTTGCGTCGGACCCGGTCGACCACCCAGTGGGGCTTCGCCTCGTTGACCTCTCGAGCGGTGCGGATGAGGTTCGAGGTCTTCGGGGCCAGCTCGACGATGAACCAGGGATCGACCGCGAGGCAGTGACCACCGACGCCGGGTCCGGGAGAGAGGATCTCCACCCGCGGATGTCGGTTCGCGAGACCGATCAGTTCCCAGACGTCGATCTCGAGCTCCTCGCAGAGCACCGACAGCTCGTTGGCGAAGGCGATGTTGACGTCCCGGAAGCTGTTCTCGACCAGCTTCGCCATCTCGGCGGTCCGGGCCGTCGTCTGCAGGATCCGGCCGGAGACGAACTTCGCGTAGAACTCGGCCGCGGCCTCGGTGCTCGCGTCGTCGATGCCGCCGACGATGCGGTCGTTCTCGACCACCTCGCGGAGGATGCGACCGGGAAGCACGCGCTCGGGCGCATGGGCGACGTGGAAGGACCCGGGGGCGAGGCCCGATTCCTCGGCGACGATCTCGGCGACCCGTTCGGTGGTGCGGGGAGGACTGGTCGATTCAAGCAGGACGATGTTGCCCTCCTTGACGAACGAGGCGATCTGCCGCGATGCGCTCCAGACGTAGTCGAGGTTCGCGGTGTTGTCCTCGCGGATCGGCGTGGGCACGCAGATCATGAACACGTCCGCCTCCGCGGGCTCGAGGTGTGCCTTGAGACGACCCGCCTCCACCGCGGCCCGGACGAGCAGGTCCAGTTCGGGTTCAACGATGTGGGTGTCGCCGGCGTTGATCGTGTCCACGACGGAGGCGTTGACCTCCACGCCGTGGATTGAGAATCCGCGAGCGGCGAGTGCGGCGGAGGTCGGAAGCCCGATGTAGCCGAGCCCGATCACACAGATGCGTTCGAAGTTGTTGGTCGGTGTCATTGGAGTCCAGGAGCGGCTCTCGCTGGTCCGGTCCTTTGTTGGTGGGGTTGATGTGCAGTAGACGCAGGAACCTCATCGGTCCGATGGAATGATCCTACCAGCAGAAACTCGATTCTTCCCTCAATAGACGCAGTTCCCAAGGTCCGGAATAACCTGACCGGAATCAGCTCGTCACCGCGCGGATGGACGTGAGTGCGATGACGAACTCGTCGATCATGCGTTCGAGGTTGAGCTCCTCGTCCACGATCCGGTAGCCCTCGAGGCCGAACCTTCGAAGTCGTGCACAGTCGCTGAAGGCATCCTCGAGGCACTCCTGCAGGGACGTGACGTCTCCGGGCGTCATCAGCCAGCCGTTCTCCTCGCGGACGAGATCGAACTGGGTCCCGTCCCCCTCGGCCGAGATCACGGGGAGGCCCCATGACATCGCCTCCTGTATCGCCAGCCCGCCGAGGCCGGGCAGCACGAAGAGGTCCGCCTGCTTGAAGGCGTCGGCCAGTTCGTCACCGTAGAGCGAACCACGGAAGGTCACGTCACCCGGACACATGGAATCGGCCTGCTGCCTGATGACCTCGGTCCCGGGACCGTCGCCCACGATCTCGATCCGGGGGCGGACACCACCGTCCATTCGCGAGACCGCCTCGAACAGCAGTTCAAGCCGCTTGCCCTCGTAGAGCCGTCCCACGAAGAGGATGACGGGTCGTTCCTGAAAGGCGTCGGGACGTTCGGGCGGGGCATGCGTCGGCCGGGGGGTGGCGGCGTTGTGGACGACGTAGATCCGTTCCCGCGGGAATCCGTATGCGGCGTACTGGTCCTTGGCCACGCTGCTGTAGGCGATGAGCCCGTCGAAGCGTCGGTAGAAGCGACGGCGCCCGAAGTTCCGCAGTCCCTCGCCCCCCTGGGCGAGCATCAGGGTTCCGAGCCCCCAGCCAAGGACGGGAATCCGTCGACGTTGCGCCCAGCGACGACCGAGGTTCGTCGAGAGGGTCCTTGGATTCGCCCCCGCGATCATCGCGTCCGGTTGAAACTCCTCCAGCCACCGCGTGAGCCCCGGCTGCCAGACGGTCTCGAACTTGCCCCTGGTCAGGTGTCGGTTCCTCACGATCCTGTGGTCGGCGACGTCCAGGCCATCGCTCCCGACCACCCCGAGCATGTTGTCGGAGACACCGGTGAAGACTCCGAGCCCCCCGGAGATCCGCTGGTGGAGCAGTTCGTAGATGGGACGACGGTAGAGAGGCATGTGCAGGTCCTGAAGGGCCACTCGCCCGTCGAACATGCTCTGGTTGGTCACCGAATGGGACATTCGTCGGAGTCCTCGTTGAGGGGGGTATGAATCGGTTCAAGAAAGAAGATCGGGTCCCGGGAGCGGAATCCATGACCGGAAAGGCACGCGTCAGGCGGCGGCACGCTCCGCCCGCGACCCGGTACCGCTCCCGAGGGCGGGAACGAACGGCCGTTCGTCCCGCGCAAACGACTGCATCCATGAGACTAATCGTCAACAGGGCCCGGTCAAGGGATCAGCGAGAGCCGATCGCCTCGGACAGCATCCGGGCGACCTCCGCCCGCAGGGCGGATTCATCCTCGAGGTTGTGCAGGATGACGTCAGCCGCAGCCTTCTTCTCGGCGACGGACGCCTGGGCACGCTCGCGACGATCGAGCTCCTCCGGGTCCCAACCACGGGTGCGCGAGACGCGATCCCGGCGAACCCCGAGCGGCGTGTCGATGAAGACCAGCAGGTCGCACTCGTCGGCCAGCCCCGCCTCGATGATCAGCGGGGCGTCGATCACGTGCGCGGGCGCGTCGGGGCCTGCAGCGAACAGCTCCTCCCGCATGCTCGAGACCAGCGGGTGGACGATCTCCTCCAGCCACCTGCGTTCCGCGTCGTCCTCGAAGACGATCGACGCGATGGCCGCACGGTCGGCGCCCCCCCGGGCGTCGAGGACGGTGGATCCCCAGCGCTCACGCAGTCGCGAAAGCACCGCCGGGTCGGCAAGGACCTCGTGCACGTGTCGATCCGCGTCGGAGACCACGCAGCCGAGGGAGTCCAGAATGCCCGCCACGGCGCTCTTCCCGGAGCCGATCCCCCCGAGCAGGCCGATCACCGGAGGTCCCGTCATTCGACGATGCGGGACCATGTCGTGCCTTCGGCCCCGTCCTTGATCATGACCCCGAGGGCGGCGATCTCGTCGCGTATTCGATCCGCTTCCGCCCAGTCCTTCTCGGTCCGGGCCTTGAGCCTGGCTGCGATGAGCGACTCCACGGTGGTCGCAAGCTCCTCGTCGTCCTCCCCGACGACCTCGTTCCTGTCGAGCACTCCGAGCACGGAATCCATGCGGCAGAGGGCCCGGAGTTCCCGCCGCGGATCCGCGTCGAGATCCGGATCCGCGGAATGAGCCCCGACCGCCTCGCTCAGGACACCGATCGCGCCCTGGACGTTCAGGTCGTCGGAAAGTGCATGCATGAAGGGTTCCAATGCGCTTTCCAGCGGACCCGCATCGGCGCTCTCGCGCGGTTCGGCCGAACGAAGTCGGTCCGCGAGCCTGCACCAGCGATCGACCTGGCGCTGGCAGTCGCGCAACCCCTGCATCGTGAAGTTCGCGTTCTGGCGGTAGTGGGTCCGGACCAGCTCGAGCCGAAGCGCGGCCGGGCTCACCCCCTTGGCCAGGATGTCCCGGACCGTGAAGAAGTTGCCCCTGCTCTTGGACATCTTCTCCCCCTCCACGATCAGATGGCGGGTGTGGAACCAGTGGCGGGCGAAGCTCGAGGCGCCGGTCGCGCAGCGGCTCTGGGCGATCTCGCATTCGTGATGGGGGAAGATGTTGTCCTCGCCGCCGGAGTGCAGGTCGATCTCACCGTCCCTGCCGAGCAGGGCCTCGGCCATCGCCGAACATTCGAGATGCCACCCCGGATAACCCTCCCCCCACGGACTCGGCCATCGCATCAGGTGCGTCGAATCCGGCTTCCAGAGCATGAAGTCCGCGGGAGAACGCTTGAAGGCCTGGTCGGACTCGGCCACCCGACCCCCCTCGCCCTCCCGAAGGTCGTCGATCGTGTTGCCGCTGAGCGCTCCGTAGTCGGGAAAGCTCGCGACGTCGAAGTAGACGACCCCGTCGTCGGCGACGTAGGCGTGACCCTCGGACACGAGCCGTTCGATCAGCGCGATCATCTCGGGCACGTAGCGGGTGGGACGAGGCAGTCGTTCGGGATGGTCCTCCGACTCGAGGGCGACCTTGAGACCGAGAAGACGGGCGTCCTCGAGGAACGCCTCGGCATAGAAGTCGGCGATCGCACCCGGGTCCCCGGCATCGACCCCGGAACCCTCCGGAAGGGTCCCGGACTTCTTCGCCTCGAGGAGGCGCTTGGCCGCGACCTCCATCTTGTCCTCGCCACCGCCATCCGCGTTCTGATCGTCGGTCATGTGCCCCACATCGGTGATGTTCATCACGTGAACGACGTCGTGGCCATGCAGTTCGAGAGTCCTCCGCAGCACGTCGGCGTTCAGGAATGAACGAAAATTCCCGATATGGGCGTAGTCGTAGACAGTCGGACCGCATGTGTAGAAGGTCACAGGCCCGTTTGCACCGTTGATCGGTTCAAATGGCTTGATCGAGCGATCGATGGTGTTGTAGAGTCGGATCTTCATGTCGGTTCGATGATGTTCGTGGGACGGCAGGAAGGGTCCCTCATATGTTAGCTTGGTTGCGTCGCGACCATCACACCATGAAGCAGCAATTCAAATGAGCCGAAACGACCAGCTCAAACCAGTGGCCCCGCAGGAGAATCCGTACCAGTCCCCCTGGTCGTTGTCCACGCGGGTCATGCGACTGGTGTTCAGCCTGGTCTGGATGGTTTTCTGCAGGCTCACTCCGAACCCGTTGAACTTCTGGCGACTCTTCGTGCTGAGGCTGTTCGGTGCGAAGGTCACGGGGCGTCCCTACGTCGCTCCCAGCGCGATCATCTGGACGCCGTGGAACGTGACCATCGAGGATCGCGCCTGCATCGGTCCGGGCGCGGAACTCTACGCCCTCGGCGAGATCGTGCTGCGAGAGCGGTGCACGATCTCGCAGCACAGCTACATATGCACCGGCAGCCACGACGTGACCCACAAGGCGCTGCCCCTGGTGGTCGGCAAGGTGGAGATCGGCGCCGACGCGTACGTCTTCGCCTACGCATTCGTCGCCCCCGGAGTGACGGTCGGGGAGGGTGCGGTGATCGGGGCGCGGAGCGTGGTGACCAAGGACATGCCGGACTGGACGATCTGCGTGGGCAATCCCTGCCGTCCGATCAAGCCGCGTGAGTTCCCCGGCGCACCGACAGATCCGAACCGCCCGGACGGCTGAACGATCTCGGACCGCGAGCGGAGACGGGCCGGTTCAAGAGAACGACGAGAGAACCTTCTCGCAGGAGGTGAAGCGCCAGTTGTCGAGCATCCACTCGAACTTCGCACGCGCTCCCCTGATCCCCACGTAGCACTTGAAACGACGGATGCGGCTCATCTCGACGTGGGGGGTGTCGACCGCGAAGTCACGGGGATGCATGTAGACCACGACGGGACGTCCCGCCGCCTCGCACTGGTCGAAGCCCCGGCGGATGAGGGCCTTCGGGAACAGTCGGAAGAAACCGCCGCCCGAGAAGGCCGTGGCGCGAGGGCCGAGGTCCATGATGCTCATCGGCAGCTCCGGCATCGGACGTCCGCTGGGCGCTATGGTCGAACGGTGCGGATCCCGCGAGCAGGGGTAGCCACCGTGCTGACGGACCATCGGGAAGAGACTCGCGTCGTATTCGAACCCGAGGTCGAGAAGCTCGTCGAAAGCCCACTCCGCCCCGGGCACGATCGAGAAGGTCGGGGCCCGGAAGCCGGGGCAGCGGTCGACGCCGGCGGCGCGTATCGCATCGAGGGAATCACGGACATCGGCGTGGAACTCCTCTCGGGTGAGGGTATCGACGCGGCGGTGCCAGAAGGAATGACTGCCGATCTCGTGGCCGTCCCGGTCGATCGAACGGACCAGATCGGGGTAGCGGTCGGCGATCCAGCCGAGAACGTAGAAGGTGGCGGTGATGCCGCGCTTCCGCAGGGTCTCGAGGATCCACTCGGTCTCGCGTTCCACGATCGAGGGAAAGGCGTCCCAGCGATCGGGATCGTCGACGGCATCGATCTCCACCATGTGGAACCAGTCCTCGATGTCGAAGGAAAGCGCGTGAGTGACGTCCGGATCGGGCACGTTCGTGGCTCCAGCTGTGGCGTGGTCGGTCGGTGCGCTCAGTCGATCGAATCCCGGTGGGCCTCGTACCAGTCGATGGTGCGACGGAGGCCCTCCTCGAAACCGACCTGGGCCTGCCAGTCGAGCAGCTCCTTGGCCCGCCCGGTGTCCAGGCAGCGACGGGGCTGGCCGTCGGGTTTCGTCGCGTCCCAGCGGATCTCGCCCTCGAAACCGACGAGGCGGGCGATCAGTTCCACGAGATCCCGGATACGGATCTCCATGCAGGTGCCGAGGTTGACGGGCACCGGCTCGTCGAGCACCTCCGTCGCCCGGACGATCGCCTCGGCGGCGTCATCCACGTAGAGGAACTCCCGGCTCGCGGATCCGGTGCCCCAGCATTCGATGTGGGATGCGCCGGACAGGCGGGCCTCGACACACTTGCGGATCAGTGCGGGGATGACGTGGGAGGAGTGCAGGTCGAAGTTGTCCCGGGGACCGTAGAGGTTCACGGGCAGGACGTAGACACCGGCGAGCCCGTACTGCTGGCGGTATCCGTCGAGCATCACCATGGCCGCCTTCTTCGCCACTCCGTAGGGGGCATTGGTCACCTCCGGATATCCGTTCCAGAGGTTCTCCTCCTTGAAGGGAACCGGGGTCAGGTTCGGATAGGCGCAGATCGTCCCGGTCTGGACGAACTTGTCGATGTCGTTCAGCCTCGCATGCTCGATGAGGTGAAGGGCCATCGCCATGTTCGCGTAGAAGTAACGGCCAGGATTGTCACGATTCGCCCCGATGCCTCCGACCTCGGCGGCAAGGTGGATGACCACGTCGGGCCGGCCGTCGGCGTAGAAGCGGGCGACGCCATCCTCGGTGGTGAGGTCGTAGTCGCGTCTTCTCGGGACGAAGACGTCCTCGGCGCCTCTCGAGGCGAGGCGCTCGAGAAGCGCGGTTCCGAGAAAACCCGCCCCTCCGGTGACTGCGACCCGTTTTTTTGACAGATCCACGGTTGACACTCCTAGCTGGGAATTCCATTTTGGAAACGACCATCGGGAGCCGATGTCTAGGTAGGTGAAGGCCATCAGGCCGAGCCACACGGTACGAACCGCAGAGCCCTCAAGGAGCATTTTCGCCCAAGGCGAGCCGAAGTCATGAAAAAGGCACTCATCACCGGAATCACCGGCCAGGACGGGTCATATCTCACCGAACTCCTTCTCGAGAAGGGATACGAGGTTCATGGGATCATCCGCAGAGCCTCGACCTTCAACACCGACCGCCTGGACCATGTCTACCAGGATCCCCACCTGCCCACGGCGAGCCTCTTCCTTCATTACGGCGACCTGACCGACGGCTCCAGGCTCTCCTCCCTGATCCGCGAGATCAAGCCGGACGAGGTCTACAACCTGGGCGCCCAGAGTCACGTCCGGGTCAGCTTCGACCAGCCGATCGACACCGTCGACATCGTGGGTATGGGCACCGCCAAGCTCCTGGAGTCGGTCCGCGACGGCCAGGAGCTCCTGGGCAAGCAGATCCGCTACTACCAGGCCAGCTCCTCGGAGATGTTCGGCAAGGTGCGGGAGGTCCCCCAGACCGAGCTCACCGGCTTCTACCCGCGCTCGCCCTACGGCTGCGCCAAGGTCTTCGGACACTGGCTGACCGTGAACTACCGCGAGTCCTACGACATGCACGCGAGCTGCGGCATCCTCTTCAACCACGAGAGCCCCCGCCGCGGCGAGACGTTCGTCACCCGGAAGATCACCCGGGCCGTGGGACGCATCAAGCTGGGCATGCAGGACAAGCTCTACCTCGGCAACCTCGACGCCCAGCGCGACTGGGGCTTCGCGGGTGACTACGTCGATGCGATGTGGCGGATGCTCCAGCAGGAGAGTCCTGACGATTATGTGGTCTCTACCGGCAAGATGATCTCGGTGCGCGAATTCTGTCGACTCTCGTTCGAGCACGTAGGACTGAATGCCGAAGACTACATCGAGATCGACCCGAGGTACTTCCGCCCGGCGGAGGTGGAGCAGTTGCTCGGCGACTGCACGAAGGCCAAGGAGCAGCTTGACTGGGAACCCACCACGACCGTGGAACAGCTCGCCGCGATGATGGTCGATCACGACCTGGAAATGGCCCGGAGGGAGAAGACCCTTCGGGATGCGGGACACGAACTTCCCGCATCCACGGGGCATGACCAGTAACAGAAGACGATGACCCAGGGGTGACGGAACGACGTTCGAACCGGCCCCGACCAATCCAAGCGCTAGAGTCAGCGAACTGCCGGGGACGGCAGTTCGCTTCACATCCAACCCGGACCGGGGAGTCTCACGGGAGTTCTGCAATGAGTCACCATCAAGCGACGGGTGTTCTTCGACGGTGGAGGACGGCATCACTGGGAGGCCTCGTGATGGCCTTCGCGTTCCTGGGGGCCGAGGACGGCCGGGCCGACGAGAAGGCGCCGGGATCCCGGGCCGCGGCCACCGTGGAGGAGGATCGCACGGATCGGGTGATCCGGGTCCGGACCTCGCGGACCAAGAAGGAGCCGGTCGTCAAGAAACCCTCGAAGCGCAAGAGCGTCCGGGTCGCGTTGCACGGAACGGGGACCCGGGACGGAGGCAGGAAGGAGCCGGTGCAGGACGAGCCCGTGCAGGACGAGCCGCGCCCGTACTACGAACATCCCATTCACGGCTGGATGCTGTTCCACGACGGGGAGTTCGATCCCCTGACCGAGAGCGCCTACGAGATGCTCGGCGCGGAACGGGTCTACAACATCGGTCAGGGTGACGACCTCCAGTCGTTCAAGAGCGGACGGGTCGACATCGACGGCGTGCTCGAGAAACTGCGGCGTCGCTATCCCGGTGGCATCGACGGCTACGTGACCCTCGACTGGGAGGATCCGTTCTTCGAGATACTCCACGGAGGACCCGGACACGAGGGTTACGAGGAGACCAGGGACCACATCCTCGAGTTCATCATCCGTTTCAAGGCCGCTTTCCCGGGTGCGAAGGTCACGCACTACAACCTCCCGACCCTCCCCTACTGGCGCAGGAACAGTGACGGCAGGATGGTCCGCTGGAACGGGCTCGACGCCGCCGAGCAGGCGAAGGTGTACGAGGAACTCGAGGCGATGCGGGTCCTGCTCGACGAGATGGACTGGTTTTCACCGCGGTTCTACGACTTCATCCCGACCGAACTGTTCCCGGTGGAGCGTCGGAAGGACATGCGCCGGGACGAGCTCGAGTACCGCAAGGACATGGCGGCCTGGTTGCGCACCTACGTCGACAAGTCGCAACGCCCCGACCGACCGATCATTCCGATCGTCCGGACCAACTGGGTCGGCGGCGCCGGCGGCTACGAGAAGTGGGTCGACCACCCGGTGCCCGTCGACGAGTTCATCGACGAACAGGTGATGCCGGCCCTGACCGGCGGGGCGGACGGCGTGATGATCTGGGAGGGATGGGACATGTGGATGCAGCACCTGAGTTCCATCGATCCCGCGACGATCAGTCCGGAGCTCAGGGAGCAGGCTCTGCGGTATTACCGAATCCTCGGCATCATCGATGAGAACGAAGTCCCCGACTGGCGCAGCGCATCGGCGATGCGAGAGCGACTGAAGGCCCTCGGTCATCGGCAGATGCGCTACGTGGCGGCCACGGCCTCCGTGATGAGACAGCTTGCGCCACCCTCGCGTGACGAGGCCCGTGAGGAGAACCCCGGCGAGGGGCGACGGCGGGGTGAGGACCGCGATGGCCGCGACGAGCGCGATGACCGCGACGACCGGGGAGACGCGAACACCGGCTCGGTGAGGCTCGGAGTCGGGCGCGGGGCCGCCAGCGCCGGCGAGACCAGGGGCTGGGTGAAGCGTGCGGGAAGAAAGACGCCGGTTCCGGGAGAGTGAACTGCTCGGTGCGGCGACTCAGGAAACGAGATCCGAGCGCGCACCATCTGTCCCGTCATCGGGCACCCGGTCGTCTCCGGGGCCGTCCTCGAGGTCGGGCTCGGCAGCCTCCCAGTCCGGCTCGTCAGCCTCGCGCGCATGAAGACGGGCGATCACCAGATACCAGACCCAGAAGAGACCCGGATCGTGCACGGTTCCCTGCTTGAGCGAGATGGCGAAGTAGAACACCGCGAAGGCGCAGAGGATCGCGACGGGTGATCGCATGATGCCATCGTCGCGATAGCGTCTGAACAGGCCGATTCCCGCCTTGGCGGTGAAGTAGAGCACCATCATGTAGAAGATGAAGCCGACGAGACCCAGTTCGGTGATCGCCTCGACGATGTAGTTGTGCGGATAGGTGTCGACCATGCCGGTGGTCGAGAAGGCTCCGGCCCCGCGACCGAACATCCAGGAGAGGGGGTTCTGAAGCCATGGCTTCATCGCCTCGGAAACGATGATGAACCGGAGCTGGAAACCGTCTGTGAAGCTCGCCAGGGACCAGCGCTCCTGGGTGTCCGAGGTGATGAACAGCTGGGCGGCGAGCACGAGAAGCCCGACCAGCGCCGCACTGCCGATTCCGATCCCCAGGAAGCCGAAGGTGCTCTTGATCCGCCGGGCGACGGGGATGAACAGGAACGCGACGACCATCCCGAAGAGGACCTGCCCCCGAGCCCCGCTCAGAAGGCCCATCCCGAAACCGAAGCTGCCGCAGAAGAACTGGAACGGCATCACGAGGCGTCCCACCCCGGACTGGGTGGTCAGGGCGGCGACGATCAGCACCAGCACTCCGAGATCTCCGAAGGCGCCGGCGTTGGCACGTTCGGTCAGGGTGTAGTTCAGCATCAGCCGATAGCCGTAGAAGGACGTGCTGGGTCCGATGAGGATCGCGAAGAGTGCGAGACAGCTGAGGATCATCAGCGGCACCCTGATCCGCCGGAAGTCGTCCAGCGAGGTCAGGAGCAGCGGCGCCATGATCATGTACAGGAGGGTGTACGGGATCCGGTTGACGGTGTATTCGTATCCAGTGGCGAAGTCCGGGGTCCAGAGCAGGCTCGCGAAACTCATCGCCTGCACCAGGATGATCGATTTGGCGACCGGATTGAAGCATCCCTTGAGCAGGTTCGGCACCCGCACGAACTGCAGGGCCAGCGTGGTCGCCACGAGACCCGCGATCAGGTAGTTGAAGAGGGTGAGGTAGGAGATCAGGATCGGAAAATAGCCCTGGAGGGCCTGCTCGATGACCGGGAAGGCAATGATCAACACAAACGCCAGCCATGGCCGAAATATCGCATAGACGAACGCCAGGATCACGACGAGCAGGAAGATGTAGCCGAGTGCGAGTTGCATGTGGTTCCCGAGCGGACGCGGCGGATCCGCCGATTTCCTGCTCTATTATCGACCGACAGCCCCTCCTGCTGCACGAACTGACCAGCATATCCCGCGATCGACCGCCGAACCGACCCCCACCTCCGACCCCGACGACCAGATGACCGAACAGGAACCCCCAGACCAGAAACCGGGTGACGCCCAGATGGGCGATGAGGAGCAGGCGTACACGCAGGCCGCGGTACGGGGTTCGGCATGGGGCTTCATCCAGACCGTCGTCTCGAACGGATTCAAGCAGATCGTCTTCCTGATCCTCGCCTGGGTGGTCATGCCCAGCGACTTCGGTCTCTTCGGGATTGCTTTCGCCACCGTCAACGTCCTGATGATCTTCAGTCCCCTGCCCCTGACGGACCTGCTCGTGCAGCGCCGGGAGCGGATGGGAAGGGCGATACCGAACGTGATGCGCATCGCCGGGGTGGGTGCGGTGCTGATGGTCCCTCTGATCGGAGGGGCGGCCTGGCTCGAAGGGGTCCGGCACGGACAGTCGATGGAGATCGCGGGTGAGATGACCGCCGCTCCCGGGACCCTGATCTCGGAACTCGCGGGGACCCCCTCCCTCGAGACCCTGATCGATGGAGCCGACGGCAACTACGAACTGCGACTCGATGAGGACTGGGTCGAGGTCGTGCTCCCAGGCACGATCGAGGAGGGGATGACGGTCGGGGACTTCGTGGTCGCGATGCAGTCCGGCGTGAGCGACGCCGCGGGGGCGGGCAGGGTGGTGGTGTCCCTCGATGAAAGCGGCAGGATCCTCATCCGGGACGGGGCGTCAGGGGAGTCGGTGCCGGTCAGGACATGGTCGAGCGCGGACGGTCTGGTGCTCTACGCCCTCGGGCTCAGCTACCGTTCGATGACGCTCACGCTGCTGCTGCTGCTCTTCGCGCTGCTGCCGCTCGTCCTGCTCTTCAAGCTCCCCCTCGAACCCCTGCTGCGACTCCAGCTGCGGTTCAAGGAGATCGCCGGCGCGTACTTCCTGGGCACCGTGGGCAGCGGGATCATGGCGGTCACGCTCGGACTGCTCGGAGTCGGTGCGGTCGCCCTCCTCATGAATCACGTACTCATGCCGCTCCTGGCCGGAGTGGTGATGGCGATGATCATCGGACGCCGGAAACCGGTGCCCCGCGGCGAACGGGAGCCGACCCGCCCGCTGCTCCGCGACGGGCTGATGCTGTGGACGGCACAGTGGGTCCACACCGGGGGCAACGCGCTTCCCCTCTTCGTGCTCAGCTTTCATCACTCTTCCGACGGCATCGGCTACTACGTCTTCGCGCTGAGCGTGAGCGTCCAGATCATCGCCCTGCTCTCGTGGAACCTCAGTCACGCCTTCACGCCGATCTTCAGTCGGATTCAGGACGAACCCGAGCGACTGGTTTCGGCCTACATGCGGAGCGCCGGTGCGGTGACGGGGATCACGATCCCGGCGATGATCATGACCGGTGCGCTGGCGCCGGCCTTCTTCCCAATGCTGTTCCCAGAGACACTCGCCCCGGCGATCCCCCTGCTGATGATCCTGCTGCTCTCCCAGTCGTTCGCATCGTCGGCGCCGGTGAGCCAGTCTCTGCTGAAGGGATCGGGGCGGAACCGGGCCTGGCTGCTCTGGCAGGCGATCCAGAACGGTCTCTTCGTCGTGCCGATCCTGATCGTCGGCAGGGAGGGATCCATCACCGACATGGCCCTGCTGGTCCTGGCCACCCAGCTCATCGCCGGACCGCTCGGCGTGGCGATCTGCGCGGGACGGCACGCCAGCCTCCTCCGGATCCTCAAGGTCCACTGGATCCCGATCATCGCCTGCACGCCGATGTTCGCGGCCGCCTACGTCTCGGTGAACATCGGGCCCTCGTGGACCTCGCTTCTGGTCTGGTGTCCGCTCGCCGCGATCGTCTGCCTGATCGGCTACATCCTGGCCCTCAGGGCGCTCGACCGTTCCCGGCACGACGAATTCACCCGACTGCTCGGGCAGGTCATGGCGAAAATCGGAAGGAAGACCGGGTGAGGATCAACCCGTCGTCGAGATGCGGTTGACGATCGTGGGGTCGGCCCCGGGCCGTACCCGACCCGCGGTTCCCGGGGACGGGACCTCGGGCATGTCGGTCACCGCGGACGCGGATGCGTTCTCGTTCGCGAGGTTGTCGACCAGCATCGCCCACGTCTCCCGCTCGAAGCGGAAGAGATCGAGCACCTCGTCGATGATCTCGACGGATCGCTCGCTGGACGCGTCGACGAGCCTCGTGAAGATGAAGGTGTAGAGGCCGGTCAGTCGCTCATGAAGCGCCGCATCGGCGGTCGGGTTGAGCCCGGAGATCAGTTCGGTGACGATCGCCCTCGCCTTGGAGAAGCCCTCGAACGACTGCTCGTGGTTCCGGGCGAGGATCCCTTCCCTGGCCTGCTCGGTGAAACGGATCCCCCCGTCGATCAGCATCAGCCTCAGTTCGGCCGGCGAAGCGGTGAGCACCTTCGTCCGGAGATAGGCGTTGGGTTCCTCGGTCGTCCGGGGGGTCGACGACATGTTGGTCGTTCGCGCCTGGGGCTTCGGAGCGGAAGGTCCGCCGAATCCACGGCCGTAGGTCCCTGCATTGTTCTGGTGCATCGTCATTGATTCCGTCCATGGTCACCGGGGGCTGGCCCGTTCACGTCTGTCTTCATCGGCCGACCGCCATCGCCATGTTCGACGAGAGCCCGAGAAGGGCGCCCTGCTGACCCTGCAGCTGCGCCAGAGCGGTCTCCATCGCGGCGAACTGCCTCTGGAGCCGGTCGCGCTTGGCGGCCATCCGTTCATCGATGCGTTCAAGGCGCTCGTTCTGCGAGTCGATGAGGGCCTGGAAGCGGTCGTCGGCCCGGGTCAGGGTGCCGCCGGTGCTGGCGGTGAGTCCTTCCAGCATCTGGTCGAACAGGTCTCCGAAACCGAGGGAGGCATAGAAGGTCGTGTCGCGTTCGACGGTGATTCCCTCGGAGATCTGCTCGGTCGATGAGGTCTCGGAGTCGAAGCTGACGAAAAGGTTCTCGACTCCCTGGGGATCGGCCTCCCATGCCTGCTTGAATCGGTCCGCATCGAACTCGACCGAACCTCCGGAGCCGATGGTGACGCCGATCTGGCTGAGGAACTGGTAGGGGCCATCGACGTTCTTCGCGGATCGCTGGAGCGTCGAGTAGAGGGCGTTCCGAACCTGTGCGACGGTGGGATCACCGAGCAGCGGACCACGGACCTCCGTCTCCTGGTTGTAGCTGTCGTACTCGTTGATGCGCGCGATGGTCTCGTTGAACGCATCGACGAACTCCTGAACGGATCCGACGATGCGTTCCTCGTCGGTCGCTATGTCGATGGTCACGAGATCGTCGCCGGCCTGGAGCAGGTCGATGCGGAGTCCGTCGATCACGTCCAGCTCGTTGGAGGAGGAGCTCACCAGGAGCGACCGGCTCGGGTCATCCGAACCGAGGAAGGCCTCGGCGTCCTGCGCCTCGATCAGCTCGTCGAGACCGATGTCCGCTCCGCGGGTGTCGATGATCAGGTCGCCGGCGGTGCCCGATATCGAGGAGGTGAAGCTGAGATAGTACGGACGGGTTCCGCCACCGGTGTTGAGGACGGTCGCGGTCAGCGGTATCTCCTCGTCCTCGAGCTTCGACATGAGGTCGTCCATGGTGTCGTTGACGTCGAGCTCGAGCGTCACCGCGTAGGAACCCTCGATGTCCGAACCGGGAGAGGACGCCGTTCCATCGATGCGGAGCGCCGAGGCGACCGCACCCGAAGTGTCCTCGACACTCATCGCCGAGACCGCGGTGGCCCCGGTCTCGGAAGTGGTGTCGACGAGCGTGATCCCGTCGCCGTTCGCGTTGATCTCCGCCCGGATCTCGAGGCCACGCGTGTTGATGAGCTTCATCACGTCGTAGAGGGAGTCGACGTCGCTGCCGACGGTGACCGTCGCCGAGGCGCCGGTCGAGTCTGTGATGCGGAACGAACCCGCGCCCACTCCCCTGCCGTAGTTGAGATCGGAGAGCCGGGACGATTCGGAGACGTACTGGATCTCCATGTTCGATCCGCGTATGCGATCCCCATCGGTGGACCCGTCAAGGCCGAGGGCGACCGCGAGGTCGCCGGAGACGGTCAGGTCTCCGGACCCGCCCCCCTCGTCGAACACCTCGAAGCCGATCTCGGACGCGTCGGTCGCGACCCGCGCGGACAATCCAGCATCATCCAGCTGGACATTGATCACGTTGACGAGGTCGGCCACGGTATCCAGCACGGAGAGGCCGATCAAAGTCGTGGTGGCGCCGTTCTTGTCGGTGATGGTGATCGAGTCCGACGAGCCGAGACCGTCGCCGCCGAGGAGACCGCTGGTGAGGCGTGAGTCCAGACTCGACCATATCCGTGAACCCGCGATGGTCGCACCACCGGATCCGGTCGTGAATCCCAGATCGGAGAGGGTACGATCGGGGATGTCCGCAGCATCACCGGTGAAGCCGGGCGCCCCCGACTTCAACTCGATGGGAAGGCCTCCGGAGGAGAAGCTGAGCTCGCGGCCGAATGCGCCGATCTGCAGATCGACCGCTCCACCGGTCGCCTGATCGATTCGTTCACGGAGGTCCCCGATCGTGACGGCACGCGCGGTCTGCACCTCGTTGCGGAGGGTGGTTCCGATGAGCACCCCGCCGGTCCCGTTCCCGAGCAGCCCGAGATCCTCGGCGGTGGCGTCGCCACCGGGTCCGACCCCGGCAACCGCGGGCTCCGCGGCGCCACCGAGGTTGTCGGTCACGACGAATCCGTTTCCATCGGAGTTGATGGTGAGCGTGACCTGACCCGCGCCGAATTCGTCGGCCAGGGCTCCGTTCACGCGGTCGAGAAGTTCCTGAACCGTCTCGACCTCGTCCTCGTCCACGAGACCGTCCTCGTCGAAGCTCCGTCCGAGGTCAATGTCGACGCTTATCCCGGTGGATGACGTGATTCGGAGATCCGGCTCGTCGGGATCCCCGTTGATGGAGATTCCGGACCCGCCGTTGAGCTTCTCGAGCAGCGTGCTCCCGGTGATCGGTGCGTCCACGCGACCGAGGTCGATCTCGTATTCGGTGCCGTCCACATCGATCACGAAATCGGTGATGCCGTCGCGGATCAGCACGCCGCGACCATCGTTCAATCCGGCGAGCGGCGTCGAGTAACCGAGGGTGTTGATGTCGTCGCCGATTATGAGTCCCGCTGGATCGGTATCGGCGATGCCGAGATCCGTGGCGGTGGAGGAGCCGGTCGCATCCTCGATGACCAGCGAACCTGATCCACCGGAAACATCCTGGATGACCAGTGATTCCGTCGAGACGCGGGCCTCGACCGAGATGCCCGCGGTCGAGTTGATGGCTTCGACGACCTCGTCAATAGTGGTCACCTGGGTCAGGTCGACCTGAGCGCGGGCCCCGGTGCGATCGGTGATCCAGATGCGCCCGCGTTGGACGCCCTCGCCACCGTTCATTTCCGCGAGGGGCGCGTTCCGGGTCAGACGACCGTTGCCGAACTCGAAGCTCATCGATTCAAGACCGAGCGGCGCACTGTCACGCGAGGAGTAGCCGGAGGTCAGGAACTGCGAACGCGTCGCGAGCTGCTTGACCATGAGCGAATACGAACCCGGGCGAGGGGAACCGGTCGCCGTGACCCCCACCTGCTCGGGGTGGGACGACGTGGTGAGAACCGACTGAAAGATCCTGCTGTTTCGAAACGCACTCGCAGTGGTCTGGAGACTGAGCAAGCGGGAATTGACGTCGAGAAGCGCAGATTTTGCCGTTGAAAGCTGCGCAAGTCGCACCTGGATCGGGATCTTCCCTCGTTGGTCGATTGCGAGAAGACTGTCGATCAATGATGCGGAATCGATGCCGCTGATCAGGCCAACGCCAGTTGAAATCGAACCCATGCGAGACTCCCGGCACGCTTTTACGCGCGTTGCCGTCCCCCGAAGGTCCCAGGCTTCTTGCCGGGTTTCAGGCCGCGATCGACCAGTCGTCGTACTCGTCGACTGAGGCGATCGGTTCCAGGGACGGGACACACGATCCAGTACGTTCCAACTCAAGCAACTGAGATGCCCAAATCGACAGGAATCGGGCGAAGTCGTTCCGAGCGAGGGCAACCTGTCGTTCAGCTTCGAGTGGGGTGGGTGCGATCATGGGTCTCGGTCCTCTTGGCGGGCGACACTCCACGAGCGCCGTGAAGTGACATGCCCACCTCTGATCGACGGACCAGGTGACCGACTGAAGCAGAGAAGTCGAAGGCGTGGATAAAAAGCTGGAATCCCGTCCAACTCGGACCCGCCCGCAACCATTGCTGTATATCTAAACCACTGTTATATAGTGACTTATGTCATTTCCCGCGTGTGAGAGACGATCCCCCGCCGGGGTGACGCCCGGGGGCGACGAGGGCACGGGCTTCAGGTGTCCGTGGGCCCGAGCCCCAATCGCTCGGTCAGGGAGTCGAATTCTTCAAGCGAGGCGAATTCGACTTGCAGCTTGCCACTGCCCTTCTTCCTGCCAAGAGAGATGGAAACCCGCATCCCGAGCAGTTCACCCAGGCGACGTTCAAGGTCAACGACGTTCGCCTGCTTTTTTGTTATCGGACTCTTGGTCGAGGTATCCGAACCTGGCTTCGATGCATCCTGAAGATGACGAATTCGGCGCTCAAGCTCGCGGACCGACCACCCTCCATTCAATGTGGCGGCCGCCGTTGTTCGGCGAAGGACATCATCAGTCAAAGCGAGCAGTGCCTTGGCATGCCCGAGACTCAAGGCACCCCGGCGCACAGCAGCGGCGCAGAACTCATCCAGTTCGAGAATTCGGAGTAGGTTTGCCACGGAGGATCGATCCAGACCGACGCGTTCGGCCAATGCCGCCTGGCTGAGACCGAAGTCATCGCGCAATGTCGCCAGGGCGGATGCCCGATCGAGAGGATTGAGATCTTCACGTTGTAGATTCTCGATCAGGGCCATTTCTGCGGCAT
>Ga0163109_10001249_pt1 | contig 20271 bp, 18 predicted proteins | sample CRUFie1St13metaG_FD_108704 | JGI IMG/M metagenome (GOLD analysis project Ga0163109, IMG submission 108704) | Marine microbial communities from the Costa Rica Dome - CRUD Field 142mm St13 metaG | ecosystem: Environmental > Aquatic > Marine > Oceanic > Photic zone | place: Costa Rica: the Eastern... | reverse complement strand
ATGCCTAACATTTTTAATTCACTAGTTGTTGAAGGAAAAACAGGTTCTGGTGAAGAAGTTTCAGTTACTTGTGAAGTACAGCAGCTACTTGGTGATAACCAAGTTCGTGCAGTTTCAATGAGTGCAACTGATGGTCTAATGCGAGGTATGACAGTTGTAGATACAGGTGCTCCATTGAGTGTGCCTGTTGGTGAGCCAACACTTGGACGTATTTTTAACGTTCTTGGTCAACCAGTTGATGAGCAAGGATCAGTTTCTGACTCAGCAACACTGCCAATTCACCGTGCAGCACCAGCTTTTGTTGAACTAGATACAAAACTATCAATTTTTGAAACAGGTATTAAAGTAGTTGATCTACTTGCTCCATACCGTCGTGGTGGTAAGATTGGTCTTTTTGGTGGTGCAGGTGTAGGTAAGACTGTACTAATTATGGAATTGATTAATAACATTGCTAAAGCTCATGGTGGTGTTTCAGTTTTTGGTGGTGTAGGTGAACGTACACGTGAAGGTAATGACCTTTACATGGAAATGAAAGAATCTGGGGTTATTAATGAAAATAATCTTAAGGATTCTAAAGTTGCTCTTGTTTATGGTCAGATGAACGAGCCACCAGGTGCGCGTATGCGTGTTGGTCTAACTGCTCTAACAATGGCAGAATATTTCCGTGATGTAAATAAGCAAGATGTATTGCTATTCATTGATAATATTTTCCGTTTTGTACAAGCAGGTTCAGAAGTATCAGCACTTTTGGGTCGTATGCCATCAGCTGTAGGTTACCAGCCAACATTGGCTACTGAAATGGGTGGTCTACAAGAACGTATTACTTCAACAAAGGAAGGATCTATTACATCTATTCAAGCGGTTTATGTACCAGCTGATGATCTAACGGACCCTGCTCCAGCTACAACATTTGCACACCTAGATGCAACAACAGTACTTTCACGTGGCCTTTCAGCAAAAGGAATTTACCCTGCTGTAGATCCACTTGATTCAACTTCAACAATGTTGCAGCCATGGATTGTTGGTGAAGAACACTATGGATGTGCTCAAAGTGTAAAAGGTACACTACAACGTTACAAGGAACTACAAGATATTATTGCAATTCTTGGATTGGATGAATTGTCAGAGGAAGATCGTCAAACTGTAGCTCGTGCACGACGAGTAGAACGTTTCCTTTCACAGCCATTCTTTGTTGCTGAAGTATTTACAGGTTCGCCAGGTAAGTATGTTAGTCTTGCTGATACAATTCGCGCTTTTAACCTAATTCTTTCAGGTGAATTGGATTCACTTCCTGAGCAGGCATTCTACCTTGTAGGTGATATTGATGAAGCAATTGCAAAAGCGGAATCACTACAGCAGTAAGTAAGAAAATTGAGAAATTGAATCTAACCAAATGGGTTAATTTTATATAATTTATTTTATATGGCTCTACAAACATGTGTTATTGCTCCTGATCGAGTACTTTGGGATGGCCCTATTGATGAGGCTCTATTTTCAGCGACAAGTGGTAGTCTTGGTGTACTGGAAGGTCACGCGCCGCTTCTAACAGCTCTTGATATTGGTCCGATGCGTCTTCGCGCTGGTTCATGGATCAATTTTGCAGTTATGGGAGGTTTTGCGACTGTACAAAAAGGTTGTTTGACTGTTATTGTAAATGAGGCTTATCGTGGTGATGAACTTGATTTGAATGATGTTACTCAAGAATATGAGGAAGCTAAATCAAATCTTGAACGTGCTACGGGAACTCCGCAAGTTATTGAGGCACAAGTTGCTTTGCGACGTGCAAAAGCTCGTTATGATGCTTGTTCTCTACAAGAATCTAACTAATTTAATATTATTGTTGTTTGGGATAAGAAAATTTGCAATTTTTCTTATCTCAAGCAATAATAGATGTGACAAGGCCCATAGCTCAGTTGGTAGAGTGTTTGCCTTACAAGCAAAGTGTCATCGGTTCGAGTCCGGTTGGGCCTAAATAACCTACGCAAGAGTAATTAATATTACTCTAGCCTATACTTTTTTACTTAAAAATTAGATTTGAAGGAAATTTTGATTGTAAATAAATTAATTTTTTAATTAACTTATTCAAATTATTTATTTGTTTTTATTTTTATGAACTCTTCTACTTCGAATAATTCAACACAAAAAATAGGTCAATTGCTAAATGAAAAAGCTAAGCATCGTGGCCTAGTAATTTCACGTGTTCGTGTTCGTATGCAAAATAAACCGAAGCAAGATCAAAAAAGCAAGAAAAGAAATACGAGACGTAATCGCAGCCGTTGGCAAACTGTTAATATTAGTGGACCAGCTGGTGTGCTTGATTATAAAAATGCAACTATGCTCCGCCGTCATATTACGGTTCAAGGTCGAATTCTACCAAGACGATTTAATCATTTGACTGCTAAGCAACAACGTCATGTCGCACGATCAATTAAACGAGCTCGTGGAATTTGTTTGATTGCAACTGTTCGTCGTCGTCGATAATTAATATATTATCCAAATTTATTGAAACTAACGAGGAAAAAAAAAAATGACACGAGTTAAACGTGGATCGGTAGCAAGAAATCGCCGAAAGAAACTTCTGCATAGTATGCGTGGTGCAAAAGGTGCACACTCAATTCTTTTTCGTATCTCAAATCAACAACGACGCAAAGGTTTGCGTTACGCTTATGTTGGTCGAAAATGTAAAAAACGTGTTATGCGCCAACAATGGATTATTCGCTTGAATGCTCTTGTTCATTTGTATGGTTTGACTTATTCTGATTTTATTCATTTGATTAAATCTAATGGTGTAATTTTGAACCGAAAAATTATAGCTCAACTTGCAGTTACTAATAACGAAGATCTAGTACCATTGATTCATCATATTGAAAACTAATAATAATTTATTTAATTTTATGTCTAAACAAATTAAATCAAATGAAGTTACATCTCCTGATCCAAGTAAAGGTCTTTGGACACGATGTGATCAATGTGGAGAAATTCTTTACGTTAAACACCTTCGTGAAAATTATTCAGTTTGTCCAGTTTCCAGTTGCCATCATCATCTACGTATAAACAGTGATGAGCGCATTGCTGCAATTTTGGATGAAGGAAGTTGGAAACCTATAGATAATAATTTGCAACCGTGTGACCCATTGGAATTTGTAGACTATATCCCGTATAAAGATCGTGCAAAAAAAGCCCAAGAATCAACTGGTCTAAATGATGCAATTCAAACTGGTACTGGTCTTGTTGATGGAGTTCCAGTTGCTTTGGGTGTAATGGAATTTGCTTTTATAGGTGGAAGTATAGGTTCAGTTGTTGGGGAAAAGATTACTCGCCTAATTGAATATGCTACACGTGCTGGACTGCCTTTGGTATTGGTTTGTACTTCAGGTGGGGCACGTATGCAAGAAGGAATTTTTAGTCTAATGCAAATGGCTAAAATTTCAGCTGCTTTGCAAATTCATCAAGATGCAGCAAAACTTCTTTATGTAGCAATTTTGACATCACCAACTACGGGTGGTGTTACGGCTAGTTTTGGTATGTTGGGAGATATTATTATCTCTGAACCAAAAGCTCTGATTGGTTTTGCTGGCAGACGTGTTATTGAGCAAACTCTTCAAGAACAATTGCCTGATAATTTCCAAACTGCTGAATATCTATTGAAACATGGTCTACTTGATCTAGTTGTACCCCGACCGCTTCTAAAACAAGCACTAGCAGAGATACTAACATTTTATCAAGAGGCGCCTTTGCGTCAAACGGGTAAAATTCCATATGGTGTATCGAACCCGCTTTCGAAAGAACAAATTGATTTTTTGACATCGAATTGGTCAAAAGGAAATTTGAAAAAAGGTACAAGTCTGAGTAGCGTTCTTGATTTTCTTGGTATAACTGATAATCAACAAATTAATATTGAAAATCCTGGTACATATTATGCCGATAGATTGTTTACACGGTTGATCAACGGACTTTCCAATAGTACACTTTCATGGTGGATAGATACTAAAGAGAACCGTATTAATATTACTTGTTCTAAAACTCTAACATAATTAACACTAAAAAAAAAATGCCAACTACTCCACAACTTATTCAAAAAGCTCGTATTAAACGAGTTAATCCACAAAAAGCACCTGCGCTAAAAGGATGCCCTCAACGCCGTGGTGTATGTGTTCGTGTTTATACCACAACACCAAAAAAGCCCAATTCCGCACTACGCAAAGTTGCTCGAGTTCGCCTAACGTCAGGATTCGAAGTTACTGCGTATATTCCAGGAATTGGTCATAATCTACAGGAACACTCAATTGTTCTAATTCGTGGTGGCCGGGTTAAAGATTTGCCAGGTGTTCGCTACCGAATTGTTCGAGGCGCACTTGATACAGCAGGTGTGGTTGATCGTCTACAAAGCCGATCAAAATATGGAGCAACAAAACCAAAAGCGTAAACTTTTATTTAGAAATTCCTATTTAATTAGAAATCTTCAACTTTTCCCTTTGATTTTTATATGAAAGATCAATCTATTCGATATTCTATTCATGACCTTGCAGAGGCGCAAAGACGAAATTACGTAAGATTTTTGACAAGCGGGCTAAAAGCCGAATTGGAGCATTTTCCACCAATTCGTGTAGGTTGGTTCGAATTGATTTTTCATCCTTCGACGTGCCAAATTCGACTACCTCGCGAAAAAGCCAGTCAAACTATTAAAAAACAAGGTACGATTAGTGTGTCACTTTATGTTGCAGCATCAATAATCGACCATTCTACAGGTGAAATAAATCACTGTTGGATACCAATTAGTCGAATTCCATTGATCTTGGGAGCTGGGGGATTTTACGTACGTGGAATTGGGTGGATTGTTGTTCACCAAATAATTCGTGCTCCGGGCCCATACAATGAAATTTCGATAAATAAAAATAACAAAAAAACATCGGAAATAATATTGTTGTCTGAAGTTGGATCACGTATTTATATTAAATATAAAATACAAGATTTTACATCTCTTAATCTAACTCAATTTTTTTGTAATAAGTATAGTGACCTATTTGATAATAGTGAATTTATTGAAGTATCGTGGGGTGCTGATGATACGCAAAAACTTCCGGCAGCACTTCTACTTTCAGCATTGGGACTACCAAGTAATCTTTTTTCAGGCATTTCAAATATTTATTTGACACCGAAACGAGCATTGAATTTGGTTCAAAAAAGTATAATGATAACCCCTGAAAATCGAAATTCAAATAACACAAATATTTATTATTCAAATCGGTTCTCACATAAATCTGGTATTAATGAAATTAATTTTATTAACCAAAAACCATTGGCTAATACAAAGAGATTTTTTGGATTTATTTTGGGTAGTTCAGATTCCATCCGTGCTGGTTTTATTGGTACAACGGGCCGAATGCGACTAAATACTCGATATGGTCTACCAATGACAAACCGACGTACAATTAATGGTCAAGATTTGGCCTATTTGGTTGAAGAAGTCTATATAGCAAAAATTAATAATTTTAAATTGCAATTGGATGACCGTGATAATCTAAAAAACCGATATGTGAGATCTTGTGGTGATCTATTGCAAGCATGCTGGCGATGTGGTTTTATAAAAGGTAGAAAATTGGCTCTCAAAAAATTGATTCAATTGGATAGTGCACAAACTCGATTTGCGGTTGAATTTCGACAAAATCAATATCAACGAATTGAACCAATTCAATTGAATCTAAACCCAATTGGTCTAATTGATTTTTTTCGAAAACCAATTGAAGATGAAATTCGTATTTTTTTCTCTACAAACCCACTCTCACAATGGTGGCAATATACAAACCCACTTGAATCATTGACACATACTCGTCGTTGTACTTCACTTGGTCCAGGTGGACTGAGTCGCGATCGAGCAAGTATTGCGGTTCGAAATATTCACCCTAGTCACTTTGGGCGAATTTGTCCAATTGAGACACCAGAAGGAAAAAACGTTGGTGTTGTTAATTCACCTGCCTTGGGAACCCGTATTGATAATTATGGTTTTATGCTCCCACCATATTTTCGCGTTCAACATAATTCAATCATTACAGACAAAAACCCAGTTTATTTGCACCCGAGTATGGATGCAAGAGGTTCATGGGTGACTTCTAACGAACTTATTGTTTCCCCATCTGGAAAATTGCCAAATAGGCGCCAACGAAGCCGTTTTCGAGAACGTTTTAGTTCAATTTCACCACATTTGATTCAACTATTTGGTGTTTCACCACCACAAATGTTGTCAGTTGGTGCTGGTCTTATTCCATTTGTGGAACACAATGATGGAAATCGTGCACTTATGGGGTCAAATATGCAACGTCAGGCACTACCTCTTATACAGCCGGAACGACCAATTGTTGGAACAGGTCTTGAACCAATTGTAGCAAGTGATTCCAGAGCAACAATTCGTGCAATTGCAAGTGGATACGTTTATTGGACAACAAGTCATGAAATCCGTGTCCATAGTATTTTGCATTGGCGATCTGGTCAATTCCGTACTATTAAATATAAATTGGGTCGTTATATACCAACGCCAAAAGGAACATTTTTTGATAATCGACCATGGGTTGAAGATGGCGATTGGGTACAAACTGGTGATCTAATCGCTGATGCTGCTGGCTGTAGCCATGGTGATTTGGCATTGGGGCGAAACCTAATAGTTGCTTATACTCCATGGGAAGGATATAACTATGAAGATTCGGTACTAATTAATGAGCGCTTGGTTTATGAAGATCTAATAACATCAATTCATATTAAACCTTATAGTGCAACACTTCCAGAAGTCTATTCAAATATTTATAACCAAACAATTGGTAACTATGCACTTCCGCCGTCCTTGTCAGGTCATTATGACATAATTCATGGTAAAATTCCAGGAACTTTTTTGACTCGGCTAGGCGTTCTCGCAAAGCACCAAAAGCAATTGGACAAAGATGGTATTATTCACATTGGTGCTTGGGTTAAACCTGGAAATATTTTGATTGGAATTATTGAACTTTTGGAACGTAAAAAACCTATTAGTGGTGCCCGCCAATTGGTTATTGATATTTTGGGTGATGAAGATTCAAGACGTTATCGAGATCATTCACTTCGTGTACCAAACTTTGTTCAAGGTCGTGTTATCGATGTTCGTGGTACTCGTCCGTCTTGGTCCCGTTTGATGGGTTCTCATAAAGAATCAATTTATCCAGCCACCGAACTAACAGTATATCTTGCTCAACGGTGCCAAATTCGGGTTGGTGATAAAATCGCAGGGCGACACGGTAATAAGGGTGTTATTGCAAAAATTGTTCCTCAACAAGATATGCCGTATCTAGCATCGGGATTGACTGTTGATATTGTATTGAATCCTCTTGGTGTTCCATCTCGAATGAATGTAGGACAAATTTACGAAGGTGTTCTTGGTTTGGCAGGTCGACTTTTGGGACAACATTATCGAATTATACCATTTGATGAAATCTATGGATCTGAAGCATCTTATGGTCTTGTTCATAGTAAATTGTTGGAAGCTCAACAACGGCTTGGACTATCATGGATGTTTAACCCACAAGCTCCTGGAAAAACTTATTTGTTTGATGGTCGAACTGGAGAACCACTTGAACAAATAGTTCTATTGACAACAAGTTATATACTAAAACTCGAACATAGAGTTGACGAGAAAATTCATGCCCGTACTACAGGTCCTTATGCTCTTTCTACTCAACAACCAGTTCGAGGACGATCTCGACAAGGTGGACAACGATTGGGTGAAATGGAAGTTTGGGCACTGGAAGGGTTTGGCGCATCATATACTCTTCATGAAATACTAACAACGAAATCTGACGATATTAAATCTCGTCGTGCAATGTCAATTCGACTTTCAAAAGGAATTTATGGTTTTAGACCTCAGTTTCAAAGTCAATCTGAAGCTTTTAAAGTTTTGATTCTTGAACTTCGTTCACTTTGTTTGGATTTGACTGATAGTGAAACTAATCCTTCTGATTTTAATTTATCAAAATTTTAGATAATAAAATTCAATGATGAAATACTAATGGAAAATGATATTAAACTAAAATTCCAAGTCTATGCGAATCAACGATCCTGTAAGATAAAAATTAAATTCCTATCGGATGAAGCAATTATAGCCTGGGGAAGTAGAATACTACCTGATGGTACAATTGTTGGTGAAATTACTTTTCCTGGTACTATTAATTATAAAACAAAAAAGCCAATACCAGGTGGTCTTCTCTGTGAAACTGTTTTTGGCCCCCGTTCTGCAAATGACTGTGCTTGTGGTGAACTTCAACGAGTTCTTCAACGTAGACGTGTTAACGGACCAGAACGAGGAAAATGGGTCTGCCCAATTTGTAAAGTTCAATGGGGTGACCCCCTAATGCGTCGATATCAGATAGGATATATTCGACTTGTATCTACAGTTGTTCATCCATGGATTCTTTATGGAACTCCAAATTATCTTTCATTGCTACTTGAAATAAAACGAAGTGATCTTCAAGAAATTGCATGGTGTAATAAAGATATTTTGGTTCCTGTCTATGGTCGGTCAAAAGGTCGACTTGTTTATAGTCAAGGTTATAAACCAACTTTGCCTACATCTAAAATTTCAAAAGGTGAAGAGCAAACACTAGTACCAATTGGTCTATCGGAGTCTGAAAATAAGAAGGAAATTATTCGATCTTTGTCAATACTAGATACTGTTTTGAATATACCAGGTAAAACTTCATTTAGAAATACTACCAAGATAAAACAAATTTATTCAAAGCAAAAAGGTTATTCCCAAACAATAAATTTGAATAATAAAAATTTTTACGGGGCTGATATTGGTACATCAATAGTACCAATAACTGGCGGTAAAGCGATTCGAAATCTTCTTAATCAAATTTGTTTGGAAAGTGAAGAAATTTCATTGAAACAGAAAATCCGATCTATTTACAAAGAATTGCGTCAATATGGATCACCGGGATTTTTTGAAACACAACAAATTTTTAGTAAGGAAGCAGAAAAATTTGCACCTTTGGAAAAACTTTTTCAAAATCTTCAAGTTAATGTTCGACGCTTGCGTTTGATCCAACATCTTTCTTATGAAATTAAAGATTTGAATCTATTTACGATTTCAATTCTACCTGTTCTTCCACCAGTATTGCGACCGGTTTTGGAACTTCCAAATGGTGCAATAGCTATTTCTGACTTGAATACTCTATATCGTCATTTGCTGGTACGAAACCGGTTGACAACCAAACACCAAACGGATAGTAATGGTACTCTAGATCTATCGGCATTCTTGATTCAAGAAGCTGTGGATCGGCTTTTTGATAATAATAAAGCGCCACGACCCAAATACCCACCTGGAGATATTTCACCTTGGGCAAAGAATATTAAAAACCCAAATCCACCATTGAAATCATTGACTGATGGTCTAAAGGGAAAACAAGGACGGTTTCGTCAACACCTTCTTGGGAAACGAATTGATTACTCGGGCCGTTCTGTTATTACATCCGGTCCTAATCTAAAACTTAATCAATGTGGAATTCCTTTGGAAATAGCAATTGAACTTTTCCAACCATGGCTATTGTCTTATATTTGTGGTGGGTCTGCGAATCGACAGATAAAATTGGTTGGTTCTTTTCGTCAAGCGAAATATATTCTTTATAATTCACCAAATATTATTTGGCATCTACTTGAATTCTTTCTTAGTGAACAAGTTGTACTTCTAAATCGAGCTCCAACCTTGCACCGGTTTGGAATTCAAGCGTTTGAACCGGTACTAGTACCTGGAAGAGCAATCACATTGCATCCACTAGTTTGCCCAGCATTTAATGCCGATTTTGATGGTGACCAAATAGCAGTTCATGTACCTTTGTCTCTTGAAACATACTCGGAAGCACGAATTATTTTGCTTGCCGCTCAAAATTTCCTAACTCCGTCCACTGGTAGTCCAATTATTTCATTGAGCCAAGATATGGTTCTAGGTTGTTACTATTTGACAACGAATCCACAAATATTTATTGAAAATTATAAAGCTTCAAATAATATTTACTCTGAAACTAATTCTTTCTTTTTTAGTCTTGATGAGGTGGGGATGCTTTATCATCGTGGTCAAATTAGTTTGCATAGTTTTATTTGGCTTCGTTGGAAAAATTCTTTTACAAGTTGGACTTGTAAAAATAGCCCAATCGAAGTACGAATTGGAGCGAATGGCTCACGAGTCGAAATTTATGATGAATGTCAACGATATTATGATTGTTGGGGTAATTTGGTGGATCAATATATTAAGACAACAGCAGGTCGAGTTATTCTTAATCAAGCTACACTTCCTCTACTTCCACTTTACCGTCAACATTAAGAAAATAAATTATAGTTATAATATGATTAGATGACCAAAATTTTCCCCCACTCAACAGACCAGAATTCTAATTCATTGGAATTTTGGTATATTAATAAGCATTTGGATAAAAATAATCTTAAGTCAATAATTTGTTGGTTGGTATCTCAATATGGCGGACAGCGTGCTGGGACAGTTCTTGAAAATCTAAAAAGACTTGGTTTTGAACAAGCAATACAAGCTGGTGTTTCAATTGGAGCTGGTGATATTACACCACCTCCAATGAGAGATATCTTTGTGCCTAGTACCGGCCACCGTGTTCTTGGAACAAGTCGTCATTACCATTTGGGACAATTGACTGGCGAAGAAAAAGCACAGCAAGCAATTGATGGCTGGTTTTCAGCAACCGAACTTCTTCGTTCTGCTATTATTACACACTTTAATAATTTTGATAAAATAAGTCCAATTCACATAATGGCATTCTCAGGTGCACGAGGTAATATGACTCAAGTGCGTCAATTGATGGGAATGCGTGGACTAATGTTGGATCCAATAGGTAAAATTATTACTTCACCTATTCGTGCGTCATTCCGTGAAGGATTGACTGTTACTGAATATTTGATTTCTGCTTATGGAGCACGTAAAGGATTGGTAGATACTGCGCTACGAACTGCTAATGCGGGATATTTGACTCGTCGACTAATTGATGTTCTTCAAGATGTTGTGGTTCTACAAATTGATTGTGGTCCATTGGGTATAGAAGGATGTTTTATTACAAATTTTAAAAATGAAGACGGAAAAATTTTGGTTTCGCTTGAAAAACGGTTGCTTGGGCGTGTTACAGCGGAACCATTGCAAATCGGTAAAACTACCATTATACGGAATACGGAAATTAACCAAACTCTAGCAAAGATTATTGCACAATTGTATCCAAATGGAATTCGTGTACGTTCACCTATTACATGTGGAATTTCTCTTGGTCAACTATCGCGCAATGGTGTTTGTCAATTGTGTTATGGTTGGGATTTGAGTCTTGGTGATCTAGTGGAGTTGGGTGAAGCAGTTGGTATTATTGCGGCCCAATCAATTGGAGAACCCGGCACACAACTAACAATGAGAACATTCCATACTGGAGGTGTTGTTTCTGGAGAAGCAATGGACCGTCTTCGTGCTAGTGGAGCTGGTCGTGCAATTTTTCCACAAAGTATTCCAGGTCGATTGGTTCGTGCAAATAGTGGAATACTTGGATTTCTTTTGTACAATAAATGTACAATGATAATTTCTTGTCCAAATGGGATAAGAACGCGTTATGAGTTTCCACGTGGTGTTGTTCTTTTGATTCGCCATGGACAATGGATTCAACCGATGCAAGAACTTGCTCAAACAATTGATGAAGTTCAATTGAATCGTGGAGGTTGGCAAAAGCGTCCCTATAAAATTTCAAGTCAGTTTAGTGGACTTCTTTATTCACATAATAAAAACACTATATCCACGAATCTTTCGATTCTTTCGTATTCACGATTTAATCAAAAAAATTATCAAAGTACATTTGGTATTACTTATCAAAGTGATTGGATTGGGAATCGATCAAAGACAGGGTTGTCTCTTGAACTTCAGCATAAAAATTTGAATTTGATTAGTGGTCTTGATACAATTCAAATTAATAAAAGTGAAATACAACTTCAAATAAAACCAGGTGATATTATTGAAAATGCAATATGTTCTGGCGAATATATGAAAAAACGTTTTAATAATGGTGGCCGAATTCGTAGTTGGTCTCGCGAAAAAATTACCATTCAAAAAATTGGTAGTTTGCTAACCCCACAAAGTAATCAAGTTTCCCTATATTATGGAATAAAAGTTGAACCGGGATTTTATCTAGGTCAATTGACGTTTTATACTCCAGTAGCAGGAGATATTGTTCAAGCTTTGCCAAAAATTGAAGCATTTTTTGAAGCTAGATCCTACCAATCCTTTCACCGCGGTCTAACACAAGGGTTTTACACTCTAATAAAATTGGGATTTAGCCAACATTTTTCGGCAATATCTGCCTTGCGTGCAACACAGCAGTACATTCGTAATGCTGTACAGCTTTTGTATTTGGAGCAAGGTATTTATATTAATGACCGACATATTGAGTTGGTTGTAAGTCAAATAGGATTTATTATACTTACTGATGAAGGAAAAAAACTTTCGGAATTGGATTATAAGCAACCATTGACATTGATAACTGTTTGCGAAGCACTCTTTATATCTAGTATAATAAAAACTAACCCAATCTATGAACCTGTTATTATTGGTATTACTAAAGCAGCACTAATAAAAAACGGTTTTCTTGGGCCAGCAAGTTTTCAAGAAACGGTAAAAGTTTTGACAAAAGCTGCAATTGAAGGTCAAGAAGATCGAATAACAGGATTGAAAGAATCCATTATTCTCGGCCAACCAGTTTCGATTGGAACAATATGGTGTAATGAGTCAAGTTATTTGACATTATCTTAATTAAATTTTTTTTACATGAAAACAACTACAAAATCACTTCTTCAAGCAGGTGTACACCTGGGGCATAGTCCAAGCCATTGGCATCCAAAAATAGAAAAATATATCTACACTGAAAAATCTGGTGTACACGTTCTTGATATCGTTAAAACACAAGTTTGTTTGAATCAAGTTAAACAATTTCTTGTTCAAGCAAGTAAACAAAACCTCAAGGTTCTATTTGTTGGAACAAAACCTCAGGTATCAGAATCTATTGCACAAGCAGCTATGAAATGTAATAATTTTTATATTAATCAACGCTGGTTGGGGGGTCTGCTAACAAATTGGAAAACTTTGTCACGTTCAGTAACAACGCTTGCACGTCTTGAATCTATCACTTCACAAGGTATTGTTGAGAAATTGCCGAAAAAACGACGTGCTATTTTTACACGTGAATATAACCGTTTGGCAAAGTATCTTAAAGGTGTTCAAACTATGACAAGTGAACCAGAGGTTATAGTTGTTGTAGGTCAGCATGAAGAACAAAATGCTATTGATGAAGCTAAATGCCTAAATCTACGTACGATTACAATTCTTGATACGAATTCAAATCTAAACCAAGCAGATCTTTTTATCCCTGCTAGTGATGATTCGTCGTCTGGAATTCCTCTGATCCTAGATGAATTGGCTGATGCAGTTCTAATTGGACAGAACTAATATTTAATAAAATTAATACGATAGATTTTGCGTAATTTATAAAAAGATTCAGAGACCGTGGGGTCGCCCCACATAATCCTATGCTGATAGCGAACCCAATCCATGATCTAGCTGCTATTGAAGTAGGTCAACATCTATACTGGGATATTGGTCCTTTTACTGTCCATGGTCAAGTTCTTTTGACTTCATGGTTTGTTTTGGGTGGACTACTTACACTTTCATTGGTAGCTAATTCTCAACTTAAATCACTGCCAAATGGATTGCAAAATCTAACTGAATATGTACTAGAATTCATTCGTGATCTAGCACGAACACAATTGGGTGAAGAAGAATACCAAGCTTGGGTTCCATTTTTGGGAACAATTTTTCTATTCATCTTTGCATCAAATTGGTCTGGTGCTTTGCTTCCATGGCGAGTAATTGAATTGCCGAGTGGTGAACTTGCTGCTCCTACAAATGATATTAATACAACTGCTGCTCTTGCTTTGCTAACATCAGTTGCATATTTTTACGCAGGGATTCGTAAGAAAGGACTGGGATATTTTTCTCGTTACGTTGAACCGGCGGCATTCCTTTTGCCTATTAATGTACTTGAAGATTTTACAAAGCCTCTTTCACTGACTTTTCGTTTGTTTGGAAATATTCTAGCAGATGAACTTGTAGTTGGAGTACTGTTGTCTCTTGTACCTTTGTTCGTACCTGTACCGATTATGCTACTAGGTTTGTTTACAAGTGCGATTCAAGCTCTTGTTTTTGCAACTCTAGCTGGTGCATATATTGGTGAAGCCCTAGAAGATCATCATTAAAAAAATTACAACTAATAAATTAAAATAAATTTTATTAGCTTAAGAAACCGAAAATTCAATAAAAAAAACATTTTAAATATTATGAACCCAACAATTGCTGCTGCTTCTGTTATCGCTGCTGGTCTTGCTGTAGGTCTAGCTGCTATTGGTCCTGGTGTAGGTCAAGGTACTGCTGCTGGTTACGCTGTAGAAGGTATTGCACGTCAGCCTGAAGCTGAAGGTAAAATTCGTGGTGCACTACTACTAAGTTTTGCATTCATGGAGTCACTAACAATTTATGGTCTAGTAGTTGCACTTGCACTAATTTTTGCTAACCCATTTGCTGGTTAATTCTCCTAAATTTAAAAGATAACGTGATTTAAGGGGTTTTTTTAAAAAACCCCATCTTAATATTTTGATAAAAGGAGGAGTTATTATGTGGAGCCTTGTGCATGAACAGGCTTTGGAAATTGGCTTCAATACAGATATTTTTGATACAAATCTAATTAACTTGACTCTAGTTGTTGGTGTAGTTATTACATTGGGTGGTGATGCTTTGACAAGCGCACTTGATGAGCGACGCAAATCAATTTTGTCAAGTCTAGAAGATGCAAATAATAAATTTAATGAAGCACAAGATTTGCTTAAATCAGCTCAGATGAAACTGGAAGAAGCTAAGACGGAAGCGCTTTCTATCGAGAAAGCTGCGCCAAGTGAAGCAAAAATGACTTCAGATCGTATTCTTGAAGTTGCATCCAATGAACTACAAAGACTTCGTACACGTGCAGAATCGGACAAAGCGCTGGCTCGATCTCAAGCGAGTGGGTCTATTTACCGTTGGATGATTGGTTCAAGTCTAACTATTGCGCGACAAAAACTTAATTCAACTGATTGGCGCAAGACAGAAAAACAAGAATCTGTAATGCAAGGTTGTATTAAGACACTTCAAGAGCTCAAAGTAGCAAAAACTGAAGTTAAATTGAGTGCTTAATTCTTTAATTATATAAAGAATTAATTACTTACAATTATGATTAAAAAAATTACACGTACAGATGACTGTACGGGATATTCCTCAGCCCATGGCTAAGATTAAACCAGAAGAAATTAGCAATATTATTCGTAAACAAATTGAGCAATATACACAAGAAATTAATGTTGCTAGTGTTGGTACAGTACTACAAGTTGGTGATGGTACAGCACGTGTATATGGCCTTGAGCGTGTAATGGCAGGTGAACTACTTGAATTTCAAGATGGAACTGTTGGTATTGCTCTAAACCTTGAATCGGATAATGTTGGAGTTGTATTGCTAGGTGAAGGTTTTGCAATTCAAGAAGGTAGTTCAGTAACAGCCACTGGTAAAATTGCTCAGGTTCCAGTTGGTGATGCATTTCTAGGTCGTGTAGTTGACTCCCTTGCACAACCAATTGATGGTAAAGGTGATATTGCTTCAAATGAAACTCGTTTGATTGAATCAATGGCACCAGGTATTATTTCACGACGTTCAGTATATGAACCACTACAAACTGGTCTAGTATCAGTTGACTCAATGATTCCAATTGGCCGTGGTCAACGTGAACTTATTATTGGTGACCGTCAAACTGGTAAGACAGCTGTTGCAACAGATACTATTCTAAACCAAAAAGGTAAAGATGTTGTTTGTGTTTATGTAGCAATTGGACAAAAAGCTGCAACAGTAGCACAGATTGTAAACACATTGGAAGAAGCTGGTTCAATGGATTACACAATTATTGTAGCTGCAAATGCTGATGCGCCAGCGACACTACAATATCTTGCTCCTTATACTGGTGCTACACTAGCTGAGTACTTTATGTACAATGGTAAGCATACACTGGTTATTTATGATGATCTATCAAAACAAGCTCAAGCTTACCGACAGATGTCACTTCTTCTTCGACGTCCACCAGGTCGTGAAGCATACCCGGGTGATGTTTTCTACCTACACTCACGCCTACTAGAGCGTGCAGCAAAGTTGAGTGATCAACTAGGTGAAGGTAGTATGACGGCACTGCCAATTATTGAAACACAAGGTGGTGATGTATCTGCATACATTCCAACTAATGTTATTTCAATTACTGACGGTCAAATTTTCCTATCAGCAGATATTTTCAACTCTGGTATGCGACCTGCAATTAATGTAGGTATTTCAGTATCTCGAGTAGGTTCAGCTGCACAGGTTAAAGCAATGAAGACAGTAGCTGGTAAACTAAAACTAGAACTAGCACAGTTTGCTGAGCTTGAAGCATTCTCTCAGTTTGCTTCTGATCTAGATGCTGCAACACAAGCACAGCTAGCACGTGGTGTTCGTCTTCGTGAGCTGCTAAAGCAACCACAAGCAGCACCACTTGAAGTTTCGGATCAGGTTGCAATGATTTATGCTGGTATTAACGGTCTTCTAGATCCTATTGCAGTAGAAAACGTAAGACCTTTCCTATCAAGCCTACTAAACTATCTTTCTGAAAAGAAACCACAATACGCACAAATTATTCGCGATACTAATACACTAACGTCTGAAGCAGAAACAATGCTTAAGGATAGTATTCTAGAGCACCGTGAATCATTTGTTTAAAAAAACTAAAAAAAAAAAAAGAAACCCTGGACTTGTTCCATTTATTCAATGCCTAAGCATATTGTCAATTTCCTAGCAGGGTTTTTTACCTCAACGCTAGCATTTCTGGCCCTAACTTCACATGCTCAAGCATATCCACAGTTTGCGCAACAGGGCTATGAAGAACCCCGTGAACCTACAGGACGAATTGTATGTGCAAATTGTCACCTAGCAGAGAAGCCTGTAGATATTGAACTTCCTCAAGCTGTTTTTCCCGATTCAGTTTTTGCAGCGAATGTTCAAATTCCTTATGATAAAAAAGTTAAGCAAGTTCTTGGAAATGGTAAAAAAGGCGGCCTGAATGTAGGTGCCGTACTTATTTTGCCAGATGGATTCCAAGTTGCTCCAGCAGATCGTATTCCGGAAGAAATTGCTGCTAAGGTTGGTAAACTTGCGTTCCAGCCGTATAGCCCGGAAAAGAAAAATATGATTATTGTTGGTCCTCTTCCTGGAAAGAAATATATGGAAATGACTTTCCCAATTCTTTCTCCAAAGAAAGAGGGTAACATTAATTACGGTACATACCCTATTTATTTGGGTGGTAACCGTGGTCGTGGACAAGTTTACCCAACTGGTGATAAAAGTAATAATACAATCTATACTTCACCCGCAAATGGTGTAATTGAATCAATTACAAAAGATGAAAAGGATGGTTCAATTGTTACGATCCGTGATTCTAAAACAAACGAGACAGTTACTGAAACAGTTCCAGTAGGCCCAACTTTGGTAGTTTCAGTCGGTGATACACTAACGAGTGGTCAACCGTTGAGCAATAACCCAAATGTTGGTGGTTTTGGTCAAGCTGAGACTGAAATTGTTCTACAAAACCCATTGCGTGTTGAGCTTCTAATTGCTTTCTTGGGTACTATTAGCGTAGCTCAAATCTTCCTTGTATTGAAGAAGAAGCAATTCGAAAAAGTTCAATTGGCTGAAATGAACTTCTAAATATTTTTTATGCGTCCATTTTTTAGCAAAGAGAGCTAGTAATTTATACTACTCAATGCTTATCTCTATAATTTATCAAACCCATTTTCTAGCTTATTCAACTCTAAGATGTCACCTAAGACCTCTTATTGTTGAATTGGCTAATCAAAAAGGAGATTGGGAGATACTTTCAAAACTTATTAATTAAATTTTTATTAAAGCTTTATGACTGTTATCGGATATATCGGTTTTCTTTTTGTAGGGCTATCTACTGCCTTGGCACTTTATATTGGCCTTACTAAGGCCCAAATTATCTAATTTTCTGTTATGGTTGAAACTTTGCTTTCTGGAATTGTTCTAGGACTAATTCCTGTAACAATGCTTGGGCTTTTTGTAACTGCGTATCTACAATATCGACGCGGTGATCAACTAAGTATTTAATCGATAAAAATTATTGGTTTGGTTATCCAAATCAATAATTTTTACTACAACTTTTTAATTACAAAAAATTAAAATCTCATGCTATAATTTATCTAGTATGTCCTCAATAGCTCAGTGGTAGAGCAATCGGCTGTTAACCGATTGGTCGTAGGTTCAAGTCCTACTTGGGGAGCGCTTAACTGTAAATAAATATCTTTATGAATTAAAATTATGAGTAAAGTTTATGATTGGTTTGAAGAACGATTGGAGATTCAAGCTATTGCGGATGATGTTTCAAGTAAATATGTTCCACCACATGTAAATATCTTTTACTGTCTAGGTGGTATTGTATTCACTTGTTTCCTAGTTCAAGTAGCTACAGGTTTTGCCATGACATTCTATTATCGACCGACTGTAGCTGAAGCCTTTACATCTGTACAATATATTATGACAGAAGTAAATTTTGGTTGGCTTATTCGATCAATTCACCGTTGGTCAGCTAGTATGATGGTACTAATGATGATTCTACACGTATTCCGTGTATACCTAACAGGTGGGTTTAAAAAGCCACGTGAACTAACATGGGTAACTGGAGTTATTATGGCTGTTTGTACTGTTTCATTTGGTGTAACCGGGTATTCACTCCCATGGGACCAAGTAGGATACTGGGCTGTTAAAATTGTTACGGGTGTTCCTGATGCAATTCCAGTAGTTGGAGGCGCACTAGTTGAACTTCTACGAGGTAGCGTAAGTGTTGGTCAATTTACTCTAACTCGTTTCTACAGTCTGCATACTTTTGTATTGCCTTTGCTAACAGCTGTCTTTATGCTTATGCATTTCTTGATGATTCGAAAGCAAGGTATTTCAGGACCACTTTAAAATCTAAATATTAACGAGGATTAATAAAATTATGGGTGTTACTAAAAAACCTGATCTAAGTGATCCAGTTCTACGCGCAAAACTAGCAAAGGGAATGGGTCATAACTACTATGGTGAGCCGGCATGGCCGAATGATCTACTGTACATGTTTCCAGTAGTAATTCTTGGAACTTTCGCTTGTCTAATTGGATTGGCAGTTCTATCACCAGCGGTAGTAGGCGAACCGGCAAACCCGTTCGCTACACCACTGGAAATTCTACCGGAATGGTATTTCTTTCCAGTATTTAATCTATTGCGTACAATTCCAAATAAACTTCTTGGTGTAGTGCTAATGGCAGCTGTACCAGCTGGTCTATTGCTTGTACCATTTATTGAGAACATTAACCGTTTTCAAAACCCGTTCCGACGACCGGTTGCATCACTTGTATTCATTATTGGAACAATTTTTGCAATTTGGCAAGGTATTGGAGCAGCAATGCCAATTGATAAAGCTGTAACACTAGGTCTTTTTTAACTTTAAATTATGGATTTGACAACACTATTTTCAATGTCTTTCATTGCTGGACTAGTATTGAGTCTGAGTGGATATTCAATTTTCATGGGTTTTGGTCCTCCTTCAGAGGACCTACGTGACCCATTTGAAGAGCACGAGGATTAAATTATTATACATATTTCTAAAGAATAGCTAATATTCTTTAGAAATATTGACACTAAAAAAAGTTAGTAATATCATAACCTACGATAGGGTAGAGCAGCTTGGTAGCTCGTGAGGCTCATAATCTCAAGGTCGCTAGTTCGAATCTAGCCCCTATCAACTATATTTATACTATTTATTAGTCTAACACAATCAATAATAAACATTTTTCTAAATATTAGCATTCAAACTTGTATCTGAATACTAATATTTAGAAAATGATTTAATACTTAATTATAATAGTTGAATTATAAAAATTCAATTTATTATTACAGAGTATCCATTGTTTCGAATTCGAACTTAATCTCTTTCCAAACTTCACATGCTGAAGCTAGCTCTGGGCTAAACTTACAAGCTTCACGAATAATATCACCACCTTCACGAGCAAGGTCACGACCTTCGTTACGAGCCTGTACACAAGCTTCTAGAGCT
>Ga0163109_10001248_pt1 | contig 20274 bp, 15 predicted proteins | sample CRUFie1St13metaG_FD_108704 | JGI IMG/M metagenome (GOLD analysis project Ga0163109, IMG submission 108704) | Marine microbial communities from the Costa Rica Dome - CRUD Field 142mm St13 metaG | ecosystem: Environmental > Aquatic > Marine > Oceanic > Photic zone | place: Costa Rica: the Eastern... | reverse complement strand
TATTTCTTATAAATCCAACTGCGGTGATATTAGAAATTCGCAATTGATTAACTTAGTAGAAAGTTTCAAAAATAAAGATATAAAATTTACTATTGTTGATCCAAAAGTTGATAAAGAAGAAGTCAAAAAAATTACAGGATTAACTTGCCTTTCTTTAATTCCAGAAAATAAAAAGTTCTCTATTATAATTCTTGCTTTATATCATGATGAATTTAAAGAAATTACTAAAAATAAATTAGATGAATTGTCAATCAAAGGTACTTTGATATTTGACCTCACTTATAATCTAATTGGAGAGGATATTATTAATTTATAAAGATGTTAAAGAATATTTTCAAAAACTATAGTAGGTATATAAATGTTTCAAAAAAAGAAAGTAAACTGGCAGTAATTTTGGGAATAATTGGTGCCTTATCAGAAACATTTTCAATTTATCTTCTTGCAAATTTAATCACAAATTTAGATAAAAAATACTTGATTATTAATTTTAAGTTTTTAAATCAGATTTATTTTTCAAAGGAAATTTATATTTTATTTTTTTTAATGTCAGCAATAATCTCTGCATCTTTATACTATCTTTCTAACAAAAATATTGTAAAAGCTAAATGTTTAATCGAAAGATTTGTGCGCGAAGAAATTACAGATTTAACTTTAAATATAAAATGGGAATATTATTTACAAATAAGTCAAGGAGATATTTCTAAATCAATCCTATCTGAGGGTCAAAATATATCTGAAGGATATATGTACTTTATCTCTGCAATAACTTACTCTTTTATTGCTTTTACTTATTTTATTGCTTGCTTAATATTAGTTCCTGATACTTTTTTTATATTAGTAATATATGCTATTTTTGCGTTTAGAATTTATTTATATTATTCAAGAAAAGCAGATAAATTTGGGAAAGATTTATCGAACATCACATCAAACATAGGACAGTGGACTGCAGCAATATTTAATAATTTAAAATATTTAAAAGCAATTAGTAAAGATAAATTAGCAAAAGAAGCATCAAGAGACATATTTACAAAATTTGCTAACTCATATGAAAATGCAAGAGTAGCTAGTTATAAATCTAAGTTCATTACAGAGATAATGACAATTATATTTATTTTTTTAGCAATAACATTCATTATAGTAAGAGGTTCTGACACCTCAAACTTAATCCTCTCATTATCTTTATTCGTAAGGATGACTCCTAAAATTTATAATGCTCAAATTAGACTACTAGATTCGGTAGCCATGGTTTCTTGGCCAAAAATCCATTTTGAGAAAATTAAATGGGCAAAGAGTTATAAGGATAATCTTTATAAGAATAAAAATGATTTTTTCTTTGATGGGCAAATTATATTTGATTCTGTTTTCTTTAATTACCCAAATAACGAATTCATTTTAAAAAATATTAACATTAACATTAAAAAAAATGATTGTATTGGGATTACTGGTAAGTCTGGAATTGGAAAAAGTACTATGTTAGATCTTTTAACTGGAATAATAAAACCCAAGAAAGGAGCTATATACCTTTCTGGAAAAAATATGAAAAATATAAATATCTACTCATGGAGAGAAAAAATAGGTATAGTGATGCAGGAAAACTTCTTTAAAAACGATACCTTAGCCTCTAATATTGCCCTAGGTAAAAAAGTTGATAGAGACAAAATAAAAAACTCTCTCATAAAAGCAAATGCATGGGATTTTGTTTCTTCATTACCAAATGGAATTGATGAAATCATACTTGATAGAGGTGTGCGATTCTCTGGGGGAGAGAGGCAGAGAATTGCCTTAGCTAGAGCTCTTTATAATGACCCACAAATTTTAATATTAGATGAACCATCTTCAGGTTTAGATAAAACTTCAGAAAAAAAACTTATAACCTCTTTAGTTAAGTTAAAAGGAACAACAAACATCATTATAATTTCTCATAAAAAGGAAGTGGTGAAAATTTGTGATAGAGTTTTTTCACTTGAAAAAAAGGGTTTAAATGAAGTTTAGATTTTAGAAAGATTAAAAAATAAATTTAAAGCTTAAAAGAACAGACATTAATATGCTTAAATAATTTTACAATCATGATAAAAAATTTAATTTATTGTTTTGATATTTTGTATAGTTTCTAATGGTAAGTAAAACTTCAATAAGTAAAACTGTATTAATAGTTTCGAATTGTACTTGGTACTTATACAATTTCCGGCGGGAATTACTAAATGATTTAAAAAACAAAGGTTATGATCTAATTTTAATTTCTCCAATCGATAAATATTATTTAGAAATTTCAAAATATTTTATCAAAAAAGAAAATTTATTTCTTATAAGAAGTTCCGAAAATCCGATATTGGAAATAATTACATTATTACACTTATTATTTATTTATATAAAATATAAACCAAATTTAGTTCATCATTTTACCATTAAACCTTGTATTTATGGAGGTATAGTAGCCAGGCTAATTGGCATAAAAAATAAAATAAACCACGTCACTGGACTAGGGCCTTCTTTTTACTCTAATAGAAAAAAAATCAAATATATAAATAAAATACTAAATCCATTTTATAAATATGCTTTCAATGATGATAAAAATAATTTAATAAATATTTTCCACAATAATTCTGATAAAAGTACATTTATACAAAAATCTATTGCAAAAGCTTTGCAGACAAAAACAATACAAGGATCAGGGGTAAATATTAATCATTACAAAAATGATGTTTCAAGAAAGTTTAATAGGAAAATCAAATTATTATTTCCTGCAAGACTTATAAAAGAAAAGGGTATTGTTGAATTAATAAACGCCTGTAATGATTCATGGAATTCTAATTACAAATTTACTTTATACATTGCTGGTGAGATAGATACTCAAAATAGAAGTTATTTAAAAAATGAATGTTTTAATTTAATTAAAAATAATCCAAATATAATATTTTTAGGTAAGTGCAATAATATGCTTGAAATTTATAAGAGAATGGATATAGTTATTCTTCCTTCTTGGAGGGAGGGATTATCTAAATCTCTCCTAGAAGCATCTGCGATGTCACTACCTATAATTACAACTAATGTACCAGGATGTAACGACATTATTATCAATCATTACTCAGGATTATTAGTGCCCTCAAGAAATAAAGAAAAGCTAAAATCAGCTATAAAAAAATATTTAAAAAATCCAGAATTAGCAAAAAAATTTGGCTTAAATGCAAGAAAAACTGTAATTGAAAAATTTACTGTTGAAATAATTAATAATGAAATATTAAAAATATACGAAAACTTCTTAAGTATAAGATTATGATTTTTTATTTAGTTCCATTTTTTTTTCTTACAATATTAACTGGGATAGAATACTCACAAAGATTTGACTCCTTAATAAAAAATAAATATTTATACGTCTTAATTGCTTTATTATTTATCATATTTATAGGTTTAAGATTTGAGATAGGTTGCGATTGGGAACAATATGAAAATATGTTTAACAAATATAGTTCTCTTAATATTATGCAAATTATAGAAAAAAACTTATTTGCAGAGCGTAAGTATCAAGAAATAGGACATATATTTATCACAAAAATATCTCAAAATATTTATATTCTTAATTTAATTTATTCTATTCTATTTTTGTTACCTCTCTTTTATTTTTGTTCTACATTAAAAAGAAGCTATTTTTCTCTTTTGATTTCTTATCCGTACTATATAGTAGTTATTGGAATGGGACCAATAAGACAAGCAGCATGTATATCTTTTTCAATGATTTTAATGCTTTTGATATCGAAAAAGAAATATTATATTAGTTTCTTTATTACAATTTTTTCTTTACTTATACACCAATCTTCAATTTTATTTAATGGACTTATTTTGGGTTCTTCATTTAGTAATATTAAAAATATAAAGCTATCACGTAAAATCATTTTTTTACTAATATTAGTATCCTTTTTCTTGATGTATTGCTTACCCTCAATAATAAATAAAGTATATGTCTATTTTACTTTGTATAAAAAAATTGACCAAAATGGAACAATGATAATCCCACCAGCTAAAAGCGCAATATTGATTTGGGTAATGAATTTTATACCCTCTTTTATATATCTCAAAAATAAGGTAAAGTTTAAGCTAAATAATAATCTAAAAAGTATTTTTACATCATTTTGCATTACGGAAATCTTACTTTTGCCAATTATCTTATTTCAATCTGTAGTTGGATACAGGTTATTACTATATATATTCCCAACAAGTATTTACATAACTTCTTTAATACCAGATTTAAAAATACTAAATTTAAAACAAAATTATATTATAAACATTCTGATTTCCTTTGCTTTTATAAGCTTAATTATATGGCTTAAATTTGCATTCCATTCTTATTGTTGGGTGCCTTACCAGAATATACTATTTAATTTATATTAATTTACTCTTAATTATAGAGTCATTACACATATCAAAAAGATTTCTTTTTGGGGCCCAATTTAGTATTTTTAGTGCAAATTTATTATCAGCCACTAAAAATGCTTGATCACCAATTCTTCTTTCTAAAAAATCATATTTAAAAGATACTCCCTCTATCTCTAGAAAGGCTTTTATCACTTCAATAACGCTTGTACCTTGACCAGTCCCAATATTTAAAGAAACATATTGTGGGTTATTGTTTTTTAAATAATCTAATGCAGCAATATGTGCTTCGGCTAAATCCATAACATGAATAAAATCTCTAACACATGTTCCATCTGAAGTTGGCCAATCATTTCCAAAAATAGATAATCTTTTTTGCTTTCCTTTAATGGTTTTTAAGATTGCAGGGAAAAGGTTAGAAGATTTACCTTTTGTATTTTCTTCTAATAAACCTGAACAATGAGAACCTACTGGATTAAAGTACCTCAAGTTTGCTATTCTCCATCTTCTATCACTATCAAATAAATCCCCTAAAATTTGTTCAATACATAATTTTGTTCGACCATAAGGAGTTAATGGGAGCAGGGGATCTGTTTCTCTCAGTAGATTTTGGCCATTTGGCTTATAAACCGTAGCACTACTGCTAAATATTAATGTATAGCAATCAAATTCTTTCATTGCAGAGAGCAAAGATAATGTACTCTTTACATTTGTATCCCAGTATTCAAGAGGTTCTTTTATTGAAAAAAAAATAGACTTTAAGCCAGCAAAATGTATCACTTTTTTTATAGGTTTGTTTGATTTAGCATATTCATGAAAAATATTGTGAAGCCATTGCTTATTTCGTAAATCTCCCTCAATAAATTGAATTTTTTCATTATTAGTTACCCCTTCTCTTAATGAGATTTCTTTTATTTTCTCAACACTAGTTGCAAAACTATTTACTAATGAATCAATAATTAAAACATTATAGTTAGAATTTAATAATGGAATACATGTATGACTTCCTATATATCCACACCCACCAGTAACTAAAACAGTATCCAAAAATTAATTTTAAATATAAATAAACTACATCAATATTATCAAAAAGTGCAAGTGAAAATACTTCAATCAAATTCTTTATTAAAAAGACATAAAGACACAAAGTTAACTAAATAATAAGAATTTATTTAATAATTTAAGAATGTAAAGTACCTAATCTCGTATACTTGACTAAGTCATTATAAAAATATCTTTCTGAAATTTTAAAACTTAGATTTATATAATAAAAACTAATGAGAATTGAAATTTTTAAATCTACAAATAATTTATTAAATCTTCCAAGAGTTGTAAAAAGATTAATTGCTTTGTTATTAGATTTATTTTGCTGCTTGTTCTCGGTTTGGTTTTCTTATTATTTGAGGCTTGGGAACCTAATCCCTCTTTCAGAGAGAGGCTTAGATGCTTTAACAATCTCTTTAATTATCTCTTTACCTATATTTTTGATATTTGGGTTATATAAAAATATTTTTAGATATTCAGGATTATATTCTTTATTACAAGTTTCCAAAGCTATTACATTATATGGCATCTTATTTATAACTTTGATAAGTGTAATTGGAGTAAATGGTATCCCAAGAACCATAGGTCTAATACAGCCTCTTCTATTACTTTTCTTAATAATTTCTTGGAGAATTCTTTTGAGATATTCATTAAGTTATCTGAATAATAAAATTTCTACAAAAAAAGATTTTACTAAAGCATTAGTTTATGGTTCAGGTGCTGCAGGGAGGCAACTTGTTAAAGCAATGCAAGAAAGTAAGGAAATAGCTATAAAAGGATTTTTAGATGATGACGAAAAAAAGGAGGGATGTGTTATTGATGGCAAAAGAATATATTCACCAAAAAATTTAGATAAATTATTAACGAAAAACAATATATCTCTCATATTACTTGCTATACCTTCCATACCAAGAAAAAGAAGGAATGAAATAATTAAAAGTTTGCTCCATTACAAAATTGCTGTAAGGACAATTCCTAATATATCTAACTTAGCAAGTGGTAAAAGTCTAATTACTGAATTCCTTGAACTTAATATTAATGATTTATTAGGTCGCTTCGAAGTTGAACCATTTCAAGATTTAATGAAAAAGAATAATTTCGAGAAGACAATACTAGTAACAGGCGCTGGAGGATCTATAGGAAGTGAATTGTGCAGACAAATAATAAATCAAAAACCAAAGAGAATTATATTAGTAGAAATTAGTGAATATGCTCTTTATTCTATTCATCAAGAATTAAACCAAGTTAAACAAATAGAGACAGAACTAATTCCATTAATAGGTTCAGTTCAAGATATAACTAGAATGAAAGAAATTATTTCTATATTTAAACCATTCATAATTTATCATGCTGCAGCTTATAAACATGTTCCAATCGTTGAGCATAATCTAATTGAAGGTTTGAAAAATAATGTATTAGGGACTTTTGAATTGGCCAAGTTAGCACTCAAAAATAATGTATCTAATTTTGTTTTTATTTCAACTGATAAAGCTGTTAGACCAACTAATATTATGGGTGCAAGCAAAAGACTTGCTGAACTATGTCTACAGGCTTTAAATGATAAAAATTCAATATCTAATAAAAATTTAAAAACAAAATTTTCAATAGTAAGATTTGGAAATGTTCTTGAATCATCTGGTTCGGTTATACCAAAATTTAGAGAACAAATAAAAAATGGTGGTCCAATTACCCTTACTCATAAAGATGTTACAAGATACTTTATGACAATTCCTGAGGCATCTCAATTAGTTATTCAAGCTGGAGCCATGGCAAAAGGAGGAGACGTATTTGTCTTGGATATGGGAAATCCAATTAAAATATACGATTTAGCAACAAAAATGATTGAATTATCTGGACTAACAGTTAAAGACCTTTCTCAAACAAAAGGAGATATTGAAATAAAGATTACTGGATTAAGGCCAGGGGAAAAGTTATTTGAGGAACTTCTTTTGTCAAACAACCCTATCAATACAAAACATCCAAAAATTTTGAAATCTAAAGAACCTTTTATAGCTTACGATAAATTAATCAAAGAAATTGATTTACTTAAAAAGTTTATTGAGGATAATGATTTAGAAAATATACTTGAAAGACTTAGAGCAATTGTTATTGATTTTGCGCCAAATAGCAAAATAATTGATCATACTTTTATCACAAAAAAAGAATTTAATTAAAGAAAGTATATTGAATTAAGAGTTCTATGAAACCTGTTTTGAATACAAAAGTCATTAAATTTTATGATATTTTTCTTTCATCTATAATTTTATTTTTTTTAAGTCCTTTAATTTTTATAATATTTATTATTTGTTTTTTTGAATCAGGAAATCCAATATTTATACAAAAAAGGGTCGGAAAAAATCAGAGACCATTCAATCTAATAAAGTTTAGAACTATGAAAGTAAATACACCCTCCATTGCTTCGCACTTAATAAATAAAGGATCTGTAACAAGATTTGGAAGAGTAATTAGATTATTAAAATTGGATGAGCTTCCACAACTAATAAATGTTATAAAAGGGGATATGAGCCTAGTTGGACCACGACCTTGCCTTGTAAATCAAATAGAACTTATAGAAGTTAGAAAAAAATATAAGATATTTCAAGTAAAACCTGGAATTACAGGTTTGTCTCAAATAAATGGTATAGATATGTCTAATCCTAAAAAATTAGCCGAAACAGATTCTTTGATGATCTCCAGAATAAATCAAAAAAATTATTTTAAATATTTATTATTAACTCTTTTTGGAAAAGGTTTTGGAGATAAAATTAGAAAAAATCAGACTAAATGAAAATCTAAGAACATAGAAAACTTTTTTTTATAAGTTTTTATTACTAATTTACTTAAATACAACTTTGGTAAAATAATAAGTTTAAAATTTCATTTACTTTACAGTAGTAATTTTCTGTACAATACTTTAAAAAGATTCTCATAAAAATTGAATTTCATAAAGTATTAAAGTATGAAGACTGTTAAACATCTTGACTGCTCTCTTAGAGATGGAGGATATTACAATAATTGGGATTTTAAACATGATCTTATCAATCAATATCTTCAGGTTCTTGAAAGTATAAATATAGATTACTGCGAAATAGGTTTCAGATTTTATAGCAACAAGGGATTCAAAGGTTCTTGCGCTTTCTCCTCAGAGGAATTTTTATCTTCTTTAAAAATTCCAAGGAATTTAAAAATTGCAATTATGATCAATGCAAACGAGATAATTGAGAATGGAGAATTATTACTCGACAGACTGCAACAATTAATACCACTAAAATCCAATAAATCAAAAGTTGATATGGTAAGAGTCGCATGTCATTCTGAAATTATTGAAAAAATTTTACCTGTATTCGATTTTCTTAATAACAATGGATACATATCTGCATGCAACATTACTCAAATTTCAGATAAAACAAATGAAAAGTTAATTGAATTATCTTCTATATTGGCTTGTTCAAAGGTTGATATTATTTACTTTGCCGATAGTCTTGGATCAGCATCTCCTTCTTCAATTCAAGAAATAGTTAAGGCTCTAAAAAGTAATTGGTCTGGGCAATTAGGAATTCATGCACATGATAATAGGGGTTTAGCCCTATCAAATACATTGAAAGCAATTGAATGTGGTGTTGAATGGGTTGATAGTACGATTACAGGAATTGGGAGAGGACCTGGCAATGCAAAAACTGAAGAACTTATTTTAGAAATGAATACGGATCTTCTTATTGATAACAATAATAATTTAAACCTAGTGCCTTTAACAAAGATAATAAATGAACAATTTATACCTATGAAAAACAAATACTCCTGGGGTACAAATATTTTTTATTATTTGGCAGGAAAATATTCTATTCATCCCTCTTACATTCAAGCAATGCTTAAGGATTATAGATATCAAGAAGAGGATATCTTAGCTTCAATTAATTATCTAAGAGATCAAGGTGGGAAGAAATTTGATTTTAACGATTTAGATGATACGAGGAAATTTTATAAAGGTACGCCAAAAGGCAATTGGAATCCTAAAACTGTTTTTTCGAAAAAAGATGTATTGATAATTGGAACTGGCTTAGAGTTTAAAAACCATGAAAAAGCTATTGAATATTTTATTAAAAGAAAAAAACCTACAGTATTAGCAATCAACACAAAAACCTTATTAAATAATGATCTTATTGACTTAAGAATTGCTTGCCATCCTATACGTTTGTTTGCAGACGTAGATAAACATCTTAGCCTTCCACAACCTTTAATTATTCCACTTTCAATGCTTCCAAAACAATTTAGAAAGATATTTGAAGGGAAGGATATCCGAGATTATGGAATTGGTTTATCCAAAGAAATTTTTGAATTTCATAGTAAATATTGCATTATTCCTAATGCATTGGTTTTATCTTATGCTTTAGCAGTTGTCACAAGTGGATCAGTGAATAATATTTATCTTGCTGGTTTTGATGGTTATGAGCAAGGAGATTCAAGGAATGATGAAGTTAATGATTTATTATTAAAGTTTAAACAAGCTAGCCCAACTTCAAAGGTAATATCTATTACTCCTACTAAATATAAGAATTTAATCTCAAAAAGCGTATATGGTATGAGACCATGAAAGCTTGTGTAATAATTCCTGCTAGATTTAGTTCAACTAGATTTCCAGGTAAACCGATAGTAAAGCTTTGTGGCAAAGAAATGATATTATGGGTTGCTGAAATCTGCGCAAAAGCAGTCGATTTATCTAACGTTTTTATTGCTACTGATGATATAAGGATTTCAAATATAGTTAATCAAAGTGGCTTTCAAGCTATCCTAACCAGCCCTGATGCATTAACTGGAACTGACAGGGTAGCAGAAGCTGCAAAGAATTTAGATTATGAAGTTTATGTCAATGTTCAAGGAGATGAACCCCTTATTGATCCAAATGATATTTTAAAAGCAATAGAATTAAAATCGAAATATCCCGAATCTGTTATTAACTGTTATTGTTCAATTGCTAAAAATGAAAATCCAAATAATCTAAATATTCCAAAAGTCGTTATGAAAGAAAATCATGATTTGATTTATATATCTAGAGCTAAAATACCTCAATCAAAGAATAATAATAAGGATCAAATCTATCATAAACAAGTTTGTATATATTCTTATAACAATAATGATTTAAATAAATTTTTAAATTATGGAAGAAAGAGCAGATCCGAGAAAATAGAAGATATAGAGATACTTAGGTTTTTTGAATTAAATATTAATATAAAAATGTTTGAAGCATCTAAATCAAGCTTAGCAGTTGATGTCCCTGAGGATATGAAAAAAGTAGAAAATGCACTTAAAGAAAATCATGGCCTGTAATGAAAAAATATAAGTCATTAATATTCGATTGTGATGGAGTAATACTAAAATCTAATCAGATAAAAACTGATTCTTTTCGAAAAATTTTTAAAAAATATAATTTGAATGCTGTAGACGAATTTATCAATTACCACAGAAATAATGGAGGTGAATCAAGATATATAAAAATTGAAAAATTTTTAAAAAATATACTCCCTAAATATGATGTAAATAGAGAGTTTAATAAAGATGAATTCCACATGCTATTACGAAGTTATAGTAATCAATGTATGGAATCACTTTTAAAATGTGATGTTACAAAAGACTTATCAAGTTTAAGAAAAATTACTGGAGATTTACCATGGTTAATTGTATCTGGAGGAGATCAATCCGAATTAAGAGAGGTATTTAATAAAAAGGGTCTAACAAGTTTATTTAATGGAGGTATTTTTGGAAGCCCTGAAAAAAAAATAGATATAATAAAAAGAGAAATTACTAATGGAGTTATACAATTTCCTGCATTAATGTTAGGCGACAGCAAGTTAGATCATATCGCAGCAAAATCCAATAATATTGACTTTTTATTTGTTTATAAATGGACTGATTTCGAATCATATAATGATTATTGCATCTGTAACTCAATTAATAAAATAGAGTCAGTATCTGATATAAAAAATTTCTTCAAATAGCCTCAAATGAATAAAAAAGTATTCTCAAAAATCAATTTAAGATAAAATATTTTTATTAATAACTCTGATTTATAATCTTGAAAAGAATTTCGATAAAAAAATTAGGTATTATTTACAATGGATTCATTGAGAAAGACTCATATTCTAAATCAAATCAATATTTGAAGTTCCATTATTTAAATTTGTCCATACACTTTAGTCGTGATGAGCGTGAATTTGATATTCACAACTATAAATTACTTAAAAGCTTAAATTTAAAAAAAGAAAATTTTTCAACAAGATCTATTAAAAATAACAAAAAGATTAGTGGTTATGAACAATACTTTAATTTATTTAAGGAAAAAAGATATTTACCAAATAAAAAACTCCCTCTTACAATAGTTATTGACATCTTAAAAATTGGGATCCAATTAATTGATATTTTAGGAATCATACTAGTAATAATTTTATCAAAATTAGTCGATCTATTTTATGCTTCTAAAAGCAATTATTTTGATTTAAATAATAAGAAAATTTTTAGCATTTATTATTGGAAGAAAAAAAATTCTAAATCTAGTATTTATTATTATCCATCAATAAATAGCAATATTAAAAATAAAGCATTTATTTCATCCTTTGCTGATTCAAAATATTTTTCAAACGGATTAATTGATTCTTTATTTAATTCAGAATTTCTTTCACCTGCAAAAATATTAAATTTTAAAGGCCTTTTTTTAAGTCTCTTTCAATTTTTACATTTACTCATTCATGATATCTACTTAGCAACCTTTAAAAATAAATATAGTTTCTTGAAATTTTGGATTGGATGGAAAAGGGGTGCAGAAATATTCTATAGCATACTTATTTATAACTCTTTACTATGCTTGGCCAAATGCTCTAAAAAATGTGAATTCATTTCTTGGCATGAAAATCAAATTACAAATCGTGCTTTTTCATTAGCAATTTCTTACGTCGAAAGAAATTATTTATCCTCTTGTACTTTATCTTCTTATAACGGCACTTTGTTTACTCAACAAGCAAAAAAACAATTTCTTCCTTTAAATTCAGAATTTAAAATTGGTTTTTGGGGGAGAACATATTATGTACAAGATCAAGGATCATTATCTGAAATGAGATCTTATTTGAAAAAGGAAAACATAAAAATCAAAACTGAAATTGTGCCAAATTCAATGTTAAGAATTAAATCTTTAGCTCCACAAAAAGATTCACAACCAAGAGTATTTAGAAAACTTACTATATTTACACATGCTTCGTATTGGGATCTTATAGCTTGTCTTTTATCAATATTTTGTGAAAAAAATATAAATCATTCTTTCCAGAATGAATTAGATTACAAAGAAACAAAGTTATCTATAAGACTGCATCCTTCATTGAATCAAAAAGATGCATTAAAAGAAATTAATAAAATAGATGAAATTCCAAATTTTTTAAATTATGAATTTATCGAATATAACAAAGAGTCACTACTGCATACATTGAAAACAAGCAAATATTGTTTTTTTGGAGTTTCAACATATGTAAATTATGCGATTGAGGTTGGTTCTAATGTAATTGCAGTTCAAACAAGTCATATTGAAAGATCTCCTATTAGATTAGAATTAAAAAATGCTTCAAATCTATCAGTTATTGATCCATGGTAAAAATTATCTCACCATAATTCTTATATTTAATAAAGATATTTTTATGTATAAAAAAATTCAGAATCACAACTAAATTGATTTGTAAAAAATAATTAATTAAAATTATGTTATTAAGAATGATTTATTTTATAAGTTAAAAATTTCATGAAAAAAAAAGTAGCACTTATAACCGGAATTACTGGCCAAGATGGGAGTTATCTAGCTGAATATCTTCTTGAACGAAACTATGAGGTTCATGGCATTAAAAGAAGGGCTAGTTCTTTTAACACACAGCGTATAGACCATCTTTATCAAGATCCTCATGTTGATAATCCAAATCTATTTCTCCATTATGGTGATTTAACTGACAGCATTAATATTATTAAACTAATACAAAAAATAAAGCCAGATGAAATATACAACCTTGGGGCACAAAGTCATGTAGCTGTAAGTTTTGAATCCCCAGAATACACAGCAAATAGTGATGGATTAGGTACCTTAAGAATTCTTGAGTCAATAAAAACGTTAAAATTAATAGACAAAACTAAATTTTATCAAGCAAGCACATCAGAATTATATGGATTAGTTCAAGAAACTCCTCAAAGTGAAAAGACACCTTTTTATCCAAGAAGTCCTTATGGAGTAGCAAAACTATATGCTTATTGGATAACAGTTAACTACAGAGAATCATATGGCATGTTTGCGTGCAATGGAATTCTATTTAATCACGAAAGTCCTAGAAGAGGAGAAACTTTTGTTACTAGAAAAATAACTAGGGGCTTGTCTCAAATTGATCAAGGGTTATCAAAATATTTATATTTAGGAAATTTAGATGCTATTAGAGACTGGGGTCATGCAAAAGACTATGTGGAAATACAATGGGGAATGCTTCAACAAGAAAAACCTGAAGATTTTGTTATCGCCACCGGTAGGCAGGAAAGCGTAAGAACTTTTATTGAATTAGCGTCTAAAGAATTAGGATGGGGTGGAATAATATGGGAAGGCAAAGGAACAAAAGAAGTTGGAAGACGGAAAGATAACAATAAAATAGTTATTAAGATAGATGAGAAATATTTCCGCCCTTGTGAAGTAAACGCCCTTATAGGTGACGCAACAAAGGCTAGAGAAAAATTAAATTGGCAACCCAAAACCACTTTGGAAGAATTAGTTTCAGACATGATCAAAAATGATTTACAACTAGCAAAAAAAGATTCACTGCTGAAGAAGAAGGGATATGAGCTATCTTTCCCAAGAGACTAAAAATATTCAATTATAAAATATTAAATTAATACGATAAACCCTTAACACTTTCTCCAAACGGCAAGTAATTTACCCTGAATGGAAACTTGATCAGGATCAAGTCTTATTGGATCGTAATCTGGATTAGCAGCCTCTAAAACTATATGATTATTTTTTCTAAAAAAATACTTCAACGTCGTTCCAAAACCTGGCACCATTGCACTTACTATCATTCCATTTTTCAGATAATTTTTATCAATAACAGGTTCCATTAGAACCATATCTCCATGAGCAATAAATGCATCCTTCATTGAATCACCATTGACAGTTAAAGCAAATACTCCTTTTTTACGAAAAACGTCGGTTATATCAAGATTTTCATTAATATCTGAGTAAGTTTCAATTAAACCACCTGCTGCAACAGATCCTAATATTGGAATGTTATTTGAGAGCAAATTTTCTGCCAACTGAAGAGTTCTTGCTCTACCTTCCTGCCAAGAAATATAGCCTTTTTCTTGAAGGTGCTTTAGACGACTTTGAATTGGTGCGGGTGATTTTAATCCCATTCCGTTCATCATCTGTCTTATGGAGGGACTGTGATGAAAATCTTTCATATAATTTCTTATCCATTCAAACAACTCCTCCTGGGCTTGAGTTAGCGGGCTGTTCATAACTTTACAAGTAAAACAAATGTATCCTAATACATATGTACCTATTAGATAAGTTTTACGCAAGTTAATTTTAAAGATTCCTTATTAGTAGACAATTTTAGTTTTTAAAGATTATGCTTTGATAATTAATTTATTAAAAACAAACTAAATATTTAAGAGTATTTAGAATGGTTTGTATAATTTACCGTCAAAATAAAAAATTTTGAATACTAAGAATGCAATACTACCAATAATTCTTTGTGGTGGGACAGGTTCAAGACTTTGGCCTCTCTCAAGAAAAAGCTTCCCGAAGCAATATCTGGCAATGAATAATGAAAAAAACACTACATTTCTTCAAACAACAATACAAAGAATAAAAGACCTAGAAAATTGTGAAAACCCAATTATTGTCTGCAATGAAGAACATAGATTTATTACTGCAGAGCAACTTAGACAAATTGAAGTAGAACCGGGAGCAATATTATTAGAACCCTGCAGTCAAAATACCGCACCAGCTATAGCCGTTTCCGCATTAAGATCATTGAGTCAAGGTGAAGATCAACTGTTATTAATATTACCTTCAGATCATTTAATAACAAATAAAGAAAACTTTCTTGAGTCTATAAAAAAGGCTCAACCAGCAGCAATGGATGGAAAGATAGTGACTTTTGGGATAAAGCCTCATAATCCCTCTACAGGATTCGGATATATTAAAGCAAAGGGGGAATTTAAAAAAGATATTAACCAACCATATCAAATAGAAAAATTTATAGAAAAACCAAACAAAGATTTAGCAGAAATTATTTTTAAAGATGATAATTACAGTTGGAATAGTGGCATTTTTATGGCCAAAGCAAGCATTTTAGTACAAGAACTTGAATTTTTCTCACCAGAAATTATTTTGCATTGTAGAAATTCTCTGAAAAACAAATTGGATGACTTAGATTTTGAGAGATTAGAACCGGCTTCATTTGGAAAATGTCCAAATATCTCTATAGATAAATTAATTATGGAAAAAACAGCTTTAGGAGTTGTTTTCCCTCTAGAAGCTGATTGGAGTGATATTGGCAGTTGGAAATCATTTTGGGAAAAATCGCCAAAAGACAAAAACGGAAACGTATTAATTGGAGATTCAATAGAAATATCTTCTAGAAATTGTCTTATAAGCAGTAATAGTAGATTAACAGTGGGCCTAAATATTGATGATCTTATTGTAGTTGAGACTAATGATGCGGTTCTTGTTACAAAAAAAAGCGCCTCAGAAAATGTAAAGTCTTTAGTTGAACATTTAAAAAAAATTAACCGTATTGAAAGTGAAGAGAATAGGAAAGTATATAGACCCTGGGGTAATTATCTCTCCGTTGATAATGCTTCTTTATGGAAAATAAAAAAAATAGAAGTTAATCCTGGAGCTTCTTTATCTCTTCAACTTCACAAAAAAAGAGCAGAGCATTGGATAGTAGTTGAAGGTTTAGCTAAAATAGAAATAGATAATAAGCATTTTGATTTAGTAGCCAATCAAAGTTGTTTTGTTCCTGTTGGAGCTAAACATAGATTATCAAATCCTGGGGAAATACCATTAATAATTATAGAAGTTCAAAGTGGGGAATATTTAGGTGAAGATGACATAATTAGATTTAAAGATATATATGGAAGAGGAATTTCATAAATTTAATTAATATCATTTTCAATAAATATACTTGCTAATAAAGCCTGTTGGACATGCAATCTATTTTCAGCTTGATCAAAAATTCTACTTTGATCACATTCAAATACATCATCAGTTATTTCTTTAGATCTATACGCTGGGAGGCAATGTAGAACAATCGCATTATTATTAGCTTTTCGCAAAAGCTGCTCATCAATAGTAAAGCCTAGAAATTGCTCATCTTTTTTATCTTTTTTAGTTTCTTCTCCCATTGATGTCCAAACATCTGTATACAAAACATGGGCACCTTTAGCAGCTAGAGTGACATCATCATAAATTTTTAATAAATCCTTTGTATTATTAATTTCCATTGCTTTTTTAATAACTAAAGAATTTGGTTCAAAGCCTTTAGGGCATGCAATTCTTACTTCTATACCTAATAAAGCACCACACAAGATTAGAGAATTAGCTACATTATTTCCATCGCCAATAAACGTCAATATTACATTTTTAAAGTCTTTAAATTCCTCTTTAATTGTTAGGAAGTCTGCTAATGCTTGACAAGGATGTTCTAAATCAGTAAGAGCATTGATTACTGGCTTGGATGACCATTCTGCATAATCTTCTAGAACAGTATGTTTAAAAGTTCTTATAGCTAAAGCATCACAATATCTACTAAGAACTCTCGCAGTATCTTTAATAGGTTCGCCACGTCCAATTTGAGATGTGTTTGGATTTAAATCAATAGTTGATCCACCTAGTCTTGACATGGCGACTTGAAAGCTAACTCTTGTCCTAGTAGATGATTTATCAAAAATCAATCCTAAGACTTTATCTTTGAAATCTAAACTTAATTTTTTATTTTTAAACTTTTCAGCTAAATCGAGTATGTGTAATATTTCTTCTCTAGATAAATCAGAGCTTGATAAAAAATTTTTTCCAAGCTTTTTTATTTGTGTCATGTAATGATGAATTATCTTATTATTCTAAGCAGGCATTTTTGATTCAGATAATAAAGATTTGAGATCTTCACCTTCAATAACTTCTTCTTGAAGAATTTTTTGGGATATTGATTCAAGCAATGGTAAATTATTTCTCAAAATTTTCAATGCTGTTTCATGAGCATCATCTACTAGATCTCTTACTTCTTTATCGATAGCTTGAGCAGTTGCGTCACTTACTGATCTTCTAGGGTTATTACCATTACCTAAGAACTGACCTCCTCCTTGCTTATCATATGCAAGAGGTCCAAGTATATCACTCATACCAAATGTACCAACCATTTGCTCTGCGATATCGGTTGCTCTTTGTAGGTCATTAGATGCACCAGTTGTTATCTTACCAAAAACGACTTCCTCTGCAGATCTCCCTCCTAACAAAGTTGCTATTTGACCTTTCAACTCTTCTTTAGAATTTAGAAATCTTTCTTCAGTTGGTAATTGGAGAGTATATCCGAGCGCACTCATACCTCTTGGCACAATTGAGATCTTCGCGACTTTTGAACCGCCCGGCATAAGATGTCCAACAATTGCATGTCCAACTTCATGGTAAGCAACAACTTTCTTTTCATCATCTTGTAAAACTCTACTTTTTTTCTCTAATCCCGCAACTACTCTCTCTATTGCCTCACTCAAATCTTGTTGCTCCACACTTTTTCTCTTAGCTCTGGCCGCTAATAATGCAGCTTCATTAACCATATTAGCTAAATCAGCGCCTGCAAAACCGGAAGTAGCTTGTGCTATAGAATCAAGGTCTATTGAATCTGCTAATTTTACTTTTTTTGTATATATTTCTAAGATAGTTTTCCTCCCTGACAAATCAGGTCTATCAACTAAAACTTGTCTATCGAATCTCCCTGGTCTTAACAAAGCTGCGTCTAATACCTCTGGCTGGTTAGTAGCAGCAAGGACTATAACCGGTTTATCTGCAGAAGCGAAACCATCCATTTCAGTAAGTAACTGATTTAATGTTTGTTCTCTCTCATCATTTCCGCCTACAACTCCCATAGAGCCTGAACGACTTTTTCCTATAGCATCAAGTTCATCTATAAAAATGATACAAGGTGCTTTTTTCTTAGCCTGCTCGAATAAATCTCTAACTCTTGCAGCACCTGCACCAACAAATAATTCTACGAATTCAGAGCCTGAAATTATAAAGAAAGGGACCTCTGCTTCCCCAGCTACTGCTTTTGATAATAAAGTCTTACCTGTCCCTGGAGGACCAACAAGAAGCACACCTTTTGGAATCCTTGCTCCTATATCGGTATATCTTTCAGGTTTCTTTAAAAAATCAACAATTTCAGTCAATTCATCTTTAGCTTCATCTACTCCAGCAACATCAGCGAAAGTAACTTTAGACTCATCGTCAGGGACATAAACCTTTGCTTTACTTTTAGTAAAACTTAAGGCACCTTGAGCACCTCCTCCTCCCATACTTCTTCTAGCAAAGAATTGCAAAACAAGAATAAAAATCAATGGAGGGACGACCCAACTTAAAATTGTTGAGAAGAAATTAGGTTTCTTAGGGGGGGCAGCTGCAAATTCTACTCCTTTGCTTTCTAATCTTTGTGGTAAGTCCATATCAAAGATTGGAGTGGTTGCGAGTACTGATGGTGCACCTTCTTCAGCACCATTCAACTCATATCTAATTTGTTCCTGTGTTATGTATGCTCTCTTAACTTCTCCATCATTTACCTGATCTATAAATAAGGAATATGGCACCCTTGGTATTTGCATATTTTGATTAGGGAAAAGACTACTGAATAAAAGTAGAGCTCCTACACCTATTAAAATAATATTTACAATTCCAAATCTTCTATTAGGTTGATTATCGTCTTGTCTTATTGGCATAGTTGTGGATCAAGTTTGAATTCATTATAAACTAACCGAAGAGTTTCCGTATCTGTATTATTACTTTTGGGTGAGAACCGTACGGGACTCAAAGCCCTTATAAATTATTAATTTAGATTAATTTTCAAAAGAACTTTTAACGCATATATCATTACCAATCAAATTAATCTTGGTTTGGTTTAATTTGATAACATCAGCCATTTCTTCATAATTAAGATCACGAAGTGGATTCATACTATTTTTTCCTCCTAAAATTTTTGGAGCAATAAAAGTAATAATTTCCTGAATACAATTAAATTTGATTGCTGAGGTAGCCAAACTAGGGCCACATTCCCACAGAACTTTATTACACCCTCTACTAGCAAGTATTTTTGAAATCAGTTCTGGGTTATCTGATGATATCTTTTCAATCTCAACACATTCAGGAATCCTAGTAAGGTAGTTTTCATTTGCTGTAGAAGAATCATAAATAACTAAGGTTTTGGCCTTATTACAATCCCAAAGATTAGATTTGGAAGGAAGATCTAAACTTTTTGTAAAAACAACTCGCAAAGGCTCAGGATTTTTTTTTCCTCTAGTAGTCAAAAGTGGGTTATCTTTCCTTAATGTGTTTCCACCAATGATTATTGCATCAAATTCTGCTCTTAAAGAGTGAACCAATGATCTTGAATCTTTATTCGTTATCCATTTGCTTTTTCCATTTTTTAAAGCTATTCTTCCATCAATACTCATAGCCCATTTAAGGACGCCAAAAGACTTTTTAGTAATATTCCTATGGATGAAAGCATTATTTAATAATAAGGATTCTTTTTTACATAATCCTAAATGAACTTGAATGCCAGCTTCTTTTAGCAGTTTAATACC
>Ga0163109_10001247_pt1 | contig 20276 bp, 22 predicted proteins | sample CRUFie1St13metaG_FD_108704 | JGI IMG/M metagenome (GOLD analysis project Ga0163109, IMG submission 108704) | Marine microbial communities from the Costa Rica Dome - CRUD Field 142mm St13 metaG | ecosystem: Environmental > Aquatic > Marine > Oceanic > Photic zone | place: Costa Rica: the Eastern... | reverse complement strand
TTTTGTATTTATTGTTAGCATAATTAGAAAAGTAATGAAAAAGTTATCCATAAAAATAAAAAAAATAAAAAAATATTTTTTTTGGAGGGGGGGGGAGAGAGACTTTCAAATTTCATAAAAAATAAAAAAAACAAAAATAAAAAAGTGAAATTTTATATTTTGAATTAAATAATATTCTGAATTTTAAGTTTGTTTGTTAATTCGTCTATCTGGTTCTGCAAGATTTCTATTTTTTTGTCTCTTAGTGCGAGTTGCTTGTCCATTTCTTCATCTTTATTTTTTTTACAGACGTGTTTGATATGTTTACACAAACTTGAACGATATTTAAAAATTTTATCACAATATTTGCATTCATATTTTTTGGTATCTTCGGCTAACATTTTGTGTTTTTTTGTCTTCAAATGTCTGTCATAATTTCCTTTAATCTTCGCATCATAATTGCAGTGACTACAATAATATTTACTCATATATAAAATAGTATATTTTATATTTAAATTATTTTCATTCCTTTTTATTCCTTTTCATTCCTTTTCATTAAAATAATTACAAAATTCAATGAAAAAAATTGAATTTGAATTTGGTTCATACTTTAATTCAAGCACAGAAATGAATACTGGTGATTTCCCTTTCAAAGACTATATCAAATCTCAAATGAACGCACTATCACTTTGTAAAAATATTAGAGAAAGTGTTTGTTTATTGAACAGTATGGAATTTACTATTAAGAATTATAGAGAACAACTATCAGAACAACTATCACAAGAATGTGTTGTTAGTATATTGGAATTTCATAATACGATGATTAATCCAACTCAAAGTAAAAATGGGTATAAAGTAACGCAACGTGATTTGGTAGGAAAATTCAAAGACTGGTATGCAGAAATATATGTTGGCACACAACCACCACCAACCGGTAAAGAACTAGTAAAATATTTTGAAGATAAATATGGAAAATATCCAAATAACGGATGGTCGCAATTCAGTTTTAAAAGCGAAATTGATGGATTTTCTCCATAAAAATTCAATGAAATAATATTTATTTAAAGATACTTAAATATTTTTAATAATATGAGCAAAAGTAATTTAGAAAACAAATTTGATATGTCGTGTATGCTTGTTAAAACATTGGTAAGACCTCCAAGCGATAAAGATTTATTGTATTTGTATGGAATGTATAAACAGGCTACAATTGGTAATTGTGATACAGAAGAACCATCAAAGTTTAACATGAAAAATCACGCAAAATGGAACGCTTGGAATATGAATAAAGATATTGAAAAATCGGTAGCAATGGCATTTTATATTGCAAAGGTAGATGAGATATTTTCTACTCTTAGACGTACATAGATTTATTAGACACAATACTCTTTTGAAGCTTGCGTTGGATATTATTTATTTTTTCTAGAAAAGAATAATTATTATCGTTTTCACCAAATACAATTAATTCATTACACATATTCACCAGTTTCATACAACACTTGATGAAGTCTCCTGTAAAAATATCAAGTTCGCTGGTAAGCTGATGGAAAAAGAATCGTGTATCATCAATCGTTTCAATGTAGTTGAACCATTTTTCAATATAATCAATCAGATCATATTGTATATTGAATTTAGATGTAATATATAACTCTGATGGCAACTCTTTGTCTTTATAATAGTTGAGACGCTCTTCAATAAATGCAAATTCTTCTTTCATAATGCTTGGATAATGTGTTTTGTAGTCATCTTTGACTTTCAATTCATAAAATGATGATAACAAACAGACAATTTGTGTTTCACTATATTTTTCAAACTTATTACAATGACCATATAAATCACAAAAAACTAAACAAGGAAATTCATGAATATATGATGCGTTCAATCCCATTGGCGTTGCGACCATAGCCTCATCCACAAAACCATTCACTTTCAAAATATCAAATAGCACATTTATTTGCGTTTCTACATATGTAGATGCATAATTGAGAATATTTTTCTCTTTTCTTACCAGAGATAAGAGGTCTTTATAATTTTGATATGATTCATAGTTAGAAAACTCACTACTTGATTCGATGGAGTGAATCTCCTTTTTAATTTTCTTTTTGTCTTTATTAGAAGACAAAGTGTGTTTGTCTTTTAGAGAGTCGTATCTTTCAAAAATATTTATCATATTAGAGTCTAACAAGGCGTCGTAAGTAGAAATGTTGGCATTCAATCTGATTATTTCTTTATTTGAAACATTGATCTGATTTACAATATCTGTATTCATAAGAGATTTTTGAATCATTTCTACAAAATCTTTTTTGGACAAGTTCTCAAGATAATTCAAAATAAGATTGTATGTAATGCGAAACTTTGAAGTTAATACTTTTGGTTTGTTATGAAATAGCCCTTGATACTCGGTTTCAGCCAATGGTTGATAGTTATTGGTCAATAAAATTACATGGCCAATTTTATCAATATTGCGGCGACCGGCACGACCTGCCATCTGAATAAATTCGTGGCTTTGTAGCAACCGCATTTGGTTTCCATCGTGTTTAAAAAGTGAATTGAATATAACAGTGCGTGTTGGCATATTTAGACCAATTGCAAATGTTTCTGTAGCGATCAAGACTTTAATGTATTTTTGCTCATACAACATCTCAATAATTTCTCTAAAAACAGGTAGCATACCCGCGTGATGAATACCAATACCCTTTTCCAATAGTTCAATATAAAATTCACATTCTGGTAAATTGACATATTCTTTCCAATTTTCCAGTTTTTTTACTAACATTTTTGTAAAAATTGGACGAACCATATAATCTTTCTCGTCTGGTAGAAATAAATCTACAAATATCTGTTTGGAAATATTCTCAACTTGTTTTCTTGAAAATACAAATAGTAAACAAGGAAACATATCATTTTGTTTCAGATGTTCTACGCATTCATTGATGACAAACTTGTCATGCACCCGAAATTTGTCTTTGATTAGTTCGGTCGTACATTTTCTGGTAAGCAGCAAATGATTATAGTGATAACTATTCCCTTCTTTAATAATATTTAATTTTGAATTTGTCTTTTTTATGAACATCTCTTTCTTTTTTTTGTCTTTGATATTTTTAATATATTTATCGGGCAATGCAAAAAATTCATAAAATACAAGTGGAACAATACGTTTGTCGCTACTACAAATAGTAACTTCCTTTTGAGTAATATTTGAAATCCAACTCGCAAAATGCTCCTTTTTACCGATTGTAGCAGACAACATTACAAATGGTACGTGGTCTGGAAGTAAAATGATGGTTTGTTCCCAGACAGTTCCCCGATCCACATCGTCTATATAATGAACTTCGTCAAAAATAACACTCCCCAATTCATTTTCTAAATCAATATTAAAATCAAGATAAAGCCCTTTGTTTTTGGTTTTGAAACAATGATTCTGAAGAATCTCTGTGGTAACAATAAGCAAATCCGCAGTAGGATTGTGTTTGATATCTCCTGTCAAAATGCCAACCTCAATATCAGGAAACTTTGAGGAAAACTCCTTGTATTTTTGATTACTTAATGCTTTGATTGGTGAAGTATAAACAACTTTTTTTCCCTTTACTTTGATATTATAATAAATTGAAAATTCGGCAGGCAGAGTTTTTCCCGACCCAGTATGTGCAGTTATCAAAACATGTTTATCTTCAACAATCGATAAACATGCTTCATTCTGAAAATCACTGAAAACAAAATTATTATTTGTATAAGTCTTAAAATCTTGGATTTCGTTCATTTTATACTATATATATAGATATAAAGCTTTATGTATTTTTTATACATACACTCTTTCTCATTTGTCTTTTAATTCCAATGTTGATTCAAAATAAATATGAGCTAATAGAAAAAATTGGTTCAGGGGGATTTTCAAATGTTTACAAAGCCAAACACTATTTAAAAGACAATATTGTTGCAATTAAATTTGATTATGATGAAAATTCAAAAATATTGATTCAAAACGAGATTAATGTTTATTTATCATTGCTCAGAAAAAACTCGTCGGGAGTTGTAAATATAAAATCTTTTGGAATTATTGACAAACGAAATTATATTATTATGGACTATATTTCTTGTAATTTAGAAAGTTATGTTACAAACTGTAAAGAAAGCGATTCATTGGTAACCCCCGAAATAGTTTTAAAAAAAATGACACAAGTTGTAAGTAAACTACATGAATGTGGTTACGTTCATCGTGATTTAAAACCAGATAATATATTGGTGAAAAACAATGATATACTTTTGATAGACTTGGGATTTTCTACAAAAATAAGTAATAAAATATATAATAAAAGAATTGGAAGCATACTGTTTTCAAGCTATAATACTCATAAATCAAAATACCAATATAAAAAAAAAGATGACATATTGTCTTGTTTTTATATTGTATGTCATTTATTTTTCAAAAAAAATCTTCCGTGGAGAAATTTAAATATGGAAGGGCGTGATTCGGATAAGGTGTTATATCATATTAAAAAATACACAAATTTTGAAAGATATTATAAAGACAAAACTATTGAAAATTTACACAATCAAATCTGTTCATGAAACATCATATTTCACAGTCATCTGAAGTGTGAATGAAAAGTCCATACCATTCAAATCGACTATTCTACCAAATTCATCAATAACTTTTACTTCAAGATGATTAATATTAACTGGTCCAAAATAATATCTAGGTTCGCCATAAACGGTAAAGTCATTTTGTGATTGTATACTGAAAGCAAACCCTTTTAATGATATTCTGCCCATAATATTTCCATCTAATAGATTTGATTCTTTATTTGAAAAAAAATTAACATTTTGCGAACTATTGAAATCATTCACCAAAAGATAGATATATCTTGGACCAATAACTTCAAGTTGTCCTTCGGTGGTATAAGAGGTTGAGCCTGTATACAGTGAATCACGAAATCCAAGCATCCATCCCATTCTTGTTTTGTAATCAATTGCTGAGTATGAATTATAATATTTTACACTATCACTGGTTGATTCAATTATATGCGAAGTATTGTAATTAGATTCATTGTCAGGAATTTTGCTTCCATTCATATTTATTTCAATCTCTGTTATAATATCATTATTATCAGTATCTCCGTTATACTCTATTGTAACTGTTCCTGTTCCGTCGCCAATACCACCATCATTGTCGAAATTTAAATCATGACTAATTGTTATTGGTATTTCATTTTCGTCGATTGTTGCTTGCATATTATCAAGCAAAGTTGTATGATAATAATTTCCAGATGGAACATAAAAGTAAATATATCTTGTTATACTAACAGTAGTCAAGTAGCGTGAATAATATGTATACTTTAACCATAAATAATTATTTTCATAAGCATCCTGAAATGGATAAAATGTAGCAGGAAATTCCATATCAGAAAGTTTCATTTCAGTTACATTATTGATAATATATGGTAAATTAATACTATAATGAGTTGATAATGAATCGTTGTAATTTGAACGAAATCTACTGTCAATAGTAAGAAGTTTTGTAACCGTATGTCTATTAACGTTTATATTATTTTCTATAATTTTTGACTGTTTTGCTTGTTCGTCTTTTTCGGTATATATTTCTAACAATTTTTGAGCCTCTGTCATATTTTTATTAGTTTCTATTGATCCAAAAAGCGAGTTTTGTATTTCTTTAAAAAAATTCACTATTTTGTAATTTTTTAAATCATCAAATATTTTAATATAAGCCTCAATTTTTTTAATTGCATCATTTTTTAAAATTTCGTAATCTTCATAATCGTCTAATTTAATTTCTAATAAATTAAAAATATCTGTTACCGAATAATCGGATATTTTTGTATTTATTTCACTAAATAATTCAGGTTGAATTGCAACAGATTCATTTTCATTAATAACTCTATTTGTATCCATAATATATTTTATTAATATTCTATTTAAATAATTTGGAATAATAGTTATGTATGTCTGATTTTTCACAAATTGATCAGTTTGTGGATAAAATCAAAAATTTGATTTCTAATGATAAACAAAAGCAAGAATTTGTTTCATATTTAGCGAAATATTACGATAAATGTAATGTCGGCAATAAAACAAAAATCTCCGAAAAAGAAGTTTTGCAGTTTTTTGATCGTAATCATAGTATCTATTATAATAAAACAAGTCAGTTATACTATAATTACATTAGCGAAAATTTTATATCTATGAATGAAGATAACCTCTTATACTTGGTATTAGAATTTCTAAGCAATAATGTTACCTCAATAGATATACATTATAAAAACATTTTGAAGAATAAAATTATCAAGCAAATAAAAGATAATAATATTTACGAATCAATTCCCGATTCAAATACTATACAAATGACATTGTCTTTATTGAATGAAACATTTTTTGAAAAAAAAGCATATAGCAAGTGTTTTCTTATAACAATTGGACGAATAATCTTGCAAAAAAAGATTGAAAATGATTTTCTGATTTTTACACGTGCAAACATTAAAAGTTTTTTGAGTGAATTAAATAAAAATATATCTATTTATTTTTGCAATACAAATATATTTAATTTTTTCAAATTCAAATTTACTCAAGATCATCATTCAATCACTTCTAAAAAATATGTTATTCCTTGTTCAAAGTTCAACAGTAACAATATTAATCTTACAGAACAAGTATATATAAATATGATTATTGTAGCAATTTATTATTATAATAGATATAGAAATATTGATAATTATCTGGAATCTGAAAACGTTATGCACGAAATAAAAGAAAATATATATTATCTTGACAAAGACAAATCAAATATTTTGAAACAATTCACGCAAGAACATATTATTCAAGAAAAGGAACAAGAGATTCAACAAAAACAGTTGATTTTCTTGTGGAAAAAATTTACTTATGAAAAAGACATATTTGTTAATAGTTTTGCAAGTTATAATGAGTTTCTGTCTGAATTATTTCATTATTTAAATGTTAACTACGATAAAGACAATAATAATAATATATTGAATGGATATTATAGTTTTGACCTTCCGTATGTTGACGATTTTAAAATATTTTGGAATAATAACTTTTATGATTGTGATGAAGAAACCAATTTAGAATTGAATGAAATACTATTTTTGTATAATAAATATGGGAAGAATAAGAAACAAAATTTGAACGAAACTTTAATCAAACTTATATTGCAGTGCTTTTATTCAAAACAAGAAGTAATTGATAACAAATTTATTAATGGAGTCAAGTGTAAATTGTGGGATAAAAAAAAGGAAATTGGATTGTTTATTGAGAAATTTGATATCAATATAGAAGACAATTTGAATGTCATATATAAAAAATACGTGTCTACAACAAAAGGTGAATATAGAATAAGTAAAATATACTTTCAGACTTATATCAGCTCTCTTTTGTCTAATAAATAGACAATTTTAAATTAAATGACTTTATTTTATTAAGATTCATTTATAATATGCATTTATTTTAAAATATATAGTTTGACAATAACAATAAAAAGACAAAAAGCATCAAAAAGAAAACTCTTAAAAATACCACCGAGTTCATAATTCCCTGAACATAAAGAAAATACTTCTGCCACTTATCTACACATTCACATTTTGTTTTTGATATAGAATAAATTAAAAAAACATTGTAACTAATATATCCAGTAACAAATGCCAATAATAAAATAACAGAAGTTGACAAAAATGTCAAAGAAAACCCCTTTTTATTTGATTTCATAGAACTACTGCAAAAAAGTATTACAATAAATATAACTACTAAAAACATTTCAAATATTTGATATGCTTTCAATAAATCAATATTGATTTTTAAATTATTGTATGCTATAACGTCGTTGTAACAATTACAATCTTCCAATTTGTTTAGATAATCATAAATTTTTAACAAAATACCTAACGAGATTAAAGACAATATGGTATAAAATATTTTGTCATTTGAGACATTTAGTTTTTTCATTTATTATATATTTTACTTATATAATAAATTTAAACTATATTTGGGATAGGAGCCAAACCTAATTTGATTGCGCCCAAAGACGCAACATTGTATTTGACAATAAGTGGCAAATCATTTGCCAGATAAATTTCAATTTGATTACACAAATTTGTACATTTTATGAAATAGTTCAAATTTTTTAATGAAAATATACCTTGAATAATAGTGTTATTTTTCTGAATAAATCCCATACCATCACTTTCCGACCGTATAATTTCAGCATTTGCAAATGGACCGTCGCATTTGAATATTAATTGGTTGTTTACAGACTTTATTTCAAGTCGTTCAGATATATTATTTAGATCACGAATTATTTTTTGAAAATCTCCCGAAGGCATATTAATAATTGAACTAAAAGCAACATCAGGAACAGTGAGTTCGTCTTGTTCTGCTTCAATTAATTTTAGTTTTTGTATTTTACTTTGCTTGATATGCTTGTTTTCAAATTTTAAATTTAAATATTCTACAATGCCATCATTATAATCCTTTTCTTCAATATAAATACTAAGGGTTTCTTCATTATCAATTGAATTAATTAATTTAAACAAATGTAACATATTAACGCCAACAATAATTTTTTCTTTATTACACTCATAATATTCAAAATTTTCTGCGTGTAGATGCATATGAACCAAAATTGTTTGAGACTTATCCATATTTATAATACGAATTCCATCTTTTTGAAATGATATATTTGTTTCCAATAATATATCTTTTAGAGCTACCATAAGTGTTCTAAATGGAGCAATTTGAACTGTTTTGATCATTACAACGTGTGAGTCGCCATTACTCATGTCAAAATATATAAAGATAAACAAAAGAACCTTTAAATATAAATTTATAATTTTATATATTATATAATGGCAAATACTTCTTATAGTTTTAATAAAAGATTAAAACAATTAACAACATTTGATTCAATAAGACGATTGAAATTACTTGAATTATTTCAATACAACTTTTTTGGTTTTATTCTTGTTCTTATTTCTGCATATATTTTGAATAACCTAGTTTTTAATAAAACATTTGATTATTTAAAAAAAAATAATATCAAAGAAAATAAAACAAAAAAGAATTTTTTGATTCTATGTACAATATCTATGATAGAAACTTTTTTAATTATAGTAGTATTATTTTACTTACGAAAAATTTTACTATTAGTTCCACCAGTTGGTCATAGGTTAAATAAAGACTTTAAGACACTAACTACATTTGAAAATGTTATTGGTATAACACTTTCATTTTTACTTATACAATTATTGAGAGGATACAGAAGAAAATTATCATTAATTTTAAACTATGAAGAATATTTAGAAGAAGAAGATATATACATTAAAAATCATCAGAACTCATTGCAAATGCATCACTTCTTCCAGTTTTAGTTGCCAATGCATAATCACTAACTCTCGATTCAAAAAAGTTAGTTTTTCGCTCAAGAGAAATCATTTCCATAAAATCAAACGGATTTGGTGTATTGTAAATTTTATCATTTCCAAGTTGAACCGCAAGTCTATCTCCCACAAATTCAATATATTGACCCATCATATTTGAATTCATTCCGAGAAGACGACAAGGAAGAGCATCACAAATAAACTCCTTTTCTATTTCAACCGCCTCGCTAATAATTTCTTTGATTTTCTTTTTAGATAGCTTCTTTTCAAGTTTATTGTACAACAATACGGCAAACTCTGTATGCAAAGCTTCATCTCTGGAGATCAATTCATTGCTGAATGTCAATCCTGGCATCAATCCACGTTTCTTTAACCAGAAAATAGAACAAAAACTACCACTGAAAAATATACCTTCTACACACGCAAATGCAATCAACCGAGTTGCGAAACTAGAACGCTTATCCTCAATCCATTTTGTTGCCCATTTAGCCTTTTTTTTAATACACTCAAATTCATTGATTGCATTAAAAAGCTTATCCTTTTCATTTTTGTTTTTAATATATGTGTCAATCAACAAACTGTATGTTTCAGAATGGATATTTTCCATTGCAATCTGAAACCCATAAAATGCCCGCGCTTCAGCCAATTGAACCTCAGACATAAACCTTACACCTAAATTCTCCAAAACAATTCCGTCTGATGCAGCAAAAAATGCTAACACCATCTGTATAAAATGGCGTTCATTGTCTGTGAGTTTACTCCATTGCTCAATATCTTTAGAAAGGTCAATTTCTTCGGCTCTCCAAAAACAGTCCATTTGTTTCTTATACATTTTCCATATAGAATCATCTTTTATTGGAAACATTACAAATCTGTTATCATCCTCGGTAAGAAGCGGTTCAGTTGTTGTTTTAGACATTTTGATAAAAGGGGTTTTCTAAATAATATAGGCCAAGATTTTTTTATATAGAAATCTGTTATTTAAAAATATTGCCATATAGTATTTATATGAATAATCCGCAGGATGATACGTGTAAAACAGACAAATTGAAAATAATAAAAGAACTTTTAAAAAAACAAGGGGTGGACGATGAAAAAAAGCAACAGATTTTACATTGTCTCAATTATTTAGAATTTCAAAAAATACACGACAAAGATGATATTTTTCTGAGCAAAGAAATAAAAACATTATTTGATTATATATTGTAACAATTTTCTATTAAAGTATATTTTATATATTATAGATGGCAAACTGTTTGAGTTATTTAGAATTTCAAAAAATGTATAATGAAGAAGATATTTTTCTGAGCAAAGAAATAAAAATGTTATTTGATTATGTATTTAAAAAATGATTGTATATTTAAAAAATTTTGTATATGAATATATTATAGATGGCAAAAATAACAAAAAGTAAACTAAAAAAAGACTTAACAAACAAAATGAAAAGTTTTAATAAATTAGGAGTTAAGTACATGAAATCTCCGCTTGTTCTATACACTGTTCTGGGATTGGCTTTGTTTAACATATTTATATTTCTCAATAATCAAGACAATGAATCGCTTTTTCTATTTCTCGTAATATCAGCAATTGTCCGTATGAAAACAGCAAATATGATACCAGTTTTATTAATTCCTTTGATTTTTGTAAATTTATTAATATTCTTACGAAAATTATTTGTGACGCGTGAGGGAGTAGACGAAGATGAAGACGAAGATGAAGATGAAGATGAATATGAAGATGAAGATGAAGACGAAGATGAAGATGAAGATGAAGATGAAGATGAAGATGAAGACACCGAGGAGGGCCTTGAAATGAGCATGGACGAAGATGAGATGGCGTTGTTGGATCTTGAAGATACAATGAAAGAAACTAATCCCAATCCCACAGATCTCAGAGGAGCGATTGCAGGTGCGATGACTGCTATAAAGAATATGCCCGTGACAGGAGGAAATCCGCCCACCATCTCAGTAAATGATGCGGAGAACAAGCTTACGGAAGTTCAGGCAGCACTTGCGAAGAAAACCATCTAATTATCTAATCTAAACCATATCATCCCCTTCTCGTTCAGCCTTTTTGAAAATAGGATTATTAGTATATGTTATCCCCTCCTCGATATTTGAGACATCATTTCCAGGATCTTTGTGAAGAGGATTAAAACTCACACTAGCATTTTGTTTTACTGGGTCATCAGGTTCGGCAGCAGGCCTTATCATTTTTGATGCTGCACTACGCGCTGCACTACGCATTCTTGATGCTCCAGTTGATGCTGCACTACCCATTCTAGATGCTCCAGTTGATGCTGCACTACGCATTCTTGATGCTGCACTACCCATTCTATATGCTCCAGTTGATGCTGCACTACCCATTCTAGATGCTCCAGTTGATGCTGCAGTTGATATTCTAGTACCCATTATAGATGCATCTCTTTCTATTTGTCGACGACCCTCAAAAGTTGATAATAATGATGAATCGTACTTCGTAATTGCATAATTCGTAATCTTGATAAAACAATATGAGGCTAACAATACATCAGGCGAAAAAAATTGTTCAATTGAAAATGCCTTTTCAGCTGACATTCTAAAACTCTTAATTGCCGAGACAATAACGCAGAAAATAGCCAACCAGTAAGCTAAAAAGAATCCGAATTTTGCAGCAGGATGTAACTTAGGTGTACCAAAGACATCTTTTGTAAATGATGGGAAGAGTGCGTCTATTAATGCAGAAAAAATACTCTTTTGATCGTTTATTTTTATTGTATCATATACCTCAAAGAATATCACCGCACCCAAAAGAATAAAGAACGTAGTAATTAATGCAAATGGTCCATAATTTCCCGAATTTACTTCAGGAACAAGCATCAAAACTGATACTATAAAAAGGAAACCATATCCCAATTTGGTAATGTTGCGAGTTACAGCACCAGCAGCAAGACCAGCACGTATCATTCCAGCCTGACCCATTGTAGAACCAGCACTACCCATTGCAGAACCGGCACTACCCATTGCATGCTTCAATCCGTTCCAACTCAATCCGTTTTTAAGGTTTCTTTGCACTATCATGATAAATCCAATTAAAATTGTAAATGCAGATACAAATACAAACATTATAAAAAAATCTAAATGGGTTTCATAATCAAATATATTAGGCATTGATATTATTTCATAAGATGGATTTTTAAGATTTATTATTTCTGTTTCTCTGTCTCCATAAGGCGAACATTCAATGACAATGTCTTTATTGTTCTCGTTTGACATTTGATATAATATATATATATAAATTATATACATTATATAATATTATGTCCAAACTTTTTGATTTTTATAAGAATAATATTTCTAAATACTACAGTACTAATGTATTATTAAAAATAATAAATGACGGAACTGCTAATATTCCTCCAACTATGAAGGAAATATTTATTAAATATTACAAAAAGGACTATATGAGAAATGGTGACGATGAAAATTATAAAAGGTATCTCCGCATCACTAGAGACGTTTTAGATAAGTTATTTAACCAAAAAAATGATTCTGAATTATTAAAATATTTAAAAAATGAAATTGATATGTTAGCGCAAAGACAAACAGAGCTGGAGGAGAGGGTGGCTCGTAACAGGATAACAACGGAAGCAGCGGCAGATGAGGAAAAGGAAGAGATGGCTAAGGAATTACGCTACGATGAGAAGAGACCCGAACCAGAGGACATAGGACGAGGAGAATAATCATGAACCAAACTCGCCGCCACCACCAAAGTCGCCGACACCGCCGAATGAGGCAATGGTCGCCACTTGAAGAAGTCTTAAACACATCGGACAGTGATGGGGACGAATAATGTTCCGCGCCCGTCCAGGCCATAGTCCGTGAAGAGAATAATTAAAGCACTGATGCAGTAGCAGTATTGTTGTATGTATTAGGTTTAAAAGACACTATATTTTCCACTTTCTGAACAATTGGTGCCCTTGCTTTAATTGTTTCGATTTCAACGACATCTTGTTTTTTTTGTGTAATTTTATTTGTTTTTACTAACGAATCTAAAACACTTTTGTTTGTATATTTGTCATATAATCCAGATTGTAAATTATCGTGTCTTACATTTTCGTAAAAGTAAACTAAAAATAAAAGCGCAACCAACGGATTTGAATAAATAAACAACATCATAGTGATCATTATACACAACATTAAACCAATTGCCGAATTCATAAAGTGTCTAATATCTTCTTCTATTTTTAACTCAAAAGTTATTAAAATTGCTAATATAAGAGCCATAATAAGGTCAATATTTATCATTTTTTGCACGGATTTTGAAACTTTCATCTCTTTTATATATTGATAATATATAAAAAAAATCAACATAGTATTAAGTGTATTATACTATTAAATGAGTGACTTAGAAAAATCAAAATATTATATTGGAAAAAAGGGATATAGTGTACATAAAAATACATTAACGCAAACAGAAATGTATGAGTTAAGAAATGAGCTAACCGTAAAACCGAATTCTGGTATGCCAGGTTATGCTTGTTCGGTTTCATACCCGGTTTACAGGGAATCTACTAATAAAATATATATTCCAAGACATTTTGGTATTGAAAAATATGGTTCTGTTTCTAAAATTAATATTTCAAAGGGAGAAACTATTAATATTAATTTTAAAGGTTCATTGTTTGACTATCAAACCAATATTGTAAATAAATATATTGATCATGTCTCCACGAGTGGTGGAGGATTGTTAGATGTTGAGCCGGGTAAAGGAAAAACGGTTATGGCCTTAAATATAATTTCTAAACTAAAAAAAAAGACTCTAGTGGTTGTTCACAAATCATTCCTAATGAATCAGTGGAAAGAGCGTATAAATCAGTTTTTACCTAATGCAAAAGTTGGTTTTATTCAAGGAAAGACAATTGATATTGAAGACAAAGACATTGTGATTGGTATGTTACAAACATTGTCGACTAAAGAATTTTCAGAAGATATTATTAATGAATTTGGATTGACAGTTTACGACGAGTGTCATCACTTAAGTGCTGAAGTGTTTTCACAAGTAATGATCAGAATCAATACAAATTATATTCTTGGACTCAGTGGAACAATGACGCGTAAAGATGGTCTCACAAAAGTATTTAAATGGTTTATAGGTCCAATTGTTCACAAAGAAAAAAGTGAAAATCAGGAAGAAGTTCTTATAAAAGCGCTTTATTTTGAAGATCCGTTTAATGATGAATATAATACCGTAGAAACAGATTTTAAAGGAAACCCGCAATATAGCAAGATGATTTCTAAGATATGCTCAAATGATAATAGGACAAGCATGATTTTAAATGTAATTCAGTATGAATTAAAAGACAATTATGAGCAACAAATCATGATACTTGCTCATAATAAAAGTTTAATCCAAGAATTATATGATAAAATACAGCAATTTGAAAGAAGCGTAGGTTTATATATTGGTGGAATGAAAGAAGAACAATTGAAAGACAGTGAGAATAAAAAGATTATAATTGCAACATATGCAATGGCATCAGAAGGACTAGATATAAAAACTCTCACAACCCTGTGTATGGCTACACCCAAAACAGATGTTTGTCAAAGTGTAGTTAGAATATTGAGAAGTAAACACAAACAACCGCTTGTGATTGATATAATAGACAACCAAGATATATTCCAAAAACAATTCAAGAAACGTAAAACTTATTACAATAAAAAAAAATATAAAATACAAAAATACAATAATTTGACCCAATATATGAATAATGAGTTTTCGGTTGTTCCAATAAAACAAACAAAGCAAAAGCCGCAATGCTATATCAATCTTCCGGACACGGACAATGCCGTTTAAAAATACAACTATCGCATTTTAAATTATTTATCTTAACAAAAATGTTAGGATTATCTAAGATACAATCTTTCATCCATATTTTTAAAATACAAAATTTTTTTTTAGGAGATAACGTTATACCATTTATTTTTTCATAATAAGAATTGTCAGTTGTCAAAGATTGTCCAATCAATCTATAATACAATTCTTTCCATATAACTTCAATGTCTTTATTTGCAATTTTGAAAGAAAAACAACCACCATTTTTATTGTTATCATCTTCCCAGATGGGTTTAACATCATCTTTCATCAAAAACATCAGTGATTTTTTTATTAAATCATAATTTATTTGATCATTCAATAATATTGCATCTTCGACATTATCAAATTCAATCATTTTAATATAACTTTTAATACTCCAATCTGGATTATCGTGTAAATGTAAATAAAAACTCCATTTGTTTCCTAGATTAGTAAAAGATTTCATTGATTGATGATAATATATAGTATTAATTAAATCTTTAATTCATTATTGATTGTTATTTTTTTACTTTTTCTCCCTTTTCAAATATACTATAAAGTAAAATAACCATATATGTGTAAAATATCAGAGGCAAAAACGCAATTATCCAGGATATTATAGATAACCCATTCATACACAAAACCTGTAAAAGTAACGAAATCAATATTCCCATCATAGCCTGTAAAAACGCACCCTTTTTATCATTATCAAAAACAGCCATCAACACATGAGTAAATGAAAAAACTAAATATACAATTGCCGGCGGGCAAAATGATTTAATAAACATTTCTATATACTATAAAAATATAAAGAATAATTTCTTCAATTAAAATAATTTTGTTAAATATATTTAAACATTGTATAATTTTGTTAAATATATTTAAACATTGTAATGTATAAATATTATTATGTCTGAATCAAAAAAAGAATTAATTGAGTTAATTAAAAGACAAACAGATTATTCTGAAGAAATTATTTTGGAAAAGTTGGAAAAACATGAAAACAACATTGAAGCTATAATATTGGAATATAATGGAGTCAACCCAATCAAAGATGACAAGCAAATTACGACAAATCAAAAAATATTCAAAGCAATTCGTGATAATATGAGCGAAATGTTGGCGAACAATAATTCAAAGAAATAAAAGTGATTTTTTAGCTTTTTTTGGATTTTTAATTGTACTACCATTAGTAACAGGATATTCTATTATTTTTTGGTTTTGATAGTCGTAAAGAGTTTTGAATTTTTTTACGTGAACCATATTTTTATCATCTTTTTTAAATTCCACATTTTGTAATTTAGAAATTCCATCTAGCTCTTTATACTTTTTATTGAATTGTTTATTTAATGTAGCACTGTCGATAGCCTTTTTTACCGCATCGCACAAATGTAAAATTTTGTGAGTCCCAATTGTGTAAAAAGTATTTCTATCTATATCAATGTTATTTTCAATTGCTCGTTTTAGAATAACATTATCCTCAAAACCCCACTGCCAATAGTTTGGAAATCCGTCTATTTTTTCAAAATCTGAAGCATTTATTGAAAAAATACCTCCAAGTGCAAATTTAAAACCAAAAAAATGTTTTATTTTACCTTTCTCTGTTTCATAGTCTAATAAATTTTTTCGATAAGGTAATGTATCTATATCGTTAAATACAAGTGTAATATTTTTGTATTCATTTGGATATTCTTGTTTAATATACAAAAATCCAATATTTTTCATTGCTCCACGATTAAATGGTAAATCATTTTCCTGATGAATATATAATATCACATATGACAATGGTTCAAAGTCTTCGGTAATATATTTCATATATTTTTCAAAAAAATGTTTATGTTCTTCGCGATCTCTATATGGTATAATAAAAGCAAGTTTTATTCTTGACGGCATACTATTTTTATCATTACTCATTATTGTATCTATTATTAATTAATTATAATGTTTAAATATTATATTTTTCTATAATTGTCTTAGGAATTAAATATTGGCTGTAATTTTCAAGTTTTTTATAGCACTTATTAATCGTAACTTCACTAATTTGACTTGTGTTGTGAATGTCTCGCTTTGATATATTTAAATTACAGTTCAAAGAAACATAATATATTATTCCCGCTGCAATTGAATGTGGTGTATTTTCTGGAATAAGATTGCGTTGTTTTACATTATGACCAATAAATAAACACAATTTAGTTAGTTCTAGATTTATATTTAGCTTACTACAATAACGTTCTATGAACGTACAAGGCGTTGTTTTGGTCATAACCGTTTGTTCATTTTCATCGCCTTCCATTTCCAAATCATTCAAAATATTCATTGCATTTTTACAACCTTTTGTAGCACTTGTGTTGTCAAGACAAAATATTGTTGCAATCTCCTTAGGAGTTCTTGGATTTCTATTTTTGCTAAATGAAATATATATAGATGCTGCTAATATGCCATCACGATTGAGACCTCGGAATGTTTTAGCATCCGATAACTTATTATAATAACGAATTGCTTCATCAATGATAATTTTAGGAATACCAGAATTTTTTGCAATTAATGTTATCATCTGAAAATCATCATACTTAGATTTTTCTTTGTATGGCATGCTTTGCCATTCAGTATATCTTTTAATTTTTCGCATTTCGTATGAAGAAAACTTGCCACACATAACCTTACACCCAAATGATGATTCGACTAACAATGGATTAACTGGCATACCACATCTGGTTGGATCCGCTGTATTATTATCTTCAGCTCCATAATACCTCCATTCTGCTCCAAAATCAATGACATCTGTGTACAATCTCCCACATTTCTTGTTTGAACACAATAAGAACCCAGAATCTGTGTAATAAAGTGATTGCTGACAACTATGGCAAATATTTGTATTAATTACATTGTCTTTTTCATAAATAACTTCAACTTTCTGGGAAGAGTTCTCTTCTTCTTCGTCGATTATTTTCCATAGATTAGCCTTTTTATATTTCTTATTTTTTTTTGTTTTAACATTTTTTTTATGATTTGTCGTATCAGACATTTTATCCATAGATTGTTATTTTATAATATAAATATTATTTATTTCAATTTTATTATAATTTGAAAATATAATATATTATATATAAATGGGAAATTCGTTATCTTATAATAGAACAAATGGAAATAATGATAACAACGAAGGTTTGTTGAAAACTATCGATGAAATAGCATCAGATTATATTTTTGAACAAAACATTATTGATATGCTACGATTTTCAGATAGTAATTATAGAGAAAACTTTGTTATTTTAACTTGTCGTATTTTAGACAAAAATCTAAGCAATTTAGATATTGGAATGTTGAAAGAACGGATAACAAATAATAATAAAAATAGCAATAATACTAAATATGGAGAAATTGTTTATTATTCAGAACTAGAAAAACTAAAACCATTAATCTCTGATGAAAATGATAAGAAAAAGGCGCTTATTGTCATTTCTAAATTTTATATTAAACTGTTGACATTATTCAGTAGCATTGTTTCTGTAGTTGATCCTCAATATGTTTATAAAGATGAAACAACAGGTGAAGATAAGCATTTTTATTTGAAAGATTTTGATGATTTAAAAATGATAGACACGCAAACAAATAAACTCAAACTATATCATTTAGAAAATCCATTATCTCTTGTCAGGCGCAGATTATTTGTATTGAAAAATAAAATGGAGGAACAAGGCGATAATGGAGATTACATTGTTATAAATCCAGGAGAAGAATTGTGTAAGATGAATGTTCCTGAAAATAATAATGGAGTTTTTAATTTAAAGAATGAAATTGGTATAAAAGAGTTGGATAATTTGTATTATGACTTATATGACGAAGAAACATCTAAATGGTCTGGACGTTCAAACGAAATGGAACAACAGTATAAGAAAGATTTGACTATTTTTTATCAGATTTTTACTGGCAAAAAAATAAGACCATCAAGCGTTGCCTCGTTTGAAGATATTGAATTATTAGATTTTCATAACCTCCAAAGATGCAAAAATAAAGATTATTTTGAAGATTTACTCGTATCTAAGAACGATGAACTATTTCAAAAATATCTCACAAAAATTGAAGAAATACAAGATGGAACAAAATCTTACAAAAAACAATTATTACATATTCTCAAATCAATGTTTATTAAAAAGAGCATTCGTGACAATAAAATACCCGAAGATGGTTACACGATACATCCCGACTTGAATATGACTTCATTGTTAGAAAAACAAAAACAAATTAAAAATTGTATTGTTCGCATGTATACGAACTGTGAAAAAAGTTTTATAGAGGCTCTTTTATTATACGAAAAAATGTATGAAAATAGACACGGAGAGTTAGTAGAATCGCAGGTAAATAACATTCGATTTAACAGTAACAATCAAACTGATAAACATGTTATTAACAAAGAACAAATAAATAATAAAAAAAATAATTACACACTAAATGGTAATTTGTTGTTAGATAATAAAATTAAAATGCCTGAAATTAATAATAATCAGATTAAAATTGCAAATAAACCAAATGTAGAAGGACCATTACTACCAACCAATCAAGAAAATATTTTTCCGTCCTCAAATAACTCGGCTGAAAAACAATCTACTAATAATATTCCTCAATCCTCAAACGCACCTTCGCTCAATATTGATAATTCTGTAAATGGAAATGTCTCAACCGAAGCGTCAGCGGGGATAACATCAATAACAAATAGTCCTGTTCCAGTTGCGCAAGAACTGACCAATAATGCTCTTCTTCCACCCACCAATAATTCTCTTCCACCAGCAAATAATGCTCTTCTTCCGCCAGCTAATAATGCTCCTCCTCCGCCAGCTAATAATGCTCCTCTTCCGCCAGCTAATAATGCTCCTCCTCCGCCAGCTAATAATGCTGCTCCGCTCACAAACACGACTCCAACAGAACCTGTGGTAAATGAACCTATGCCGGTTGCAGAAGAATCCGTAAATAATTCTCTTCCATCGTCAAATACGACTTCACCGAATAATGATGCGTCACTCAATGAGATACCTGCAGTAGAACAACAACCACAAATATTAT
>Ga0163109_10001246_pt1 | contig 20292 bp, 1 predicted proteins | sample CRUFie1St13metaG_FD_108704 | JGI IMG/M metagenome (GOLD analysis project Ga0163109, IMG submission 108704) | Marine microbial communities from the Costa Rica Dome - CRUD Field 142mm St13 metaG | ecosystem: Environmental > Aquatic > Marine > Oceanic > Photic zone | place: Costa Rica: the Eastern... | reverse complement strand
TCTGAAACTTCATTCTTATATAATTCTAGGAAAAAATATTCTCCATTATCCGTTGCCGAATCTGAAAAAGTTGGAACTGTAAATTCTTTACTTAATTCATCCTTTTTAAAATCAATAGCTTGATTAAAAAAAGATTGATAATCTTCTTCCTGTGTTGTAGCCGTTCCATCTCTAGTACTCACATAAATGGTGGCAGCTGACGCTGTTGCATTATTTGCTAGAGTTCGGGTAATAGTAAAAGTTGCTTCTTTACCTTCATCTACTGCATCACTCAAATTTGGATTGGCATGGCTGCTTGTAATGGTATAAGTGTAATCAGCAGCAGCACTACCGGCCTTATCTTTGATATATCCAGAATCCCAAGCCGAATAATTACCATTCTCTGCATCCTCAACAGATTTATATAGATCTAAATAGAAAAATTCTTTACCTTCCGTTAAAGTATCCGCAACAGTCGAAACTTTTACAGTTTTTGTTGTCTGTTGAGCTGCAAAAATTAATGGGGTAGAGTCAAAAGCAGTGTAATCATCTGGATCCGCTACACCTTGTGTTGTACTCACATAAACAGTAGAAGCAGAACCAGTCCCACTTCTTGTAATTGTAAAAATGATTTCATTACCTTCTTCTACTGGATTATCATAATCAGCAGAACTTTTTACTGTGTAAGTATAATTAGTAGCTGGCGCGACATTCTTTATGAAAGCCTTGTTATACTGCCAACTTGCAGTGATATTTTCATTGGCTGCATCATCAGCCGTCGTGTAAGCCGCCAAATTAAATGTTTCAGTACCTTCACTACCTAAAGCATCAGTTTTTGTTTTAACTTTAATCGTTTTCTGCTTCTCTTTCTTTCCAAAGTTAAGCGCAGTTGTTTCAATAGGGGTATAATCCTCGTTATCAGCTGTTCCTGAAATAGTATTTACAAAAATGGTTGTAGGAGCATCAGATCCTCCCGTTTTTGTTCTTGTAATTGTAAATGTTATTTCTTCCCCTTCTTTTTTTGTATTACTATTATCTGCGGCACTGTCACTCGTAATAGCGTATGAATATTGGGTAGGGACTGCTACATGATCGATATATGCCTTATTATTAACTATTGATTGATTGTTTTCTAAAGCAGTCTTATTGAGATACATATTGAGCCAAAAATACTCATTATCATCATTTTCTGAATCTGATTTTGCTTTAACCGTTACTGTTTTTTGAGTTTCAAAAGCTGCAAATTTAACTTCTTTACCAGAAAAACCTTCAAAATCAGTTTCCTTGGCTGTACCTGGAGCTGTACTTAAATAAATTGTATCAGCAGCATTATTTACATTGGTTCGATTGATCGTAAAGGTAACATCTTTACCCTCATCTGTTCCGTCACCAATAACACCAGCCTCAACATTTCCGTCTGTAGCACCAACAGCAGATATTTTTGTGACAGTTTTAAATAATTTTGTTCCAGTAACCGTTTCCTGGCTTCCCCCGAAAATCGTTTCCTTAAGAGCAGCATCTGATGTATCTGTTCCAGTAACTTCAAATTTTACACTGGAATTATTTCCAGCATTTTTAATTGAAACAAATTTTCCATTTAGAGTAGCAGTACCACTATTATTTAAAGCTCCATTAATTGTAAGATCACCACCGGAAACACCTACCTTTACTGCTCCAGCAACTGCTTTATCAACCGTTACACCGGTTACCGTCTCAAAAATCTTTTTACCTATAGCTGTACCATTATTCACACCCCAAATGACTTCGGTTTGAGCTCCAGACCCCTCACCTGTATCTGTAGTATCACCATCGCCATTTAAATCTTTGGCCGCTTTGGTTCCTGTAATTGTAAATTTAGCAGTTGAATCATTAGCAGAACTAAAAACGGTTACTACTTTTCCACTTAGAGTTTTAGTGCCTCCTAATGCAAAGCTTGATGCACCAGTAGTTGCTGTTGCAATAAAATCATCATCATTTAAATCAGCAGCAGTAGAAATACCATCACTATCGCCACCAGCTGTTGATGAATTTGTAATTGAATAATAGTCTGCCTTGTAATCACCATCTTTTATAAATGCAGAACCTGAAGCAACAATATCTTTAGTATTAACGTCTTTATAAAGACCTAATTCAAAAAATTCTTTTGTTTCTAACCAAGTATCGAGTTTCGTGTTAACCTCAACAGTCTTTGTCTTTTGATTGGCTTTAAAAGTCACTAATTTATCTGAAAAACCCTCAAAGTCATCTCCTTGAACAGCCGACTTATTGTTAGTTGAAACATAAACTTTTGAAGCTGTGCCACTTCCACTTCTAGTAATTGTAAATGTAATGATTTTACCTTCATCAATTGCCTCATTAGATGTTCCTGCATTTGATGTAATAGAATAATCATAAGATGGAGCAACCACATCTTTAATATATCCAGCTGAATTTGCAGCAGGCGTACCCCCAGCATTTGAATCGGCTAAACTTTTATAAAGATTAAGTTTAAAGCTTTCATTTCCTTCATCTGAAGTATCTTTTTTAGTAGTAACTGTAACATTTTGAGAGGTCTGGAAAATTTTAAAATCAACTTTGTAATTCTTCAGAGCATCGTAATCAGAAGATGACGCAGTATCATTTGCTGTATTTAAATAAACTGTAGATTCTTTATCGGCATCACTATTATTCGCTTTAGCTCTAGTAATTGTAAAAGTAACTTTCCCACCTTCTGTGATGGGGTCAGAGGATCCTGCATTAGAAGTAATAGAATAATTATAATTCGTTTGTGCCTTATCTTTAATATATGCAGTTTCACTTACTGTCGCCGTTCCTTGTGTACTCTTAGTAAAAAGTTCAAGTTTAAAATTTTCAACACCATTATTTCCTTCAGTGGAAGCATCATTGAAAGTCTCAACAACAAAGTTTTTAGTAGTTTCTTGTTTACCAAAAGTAAGGGCTGATTTTGAGTAAGCTTTGAAATCATTACCATCTGCACCATTAGAAGCACCAGAAGCTGTACTCAAATAAACTGTAGTCTCATCACCAACATTATTTCTCGTGATGGTAAAAGTAATAGATTTTCCTTCTTCAACAGCAGCACCACTTGTTTTGGCATCAGAAGTAATGGTGTAACTGTAGTTTTTAGCAATCGTAATCGGGTCAGTTAGGTGTATACTGTTAGGATTTGAAGAACTTGTAATTTCACTCAGTGGTGCCCACCATTCCATATCTCTAGATGCTGTGTTTTCTCCGCCCCATGGATTTCTGATTAAAAATTCTTGAGTTGCAGGGTCATAATCAATAAGAGCATGAGCGTGACCCTTTACCATTTGTTTTTTGCCTGTTACAGGGTCTGTACTATTTTGACGTCCGCCTACATATCCAACAGCACCTGCTGCCAATGCGTCAGCAATTACCTGTGTTGTTGCTTGTTCGATATTACTGTATTTATACATATCAGAGGAGCCATGATACCACTGGGTATTTTTTCCTGTGAGATGGGTAAAGCCAATAGCCGTACCACCTTCCATAACTAGATAACTGTTTTCACCCTGCCCACCTCGATTGGCAAGATAAGAATTAGCCTGCGCATACCCTTTTTCAAATAAACCCGCCCATAGCTCTCCATGGAGGTTTTTAGTAATAGGAGTTCCATTAGACCAAGTTGTATAAGATTGTCCCCAAGGGGCCGTGATTGTTTTTGTTTCTGCATTTAGTGCAAAAATAGGGCTGTCTTTTTGGTGCCAGAGATCTGTATCCTTAATAGCAATATCACTATTGACAGTAACGTAAACAGCTTCCTTATTACTATTATAAAACTTCATACCCCAAATTTTATCTGTTGTAATTGGATCAATAATTAAATTTTCAATAGCTTTTCCGGCGTCTGAAGTTCCAGTTCCAACATGAGCTACAGCTTGTAAGCAAGCTAAGATCCAACACGTACCAGCTTGACCTTGAGCCATATCATCAGCTGTCACTAAAACACCTGGGGTAGTGGATGAGGTATTAGCAGCTGTATTAATATCAGCCTTAAACATAACACCGTTTGATGTTTCATATTTTCCAACAGCAGAGGCAGCATCTGGATTAGCTGTATCCCCACCTGCCACAGGCATTGGTAAATCTTCACCATAAAACCATTTTTTAATAAGTTTTGTAGCTTTATCCTGAGACATACCTGCTTGCATGTTACCAAGCGTTTCAACTTGGTTCATTTTAGTAGCACCGCCCCACCACTTAGCATTAGCAGGGTGAGCATGAATAGCTCCATAAGTTATATATTGAACGTAAGAGTCTGTGCCTCCATCAGTATCTTTTTTGAATGCATTAGCAGCTTCTATTTTCTGATAAGCTGTTTTTAAATCATTAAATTCAGCACTAGTAATCCCACCTTGAGCCGCTGTTTCAAGAAGTGTCCTCATTTCTAAATAGTCATAGACACTGTCATTGTTATATTCTTTTAATTTGTCTTCTAGAGCTTGTGTTGAGATATCAGATGCAATCGTTGTATCATTCCAGAGTACTTCCGATAGTACTTCTGTACTTATAATAGGTGATGTAATTCCACCAGTTTGAAACTCAAGTACCGAATCACCTCCTAAATCAGTAGGACCTGTTAAATCTACTGAAGCAGCAACATCTGCAAGGCTGTACTCAGCAATACCCGTAATTAACTTTTTCCCATCTTCCCCAGATGCAACGTTACAACCATAAATTAGAAAATCACCATTTTCGGAAAGGCTTTCTCCAATTGAGGAAAAATTAGGCTGATAGGCTAAAAGATTTGAGTTTGTTAAAGATGTTGAACCTACCGATAATGATCCAGAATTACCATGAGTTACAATTTGAACACTTTCTAAATTACTATAGTTTTTAGTGATATTTTCAATTTGGAGGATTCCATCGGACTCATTGTCTAATTTAAACCATTCACTATTCTCTGGTAAGTTTTTTATTAAAATAGAAATATCTGAAATATTTTCATCTATAAAGATTAAGTGTTTTACTGAACTCATATTTTTCAACCCTCTTAAATAATAAGAATCATGTTCCCATAATAAATATTTACATATTTATAGAACAGAGTCTTTAGAGTTTAGAAGAAAATTTTAAAAAAATTGCGTTTTTATATCGATTATAGCAAATGAATTTTAATCTTAACCAGCTGCTAAAACATTCGCATAACTACCGTCTAAATCTCCAATGATATAGGCATCAAAATTCATATTATTACCTGCAACGATACTAATAGTTTTATCAGTAAATGGATCTGATTTAGAGCCATCCCTTAGTACGACTTGGCCAGCTGAATTATTTAAGTTAGTAGACATATCTAATATGTTGGATACATCTGTTGCATTTATAATACCATCTCCATTAGTGTCAGCTGCAACCTTTAACTTTGCTGAAGGTGAGGCATTTAACTTAGTTGACATATCCAGAACTGCAGAAACGTCTGTTGCATTAATAGCGGAATCTTTCACACTATCTGTCACAGTAGTGGACATAGTGTAAGCACCATCAGTAACACCAGTAAAGTCCACAATACCGTTACTATTTGTGGTATATGTCCCAGCATATACAGCATTTCCGCCGGAGTCTTTCATTACAATGGTTGCATTTTTAATTAATTGGTCTGCTGCAGTTCCAGTTGTATTTTGTACATAATATTTAATCGTTGTTTGGACAGAATCACCAACATTCACTTTCAATGTTGCTGCATTAGCTGAATAGCTTAATCCGTCATGCACCTTAAATTTGAAATTACCATAGCCACTACCGCCCGCATCCGTTGCTGGTGTAAATTTTAAATTAGAAATATTTGCAACAGTAATTTCATCATCTACTGAAACATTACTTGAACTCAGTTTAAGTGTGGCTCCAGAAGAAACTGATGCCGGTAATTCAGTAATTTTTATTTTAGTCATGGCGTCGCCATCAGCATCAGAATATCCAAAGTCAGCTGTTTTAAATGTATAAGCAGTATTTTTTGATGTTTGAACTGTATTATCAGCAGCAACAGGTGCATTTACGTCCTGTACAGCAATTGTTTTGTCAGCTATTGCTCCAATATAAGCTTGAGCTGGTGAATCATTTTGATAAATGGCGTGTTTGATAGCAACGTTGTGCGGATTAAGTTCATCAGTATTATCCTGTGTAGCAAAAACAGTTACTGTATATTCTTTATTCTCATCTGTAACTCCTGCCATCACTTTATTTGCTGTAGCAGTGGCATTTTGGCTTGATCCATTACCATCTTTTAGAACAATAGAGTCAACAGTCTTAAATGCAATTGAAGAAGTGACCGTACTATTACTACCTCCAGCTACTTTGTCAGTTACTGTCTGATTATTAGAGTTCTTTCCAGTTATCCAGAAAAACTTACCACCACCATCATTTCCCCAACTTTTTATCGTAACAAAAGTTGGACTACCTAAAGTAACAGTAGTTCCACCGACCATGGCTAGAGAGCCATTAGAAATAGCTCCCGAACTTTCAGTAGAAATCTTATTATCATCGACCATGAACTCTCTAGATACTGCTTGGCTAGTTGTGCCATAGTCAAATACAGCCGTAACTCCTGGAGAAGTAAGGTTTAGTACAAGAGGTGCAGCACCTGTACTTACAGGAATATCAGTGGCTTTAATAGTGTAAGTCCCAGCTTGTGCAGCAGAATAAGCACCTTCTATGACAGAACCAATTCCTGCAGAAACTGCTCCGGTAGTGTTACCTCCACCAACTGTAATTGTTGAAACTGTTTTAAATGCTTTACTTGTGAATACTGTAGATCCGTTACCAGCATTGATTGTTTCAGAAATAGCAGTTGATCCATCACTAGTCCCATCAACTTTAAAAGTAACGCTCGCCCCTGCATCATTCCCTGCACTCGTTATTGCAACAATTTGAGGTGTTGCAAACCCAGATCCTTTAGCAGTACTTGATAAAGTACCATTAAGGTCTAACGTCTGAGTATTATTTTTTCCAGTTGCTGAATTAGATAAAGCATCATACCTAAGTGTACCATCTGTTGCTATGGTTGAAGGTATCGATAATGCAGAGGCTGTAAAATTTGCTTTGACTTCATTTATCGTTAAGGAATTTGACGGAACAACTAAACCATTGTAAGCCGTATTATCACTTAACACCTCATAGGTCAGTGTAACTGTCTCACTTCCTTCAACAGCACCATCTGCAGTGCCAAAAACAATTAACTTATCTACTTTGTCAGCTGCTGTAAGTGTAATAATACTATTGGAAACATCAGGACCAGCTAAAGTTACATCATTACTTGTAGAACCGTCTGCATTTTTTGGTGTAATTTTTACACGTACATTATTTGTTGAGTCACTGTAGGCGCTATCAAGAGTAAAAGTTATTGTATGATATCCAGTGCCGTCACCTCCTCCAAAATCACCATCTACAAAACTTGCTGCAGCTTTTGGTGCTGTTCCTTCCTTAAGAGCAGTACCACTATTCCCATCAACGGCAGTAAGACTAACGCTTTGCGTATTAAATTTCTGAGTCACCACTCCACTGGTAGAAATATCTGTAACTGTTGAACCTGAATTGTCAATTACAGCTGCAAAAATTGATTGTTGATTAGTTTCTGCTACTGATGATCCTATATACTTTGCTGATGAAAATTGAGTAGCTGTTATCTCTTTGAAAAAACCAGCTCCTGTGGAAGTCTTTCCACTAATAACTGCATCAGCAAAACCATTACCATCAGAATCGTAAATAATCCTCCCGCTATTATCGACACCAGCAGTAACATTTCCTGCAGCAGCTCCACTTGATGTAATAGATGTGACTGCAGTGAATAAATGGGTGGTAGTAGCAATACCAGCATTTGTCCCTTTTATTGTCTCAGTATAACTGCCAGCAGCCTCGCCCGCGTCTAATGTATCTCCATCCCCATTTAAATCCATTGCCAGAACTGTACCTGCAATAGCAAATGTTATCCCACTATCATCTCCAGCACTTGTTACTGTAATCGCTGATCCCTTAGTGCTATTTGATATAGCTGTTGTCCTAGCTGAACCAGATGAAGTTGGATTTAAAGTCAATGTAGTACCTGATGTTAGAGATTGACTTAGAGCAACAATATCTGCATCACCAAGCGTAGTATCCTTTATTCCAATGTAATAGGATTTAACTGCACTATTAACTGTACTTGCAGTATCTGGATCAGCAGTTGAAATTAATGTGGATAAAGCGGTTTGTGAATTGAGACTAACTGTTTTAATGGCTGTACTATCTTTTTGGGTACCATAGGCACCAGAGGTTACACCACCCATTGTTATAGAAGGTGGTTCATTAAAGTCTGTAGTACCTCCTAGTGTAATAGTGTAAGGATTTTTGGCTTCTGATGAGGAAGCAAATGTACTAGTATCATTAGCCTCAATTTTTAAAAAGTAAGTACCTTTTTTGGTATTACCTGAGTCACTAATGGTAAAATTTAGAGAAGCATTGCTTGATCCTGCGGTTTTAGAAAGTAAGTTATTATTACCATCTCTCTGAACAGTACCGTTGGCATCAACAACAGACGCTTTATAAAAAATAGCATCTTTTGCTGTTGAAGCTACTGTTATAGCTACTGTTTTTCCGGAAGTAGGGCCCGTAGTAAAAGCATAGTAATCTACATCATTAGCATCTGCTGCAGAAGATGTTCCCAAATACCCCTGAAATGAAGCATTAGGTACTAACCTATCAGCTAAAGCAATACTACCATTACCTTCCGTTTCAACGGTAGGAGTAAGTCCTGCTTTTATAGAGTAATTCGCAGAAGAAGTCGTAGTACCTTTTTCCACTCTAACATAATAATTTGTATTAGCTGCAATGGACGCGTTTAAAGTGGTGCTTAAACCTTTTGTCGTCGTTGCGACGACAGCATCGCTCGCATTCCTGACTGTAACTGTAAATTCATTATCATTGGTGGTGGAACTAAGTCCTGTAAAATTAAGGGTTAATTTTGAAGCAACACTTGCTTGTGGTAACTTAAAATAATCTACGTCAGACGGAGTTGCAATATTATCAGTTACTGTGGATCCAAGTGTTATCTCAGTCGGATTTGATGCTATCGATCCATATGCGTCGGCCATAGGAGCCCCCTATTTTTTGTTATTGTTACTATTTTAAAGAACCTCCACGACTGCAAAGTTCGCAGCAGTTAAGTTATCACTATTTACTCCCTCCAGTAGAATAGTATTACCTCCTCCAAGGTTAATAAGAGCTCCATCGGTTGTTGATGTAACTCTAGAAAGAACATTAGCAGCAGTCTCAATTGTTTCACCATTAACATTCTTTAATACTTTAATAATATCTGCTTCATCAGATGTCGTTTTCTTAGCGATAAAGTCTTTTATTCTGTCAGTACCAGCACCAGTACCAAACATAAACTGATCAGCTCCTCCTCCACCGTTTAAAATATCATTTTTTGTGGTTGAAATAATCTCGTCAGCAAAATTAGAGCCTTCTTGGTTGACTAATTCAGTAATTCCTGTTGCGAGGCTAAAAGTGACCGTTTCTTCAGATTGTGGTGTTAATTCCATCACCCCATCACTAAACTCTAATGCCTCTACTTCACAGACTGTATCTTTTTCGCCAGTTGTTGCATTAGTGACTTCATAGACTGGTCTAATTTCATGACCATCAAAAATTTGATAATTGGTAATTCCTGCTTCACCAGCATCAGTTGTATTACCATCACCATCTTTATCCTGTGCGGCTAAATTACAAATAAAAATCTCATCGACATTCATATTTGATGCAAGGGAAATTTCATATTCACCAGGATCTTTAAAATCACCATCTCCATTTAAATCTTTTGAGATCTTTCCATTTGAAAGAGTATCCGCTTTATTGTCCCCATCCATGTCTAAGTAAAAAGAACTCAAACCAATTTCAACTCCTGCTCCAGCAGTTGCACCATCGGCTTTGATTTCCGTAATCGTCTTGAATTCCTTAGTGCCATAAGATGTTTTACCGTTTGCATTTGCACCAGTAATGATTTCAGTAATCGTTTTTCCACTATCATCTGTACCAGTAACAGTGAACTTCACTCCACTATCATCTCCAGAACTTTTAATTTTTACATTCTGGGACTTCATTAACTTAACAGATCCTCCAGAAGCTTTGTCCCCTGTTAGTGCAATGGTTCCTGATCCGCTTAGATCTGTTTTTGTTGCTACACCATCTACTGCCCCAGCAACTTCAAAAGTATCTTCAACTCCATCACTATTTGCATCAGTACCCTTAGCAACTGTCACCGCTACTGCTTTGGTAGCAGAAGTAAAAATCGTAGGTTTTAGTGTTGTTGAAATTTGATCATCTGTAATCTTCTTTTCAGATGAAATCATAGCATTCTTAATTCCTACCTTAACCTTGTCAGCAGCTTTTCCACTAGCAGTAATTTTAGTAACAGTTTTAAATATTTTTGATCCAGTTGCAGCAGCAGTTTTTCCACCAGTAACCACCTCAGTCTGCGCATTACCATCTACATCTGTTCCTGTTATTGTAAAAGTAACACCACTGTCATCACCTGTACTTGTGATTTCAACCTGTGCTCCTGCACCAAGATTAATATTATCATTACTACTGGTATCTAAAACCCCGTTAAGTGTGAGATCACCTGCAGAGCTTAATGACTGCTCAGCTCCAATACCGTCATCATCAGCTGCTTTATCAATTGTGGCATCTAATGTTGTAAGAATACATTGACCGCTAGCATCTATAATTCCATTACAAATAATAAAGCCATTTTGCTTAACAGAATAGTCCGCACTTTCTCCAGAGTCAGACGTATCTCCATCTCCATTAAGGTCAACAGCCGCACTTTTACCACTGAAAACAGCAACGTCTTTAAAGGCTTCACCGTTTTCGTCAGTACCCCGATTAGCCCCTCCAAATAAGAAGTCATTACCCTCACCTCCTATTAAAGTATCTGCTCCGTCCCCAGATGAAATAACATCAGCTCCTTTTCCACCATCGATAATATCTTTTTGAACAGTAAATCCTTCCACTAATCCGGCCTTTACACCGTCTGTTCCCGCAGTATCTTTTTCAGCAGTTATAGAGGTAACTGTTTTGAAGGCTTTAGTACCTGTAGCTGTACCAGCGTTTGCTCCATTTATAACTTCTGTTTGAACATTACCATCTTTATCCGTACCAACAATAGTAAAGGTATTAGCCGTATCATCTCCAGCACTTTCTATAGTTACATATTTTCCTGCAGTTCCTAAATTACTTGCGTCACTCTTTAAGGTCAGAGTACCACCAGCAGAAATGTCGTCTAGATCAGATAAACCAGTTGCATCTGCTCCATCACCAACCGTAGCAATCGCTACATCAGCAACATTTCCTCCTGCACCTTTGGTAATAACTTTGTCAACCTTTCCATCACCATCTTCATCAATATTTGTGGACGTAGCTTTGGTTGCGGTTGAAACATAGATATCGTCAAACTCAATACCCTCGATATTTTTTGCAAAGACTTCAATATCATCAGATGCATCAGTGGCAGTACCATTTTTGTTCCAGTATTTCATCCAACCTGCGCCGTAAGTACTACTAGCATCTGTTGCAGTTTCCCAATCGTCTTGTTTTCCATAAAGCCTAAGTGTGTCGTTTCCAGCTCCACCATCAACTTTTTCACCTTTATCTTTTGATCGAGAGCCAGGATCAATAAAATCATCACCTGCGCCAGCCTCAATATCATCAATTCCAGCTCCACCATCGATAAAGTTATTCCCTTCAAAGACATTAGCCAAATTTAAACTAGCGTCAGATAACCACCCTGGAAGTAATGAATTTAAGCCTGATGTATTTGATGCCTTAATAGTATCGTTGCCAAGAGCACCTAGGATTTCAGAAAAATCAATTTTGAAGTCAAAATCATAATCATCCACATTGACTTCTACTGTAGATCTATAAACACCATCTTCAAATTCAAAGTTCTCAACTTCAAAAACTAAATCCTCAACATCAGACCCACTTTTCTCAGTATCCGAAATTTTTCCGTCAGCATCAGCGTCTTTAGTTTTTACACTGTATCCCTGTACGGCTGTAGAACCACCAGCAACTGCATTTGCCGCAGTGAATATTTTTATATTTCCACTTGTATCCGTTTCGTAGGTACCATCTGCTTTTACCCCAACCCATTTTTGAGCCACAGCAATTGTATAATTTGCAGCACTACCTTCAAAGGATGCCGTGTCAACAGCTCCAGCACCATTTCCTCCAATAAGAGTATCAGCACCTTCTCCACCTATTAGATAATCGTCTCCTTTTCCACCAGACAATACATCTGCTCCTTTGGCTCCCTCAAGTTTTTCATCCATTTCGGAGCCTTCGATTTTATCAGCACCACTGGTTCCTTTTTTACCACCAACATCAGGTTTTCCGTCACCGTCTAAATCAATAAAAGTCTCAACCTTTTTAAAACCTAGGTAACCATCAGAAAACTCAATACCTTCAATACCATAAAGAGTGTCTGTACCTTCCGAAGCATTTTCATCAGCACTTGAATCAACTACTTTTACGTATCCATCAGATTGATAACCCGTTTTTGATGCATTTCCTGAACTATCAAAAAATGAAACAGTATATCGAGATTCAATACCAGAGTATACAGCCACATCATCGCCAGGATTACCCCAATCGTCTAGACCATTACCACCTCCGTAGATAGTATCATTCCCTTGTCCACCTTTAATCCTATCAGGGCCATCTTTACCATATATTTTGTCTGAACCCTTACCACCAAAAATCTCATCTGAGGAGTCACTCCCATTAATGGTGTCGCCAAAAATACTTCCTGATATAAAGTAACCCTTCTGCACTTCAGCTTGTTTAATTGGATCCCACATTTTTATCTGTGTTTTCGTTGGGTTTACAAATACCTGTTGATCAGCAAATTGAAAGATTTCAACATTTTTAATTGTATTGACACCTTCGCCATTTGGATCTGTATCGGTAACAGTAAGGGTTAATACGCCATCTACATCTTTATCCTCAATTTCATAATCTGCATAATTTCCTTCAAAACTCACTATATCAAATACTGCTTCACCAGACCATTGATCAGTTCCATTTTCACCACCATCAATAACGTCGTTTCCAGCACCAGGCTTGATATAATCACCACCAATACCGCCATTGATCGTATCATCTCCAGCATTACCCCAAAGATCATCATTACCAGCACCACCCTCTATTTTATCAGCAGCAGAAGTTCCGGTAACAGCCCTTCTTACTTCAAGACCGGTAGTTGGATCGATATCAATAAATTCTTCTTTAGTTAATGGTAAACTCTGATCTTGAAATTCAATAAATTCAACATTGGTCAAAATATCAGTACCAGTTCCACCCATTTGAGCAGGTAAAGAATCTTTCACTACAACGAATTGCTGATTTGATCCGTAACCAGAAATTAGAGATGATGCCATTCCTAATTCAGACATTAAAGTATTTAAGTCAGCATCACCCTTGGTATAAGTTGTTATTGTATAATTTTTTGCTGGTCCTGAATATAAAGCCATATCTTTTGGCGTCCATCCACCTTGAGTAGCTCCATTCGCACCACCATCAATAAAATCATTTCCTCCATCACCTGAAATTCTGTCACCACCAGCATAGCCATAAATGATATCATCTCCGCCCTTACCACGGATTTCATTATCACCGGCTGCATCAGTAGAAGTGGTGGATGTTGCAGCCGCAACTCCAACTTTAATAGTACCACTGGAGTCATTACCAGAAGCTGATATTTTTGAAACAGTAAGGAAAGACTTGGTACTAGTAGCTGTCTTTGTTGAACTGGTACCATCGGCTCCAGTCACCTGTTCTGTTTGAGAATTACCATTTGAATCAGTTCCTGTAATTGTAAAGGTACGACCTGAATCATCAGCTGCACTTGTAATCAGTATTTGATGAGCTTGATAAAATTTGACTGATCCACCAGCAGCTTTTGCGCCACCAATAGTTAAATCAGAAGTATTACCAACTGTTGCCGCGGCAGAAATACAATCATCGTCAAGACCTGTATCTAAATAAGAGCCCGTTCCCCAACTCGTAATTTCATCTGCACCATCTGTTCCACGTACTTCTACCCAATCATAACCATTAGTCGTATTACCATCCCAGTCATTTCTTTCAATACGAAGCCCTAAATCAATGGAGCTCTCTTTAAACTGGACCATCTCTACATCGATAAGTAAATCATTTCCTGATCCACCCATATTAGCTGGAAGCATATCTGCTACGATGTAAGCAGTCTTAGTCATTCCTGCGTAATCACTTGAACTGGCAGTCTTTTTAACTACATCAAATCCTGCTAAGTTGATAACACCACCAGATGTGATATCTGTATCTGCTTCTATCTTTCCAGTTACATCGTAGATCGCCTGTGATCCAGCTGTCATACCACTGGTATTAACTTTCACAGTGAAAACTTTATATCTTGCTTCGATACCATTATATTCAGCCATATCAAGATCACGCCAAGCATCTCCGGATGTACCGTTAGCCCCTCCTTTGAGGATATCGTGTCCTTTACCACCTTTAAGGCGATCGCCACCACCAGCTCCATCCAATACATCATTTCCAGCATTACCTGAAAGAGTATCTGTTCCAGATCCACCATTAAGATCCGTATCATCAAAAGGCGTACCTTCTTTGAAACTCTCTGTAATCGTTTCTCCAGTAAACCAGTCAGTAAATTCCCAAGTATCTGAAAATGGTTTAACTTCTAGAAAATCATCTGAAAAACCAATTGCCTCAACATCTACAAGAACATTTAGACCTATGGATCCTTTTTCTGTACCCGGCAAAGTGTCTGTTACTAAAAAGGCATCCATCCAAGTATATCCAGAAACCGTTCCTGCTGTCACATTACCATCCGTTGCTCCATTAGCTGCAATTTGCGTAACAGTTTTAAATATCTTTGTACCTTTTGCGGTACCATCATTAACACCAGTTATTTCTTCATTTTGCTCAGCACCATAATAATCTGTACCAGTTACTGTAAATTTAATACCTGAATTATCGCCTGATCCAGAAATTGAGATATATTTACCAGTTCCTAAAGAACCTGTACCATCTAATGTTAAATTTCCTGAACCACTCAAATTATCACCATCTGAAATAGCATCAACGTCTGCACCGGTTCCAATAATGGTAGAGGAATTAAATGTTTTTACACTCTCATTTATTGAAACATCTTCTTCATAATCTTCAACTCTTGCAGCTTGACCAGTGTAATTATAAATTATGAACTGATCGTCAGCAGTGTGTGTCATTAATCCAGTATCAGCACTTACCATCACTTTAACTTGATTTACTTCTGTACGTGCATATGGAGCTTCCCAGAAGTTTGCTTCATCCCTGAACCAACTGGCATTTCCACCACCACCACTATTATTATTTAAACCACCGTGGACATAGTCAGCACCTTCTCCTGGCTGAATTCTATCTGCCCCATTGCCAGCAACAATCACATCATCACCAGCACCAGCATTAACCCATGTACTGCCACTGTCGCCCTTGAATACGTCACCAAATGGTGTACCCCAGAAATCTAGGATTTTTCCATCTTGATCACGCATTATGTTTGGTGAAAGATCAAATACCTCGCCCTGCTCACCTGATCGAAAATCTATTCGTTCAATACCATAAAGAGTATCTGTACCAAGACCACCAGCATCATCAGGACGTGTATCCTTTACAGTTATCTGATTAACATGTGGTTGATCGGCCTTTCCAAATCTATCAAACAAGGTTTGTGCGAAAGTTAAATCTGCAGAATCTGTATCTCCATCAACATCCCAATCATTAGCCCCACCTTGAGCAGAACCCCAGGCTAGAACAACATTACTGGTGGCTAGTTTAGCAGCATCAGAACTAGTGACTTTGACACTTCCCCCATTTGTAACGGACAAACTTACAACAGCACCAGAAGCAGAAGCTCCAAAGTCTGCATGAGCATTTATTTTAGCAGCTAAATTAGTAGCAAGCGCGTTAGCATCTCCTCCTTTATTAAATTCAAAATCACCAGATGCTCCAGAGTTTTTCATCGTAAATGTAACTTCAGACCCTCCAGCTTTTTGAAGTTTAATAGTTGAATCTTCAGCAATACTACTAAAATTGCTTACTGTAACTTTTCCACCAACATTAAACTCCATTTCTTTAACTGAAATTTTGAAATATTTAGCTTGTGAATCATAAACTGCTGTATCACCTTCTACATAGCCAACATCAGTAGGTTCAACACCACCAACAATTAAATCGTCTCCAGCACCTGCATTAATTTGATAATTGGCATCGTAATTACCACCAGCCGTATCGTCTGTGTAGCTTGTGAAGACATCTTTACCAGAAGTCCCTAGGATAGTTTTATTGCTATCCCAACTGTTGGAAACGTCTCTAATTTCAAGAAAATACGTTTCGTTAGCAAACTTAATTTTTTCAATGTCTACAAGAGTATCAACACCATCACCACCATCAAGTTTATGTAAACTATCAGAAACTGTAAAATATTTAGGGGCTGTATTATTGGAATTACCAGCCCAAGTGTTATAGTCAGCCACTGTTATTCCAGTATTATCCCACTTATTTTCAACAGCAAACCTTACTACATCAGTCGTGGTAATAAATACATTATCACTCCCTCCAGCAGTTACTGTTACAACGGCACCAGAAGCAGAAGCCGTAAAATCCGATTTAGCATTAATTTTAGCAGCCAATGCTGTAGCTGTAGCCGCTTCACTACCACCTTTATCAAATTCATTTCCACCCGATGCACCAGAAGCTTTTATAGTGAAGACTTCGGCTGATCCATCATTCTTCTTAATTGAGATTGTTTTATCTGCAGCAATATTTGCATTATCACTTATGGTGATTGTATCAGTTCTGTTAACATCTGTCTGTTGTGCAGAAATGGTATATCTTGCCACATCCCCACGGTATTCAACTTCATCTCCTGAATTGAACGTATCCCACCATTCTGCCTTTTGTTCACCTTTACCCCAAAATAGGTCATCTCCCATACGTCCATAGAAGGATTCATTATACTTATCACTACCAATTAATGTATCATCATAACCCATTCCATGGAGTGCTAACTTAATCCTGACGTCACTAGAACTTTTATTTTCCCCCATAGAAAAGTCATGCATGAAAACATTATTAGAATCGTAAGAACCAGCACTTATGTCTTGAACTGCATTTTGATTGGTTGCAAATATTGACCCAAATGCACCACTTAAACCGCTTTGCATTGCAGCTAGAGCTTCTCCATATGTAAGTTTATTATCTGCCCCACTCACTATAACAGTACCACCATCTGAAGATGGAACAGAAACTGCTGCACCATCTGAAGTTCCTCTCATCGTAACCGTTACTGCGTTATTATTAGCAACAGCTTCAAAGACTTGCTGAGGACCACCTTCTCCCATTTGTTGGGTATATGCATTTATCTTAGCCGCTAGAGCTGCAGCAGTAGCATTGGCATCTCCACCTTTATTGAATTCTGTTGGCCCACTTGCATTTCCTTCCTTGCAAGTAAAGGCCTGATTAAACTTTCCATTCCAAATATTGATGATGTCTCCAGCATCAATAGAATTGTCAGATTTAATTGTTGCTATTTTTCCAGCATTAGCCGCATCTAGTGCTGTTTGTGCATCTAAATTTTTTGGAGCTCCGTATAAGGTGGCAGGTGTGACTTGAACAGCACCATTCCCACCAGAACCATCAATATCAGCAGTACCCCAACCAGATGGAGTAAACATACTATTCATATAACCTAAATCAATCTCTCCTTGAGTAGCCTGCCCTTTGACATTGATTTGAGTTACTGTTTTAAATTCAAGAAAACTAGCAACAGTAACATTTGCTGCTCCACCAAAAATTACATCCTCAATATTGTTGCCTTTTCTGTCAGTTCCAACAATCTGGAATCGTGTAGCTGTTTCATCACCATTACTCGTAATCGTAACGTGTTTTCCACTATATCCATCAAAAAGGTTTCCAGCCCCAGTGGTTTCATAAGCACTTCCAAAATTTGTCCCAAAAGTTTTCGAAGGAGGAGTTCCTAAAATATTAGTACCAGCACTTTGGTTAGCCGCTACATCTGCTTTTAAACCATCAAGATCTTTTCCTGCATCAGATAAGAGATTAGAATATCCACCAGTAGAATGACCTAATGTGCCGTCGATACTAATTCTAGCTTCATCAGTAGTTTTGATTGTAACTCTTCCCCCAGCAGTTTTTCCTACATAAACGACCGCTCCTGAAGCAAAAGAAGTGAAATCAGAATGGGCATTAATTGAAGCAGCAAGATTAATAGCAGTTTGATCGTTAGATGTAGCTGTATTAAATTGCAGACCCGAAGCTCCAGAGGCTTTAGACGTAAAAGTGATAGGAGTTAAACCTTCATTTTGAACCGTTATTGTCGTATCGGCTGCTATATTGCTATAATCACTTATTTTGAATTTCGCCATCCTAGCGGATGACAATTGACTAAATTCTGAAAAATCATACTTATTCATTCCACTTCCGTTGTGGAACTTTAAGTTGTCTTTAGTATTAACATCACTGTCCTTAGTACCATCAAAAACATTTTCAATATTAAGAGAAAAATCATCATCAAACTTGACTCGCTCTAAATCCTTGGCCACGGTTGCTCCCTTACCACCTTTGTTAGATGCTAATGAATCTACTAATAGCCATTTATCGTTAGAACCATCATACTGAATTATGTATCTGGAAAAAGTACCATCTAGAATGACACCATCTTTTCCAAAAGTACCTGACGCATCATTTCGTCCAATAAATATATTAGGATCAGTTCCAGCTCCTTTATTTTCAAAGAAAATGTCTTGTTTGTCATTCTTATCATAACTAGCTGCTGTCAATGAATCGCTATATGGAGTACTAACTATCTTCAAGCCTGTAACAACTTCTTTTCCAGCTTCAGGATCCCATTGCTTCATTGTTTTTGTCTCAGGAAGAAAGTTAATTGTTTCTTCCTTATCTGTCATGAAGTTAAAAATGGCTTTATTCACATCATAAAGTGTATCTGTACCAGTACCACCTGCTGAATCTGCAACCTTATGTTTAATCGTTACCGATGTTAAATTTCCACCACCATCTTTATTTAAAGTAATATCATATTCTTTACTTGATGAGTTGTAGATGGCAAAAGAGTCTCTGAGATTGGGTGTATCTGCATTAGAGTCAGCTGCATTATTACCACCAACATTAACTGACCCATCTTTGGTTTTTGTAGAACCATAAAAAATGTCATCACCAGATCCGCCGGTAAATCCCATTTCTGTGACCTGATTAAGATTAAAGGATGTACCAACTTCTGACTTAAAAGAAGCATCGTTATCCCAATACATAACATCGTCAAAATCAGTACCGTTATACTTAATCCTATAGTTAGGTACCTCAACCATACCACCAGCAGTACCAATTTTTACAGATCCGTCGGAATTATTTAAACTCACGGCTGTTACTTTTGTGAACATATCCCAGACCATCAAGGTCTCGTTTTGATTGACAGTGTATTGTTTGGAAACATTGGTTTGATTAGAGCTACCTCCACCTTGATTATAACCACCAGAGTGCCCATCTCCTCCTCCACCAGAATTTAAATCACCTGTAATAGTAACTACTGTAGAAGAGGATCCTCCTGTTTTAGTGATTTCCAAATTTCTTCCAGCACTACCGAGATTTATCGCAGAAACGCCCCCTTTAAGAGCAGATCCATCAACTGATATTTGATCATCATCACCATCTTGCCAATCATGGAACATAAAATCTTCAGCAAAATAGGAAACGGATAGCTTGGTTAACTCTTTACTATTTCTATCAATTTGATTGAGCCAATCATGATCTCCACTTGAAGCATGGCTAAATACAAGCCCCTCTATGCCAATAAGAACATCAGATCCATCACCACCTTGTGAATCAGAAAGACTATCTACAACAACAGTAGCTTTATAAAAACCATTAGAAGTTGTTAAATCAGATTGCGAAATCTTATGGCTAGTTCCCGCTTTTACCTTACCAGCAGCAGCTTGTCCAGAAGCACTATTACCATTACCATCTTTTAATATAATAGAAGTAACTTTAGAAAATTTTTCAGCTGTAGTTACTGAACCAACATTTGCACCAGCAATTTTTACAGTTTGATCTTGGTTAGATGCATTTTTTCCAACAATCCAGAAATAGCCACCTGAATCATTGCCAGTACTTGTTAGCGTAACAGATTGTGCAAGTCCAAGTGTAACAGAACCAGATGAAGCTAAAGCTCCGTCTATAGTTACC
>Ga0163109_10001245_pt1 | contig 20307 bp, 32 predicted proteins | sample CRUFie1St13metaG_FD_108704 | JGI IMG/M metagenome (GOLD analysis project Ga0163109, IMG submission 108704) | Marine microbial communities from the Costa Rica Dome - CRUD Field 142mm St13 metaG | ecosystem: Environmental > Aquatic > Marine > Oceanic > Photic zone | place: Costa Rica: the Eastern... | reverse complement strand
GCTTGATGCATATACAACAGGAATACTATTTTTATGACATAAGTCAAAAATCTTTTTACTATACTCTACATTAGTTGTCCAGTATAATTCTGGTTCTTTTAAACTGCGTCTTACATCTGCTATCGCGGCCAAGTGTACTACAAAATCAATATCAGCAGGAACTGTTTTTGAAGAAAAATCTTTGATATCTTTGCCATGGGCTCTGTCCCATTCAATGACTTCGTGTTTCATTTCTCTTAACTTTTCAGTTAAGTGTTTGCCAATAAATCCAGTACTGCCAGTTACTATTATTTTCATATTACTATAAACCCTTTCACACTCGCGGCAAGTACCATTGCCCATGTTAATAAGACCATTGCCCAAAGAAATACTTTTATCATCATACCATTTCAAACAAAGAATCAAATACTACTGACTTTTTAGTTGATTCTAAATCCCATCCTAATCCACTCATTAAGTTACTGACTTTTTGATCAATAATTGTTTTTTCCATTTCATCGTGATCAAATGGCAGTTCTTTAAACCATTTTGGAATATTTAGTTCATCAATTGGATAAGCAATTGAAGTATAATTCATTGGATTTGGTTTTAGTTTACACACAATAACTTTTTGTCCATCCATGATTGGCAATGAATATAAGTCCCTGTATGCTTCACGCATTTTGTTCCAATTAATACTTGCTCTAACGTGTCCAGGCAATGACGGCTTTTTCAATTTACCATTTCCATTACCATTCATATATCCAACCCTTGCTGTATGCTTACTGTATCTTGCAAGTTCATCAACATACTTGGTTAAGTTGTTTACACGTTTTGGAGTACCTTTTTCCCATCCTGGCTTTTCGCCAAACTTTCTTTTGAATTCTTGTATGCCACTTAATATTTCTGTTTTGTCTTTACCAGTTAAAATTTCTATTAGTATTTTAGATAAAAAGTTTTGTACAAACTCTGGAGTGTCTGATCTTTTTAGATCAAGACCCATTGCTTTTAATTTACCAGGCTTGTCAACATCTTGTCTATGGCCTTCTAAATCATATATTAGAACTGCATAACGTTTTTTAGTAATAAACAATCCTTTTGATGCAACCATTTCTCTACCACCAACAATTATTTTACCATTTTCAATTGGCACATTAGTTGCTTTTTGCATAAATGTTGGAAATGATTTGTTAACTTCATTTGCAACATTATCATATAATTCAACTACTGCTTCTTTTGACCATGGCAACGCACCACTTTTAACATCTTGTTTAACCATTGGATATGCTGAAAAGTAAACTGAATCTGTGTCACCATACACAATTGATTTACCTTTGTGATCATATTCGCCTGCAATAATTTCATTTGTAATAGATGCCATATGTTTTGTAATTGTTCTACCAGTCAATGTAACTGACTGTCCAATCCTATGATCAAAAAATCTACAGCCTGGATTTAATATTGCACCATATAAACTGTTCAAATTAATTTTTTTAACAAGTTGTCTTTTATCCCAAAAAGCAATAGCATCTTTATCATCATTTTTAATTGCTTCTTTCATATTACCTTGTAATACTTTTCTTTCTGCAAACCAACGTTCTAGTAATCCAGGAATAATTGCTTTTTCTTGTGTATTAAAAATTGTACCATTTGCACTCAAACACCAACCATCATTTTGTTGAAATATTACTGCATATAATTCAGCACCACTCATTTCTTCTGTTGTGCCATCTTCAAAATCAATAATAATATTTGTTCCACGATCTTGTTCTACAACTGCGGTGTATTCTAGTGTACCAAAAAGACCTTCCCAAGCATCTGCGGCTGATTTCTTTTCTTTATAAATTTTATCATTAATGTATTTTTCCGTATGCGTTGGTCTTAACTGCCCAATAATAGTTTCTGGACCCATATTCAAACATCTAATAACACTAGGATATAGTGAATTGATATCAATTGCCCCTATCCAATCATGCAAACCTTTTTTAGGCGTTGCCACATAAGCACCAACTGCCGCATCTGTTGAATGTGGCTTACGATATTTTCTATCAGGAATAATTAAATTTCTTTTGTGTGATTCATTTACAATTGCTTGTTCTGTAACTGCAACTGCACCCATTGTTGTTTGTAGTAATACAGTATTTGCGTGTGCCAATACATTTGACAAATCAATAAACTTTAATTTTTTATCAAGTTTTGCCAATAGTGCAACGTCTTGTCTGTTATAAGCAATAAATTTTTCAAAGTCTTCATTATACAATTGATCAAGTGTTCCTTCATATGGAATCTTTTTCTCACCAATTTCATATTCACCAATTGCATCAAGTCTGTACGAGTGCATTTCATGATATGTATACTTTCTATACAGTTCTAAATAATCTAAATGCACACGACCAAAAAAGTCATATGTCTGTTGCTCATTACCAAATTTTGTAAACATTCTTTCACGTGGATACAAGTCCCATAAACTAAAACGTCTTACATCATCTTTACTTAAAATCATTTCAGTTCTGTTTACAATATATGGAATATCAAAACCTTCACTGTTCCAACCACTTAATATATCTGCGTCTTCTATCAAATGTAAAAATGTATTAAGAAGTTGTGCTTCAGTTTCACACAACACAGTATTTTCAAATTTCTTTGCAATTGAATCTGCCATTTCAAATGGCATATCTTTTGGAGCAAGACATAATGTAATTAAACTGTCTAGCCAACTCAAATGAAGTGTAACTGCTGTAATTCTTTGATGTGGATCATCTGGTCTTGCAAATCCACGGTCTTTGTCAAAGTCAACCTCAATATCAAATAGTGCTACATGAAGATCAGGTGCTTCTTTATCTAAATAATTTTCTTCTAAACATCTAAACACTGGGTTAAGATCTGATTCATACAATCTTTGCCCTTCATACAGTTTCTTTTCTTTTTGAAATGCTTTACTGCTGGTAGTTTCAAACTTGTCTAATGATCTACCATATATTGATTTGTATGGACCATCTTTGTGATCATAATAGAATCTATAGCAAGTAGGATAACTTTTGTATACCCTCTTGCCGTCTATTCTTTCTACAATGTTAATAGTGTCTTTGTCTCTATTTAAGTAAGCGTCTACATAACTCATTTGCTATATACTTGTCCGAATTTGTTGTTTATAAATGTTTCCCAATTAATATCTTCTTGCTTGATGAATCCTTCACCTGTAATTTCATCTCTACAATAAGCTAACACTATAGCACAAACTCCTGACGCTGTCGACCTCTGAATTGCACTCATTCCATCTTGTCCAAAAATACTTTTCTGATATGAACGTTCTATTAGTTTACCGTTAGATATTCCAATTACTTTAACTAACATAACCACAACGTCTTCCGTTGTGTATGGAACTTGTTGATCAAAAAGGTCTGCAATTTTATCTCTGTTTCTCTTTAATCCTAAATCTTGTAATAAGAAATTCATCCTGTCTCTGTGTCCAGGATATCTAATAGTTTTATAACTTAAATTTTGTACTTTACCGTCAAATGTTTCGCACATTGTTGCTACTCCACCCGAAGTATTAAATGCTTCATATTTTCTGCCATCAATATAAATTCTTTCTACACCAGTTAATGGTGGAATTTCTAATTTTTGGCCATCTACAATTGCATCACATAAATTACAATATTCATTTATTAAACCATTAGTAGACCAAGTCAAATAATAACTCATTTCGTTTGATGGATAACGTGGTAATGCACCAACTCTCATTTGTACATCGTGTACTTCTTCAAACTCTTTTGTTAAATTAGAACCTATGATATTAACTGCTCCAGGCGCCAAACCACATTGTGGCATCATGAATGTTTTAGTGTCTAAATCTTTAATGTAACTGGTTACATCAGTATCTTCTGTTAAATCAAAATATGCTACACCCATTTCAGAAGCAACATAGGCAATTTTTTTATTTAAAAAGTAAGGTGCCGCTGAAACAACAACATCTTTGCCTTTTAAAAAATGTTCAATTTGCTTTTCATCTGATGCATCAATTGGTATACAATCACCGCCTGATGTATCTTGGTCTGCTACTGTTACGTTGAAATACTCTGATTTTAATAGACTGGCTATGATTTTGCCAATTTTACCATTTCCTATAACTGCTACATTATTTTTCATAAGTTTATTTTTTCTTGGTACTTCTATTTACCTTTGATAGTTTAATACCGTAGGCATTTGCTAATTTTTCAGGTTCCATTCCGTCGATTGCAATGATATTGCTATAGTTAAAATCATACCATTTGCCATCCACATTAGATCTAGCATGAAAACACACTGAACCATTGTCTTTTTTCTCTATTTCATTTATAGTAAAAAATCCTTTTTGATCAAAAGTTCCACCACCAAATTCATTGGCTTTATACCATGCTTCAATTTCAGTATCTACGTGAACAATATTACGTTTGATTAACGCATCTCCGAGTTGTTTTTCCATTTTATTTTTCTTTCTTTATTAGTTGTTTTACCTACACTATATCCTATTCCAAATGATACTGATATCACAGTACAAATTGCTAGAATATGCCATATCCAAAATGAGATCATTTTTTCTCCTCCTTGAATTCATCATATGTTATTGCTGTTTCTACTTTTAAAATTTGATCATGCATTGCTAACTTACATAACATCACATCATCTTTTTCAGCAAGATATAAAACTGGATTACACCAATAGTATTCGTAACTTCCTTTTGTTCTTATCATTTTTGTCAATGAAGAACCGTATCTATATCTTGTGCTGTCTTTGTCATTAAAAAATCCTTCAAACCAGTCAACTGGAAAATTATTAGACGAATCAAATGTAACTTTATATCTATACTTGTTCCAAAACAAAGTTGTTCTTGTTAAACATCCAGGATTTTTAATTAAATGTTCATAATGTTTTTTATTTAATGGCTCATGCACTTCAGTTACATACTGGTGATTGTTATCTAAAACGTGCATTAAATCTTTTCGTGTTTTAAAAAACATTTGAAAAGTTTTCATATGTCGTACACGATAAACATTATCTGGTAATGTTTTCATCCATTCAAGTATTCTTCGCATTGCACCATACCATCCATCAATATCTTCATGTTGATGATGCATTACTAACTTGTATGGAAATTCACCATAAAATAATTTAGTTGTATTTTTAAACTGCATTTGAATTAATTTCCAATTCTACTTTATCGTTTGCAATTCTAACCATTACTGTACCACCATTAATTAATTTACCAAATAGTATTTCTTTTGCTAATGGTTTTTTAATGTCTTGGTCAAAAACACGTTGCATTGGTCTTGCACCCATTGCCGGATCATAACCTTTATCACAAATCCATTGTACTGCCATTGCATCAAGTTCAATAATAACTTTTTTCTCTTTAAGCATTTCATTTGTTTCATCTTTGACTTTGTGAACAATTTTAACAATCTCATCTTTGGTTAATTTGTTAAACTTAATTGTTGCATCAAGTCTATTTCTAAACTCAGGAGCAAAAAAGTCTTTTACATAATCATCTGACTGATTAACATTTTCAGGCTTGCCAATACCCATTGGTGGTTTTTCACTTGCCTGTGCACCTAAGTTAGATGTTAAACATAAAATTACTTTGTTGAACATTACCATTTTACCTGTTGATGATGTTAATTTACCATCATCCATTACTTGTAACAATACTTGTAATACTTCTGGTGCTGACTTTTCAACCTCATCAAGTAGTAACACACAGTTTGGATTATCTTCAACGTCATTAATTAATTGTCCTGATCCAATTGAACCTTCTGCATAACCTACGTATCCCGGAGGAGCACCAATTAGTTTAGATACAGAATGTTTTTCTTGATATTCAGACATATCATATTTTAATAACTTAATACCTAAAGAATCTGCAAGTTGTCTACATACTTCTGTTTTACCAACACCAGTTGGACCTACAAACAAGTATGAGCCAATTGGTTTGTTGTACGGTCTTAATCCTGCTTTAGCAATCATAATTGAATCAACAAGTTTTTCAATTGCTTCGTTTTGTCCAAATACTTTTGCTTTAACTTTGCCTTCTAATCCAGCATAGTTGTCTGTTTGTTTTTCATCAATAATATCCATTGGAACTTTAGATATTTTACTAACTTGCTCTTGTATCATTTTTTCTGTTACTGATGGTGCTTCTGCCAATCTTGCTTTTGCACCAGCGGCATCAATTACGTCAATTGCCTTATCAGGTAAAAATTTACCATGAACAAATCTACCTGCAAGTTCAACTGCTAAATCAATTGTACCATCATCATATTTTACTTTATGGAATTTTTCATAATACTTTTTAATACCATTTAAAATCTGTTTTGTATCTTCTTTTGAAGGTTCATCTAAATCTAATCTTTGGAAACGTCTCATTAACGCACGATCTTTTTCAAAGTTTTCTCTATACTCTTCAAATGTTGTTGTACCAATACATAATAGTTTACCTTTTGCAAGTATTGGTTTTAATAGTGTACCAAAATCTAAATTAGATTGTCCGGCACTACCCGCTCCCATAATTTGGTGAATTTCATCAATAAACAAAATAGTATCTTTACGTTTTTTTAATTCATCTAAAACTACTTTGGCACGTTCTTCAAAGTCACCTCTAAATTTTGTACCTGCTACCAATGATGAAACATCTAAACTGTATACAATTTTATCTTTAAGTACTTCTGGAACTTCTTTGTTAATAATTTTTTTAGCAAGTCCTTCAGCAATTGCTGTTTTACCTACACCAGGTTCACCACAAATAATAACATTGTTCTTTTTACGTCTTGCAAGAATATGTACAATATCATCTACTTCTTGTGCTCTACCAATTAAGTCATCAACACGACCTTCTTTTGCTTCTTTGTTTAAATCTGTACAGAAGTCTTGAAAGTTTACTGCTGGATTTCCACCAGGTTGTCCAGGCATACCACGTTCTTGTAATCCACCTTCTTCGCCATAACGTTCTTTTGTTAGTTGTTCAATAACTGATTGTCTGCTGACTTTGTGTTTCTTTAAAAAGTGCAATGCATAACTTTGTTTTTCACTTAACAAACTTACAAACACATCTTTAATACCTAATTTTTTTCTACCAGAGAAAATAACCTGTGTTACTGCTCTGTTGAATACTCTTTCTAATGCAGAAGTTTTTCTTGGTGCTTCTTCTGATTCAATAACTATATCATTTAATTGATTTTCAATATATGCCATACAGTCATGCATAATCTCATCTGTTTCGCCACCTATTTCACTAATAAGATTTTGTATATCTTTTTCTTCCATTAGTGATAATAACAAGTGTTCTAAAACTACATATTCATGATTACGTTCAGACGCATATCCCATTGCCCTATCAAGGACTTCTTCAATTGGATCAAACTCTTCTGCCATATTGTCTCCATATTTTCTTTTGTTTACGTTTAGCAATGTCTAGTGCTAACTTGGAAACCAAAGTATCGTAAGTTATACCGTTTAGGTGATCAGTTTCATGTTGAAATATTCTTGATACCATTCCTTCTAACTTTTCCGTTACCTTCTTCCCTATAGTATTTACATATTCTACAGTTACATTATCTGGACGTAAAACTTGTAACCACAAATCAGGGAAACTTAAACATCCTTCTTGCATTTTAACTAATTCGTTGCTTGTTTCAATGATTTTTGGATTAGTAATTACTGTATACGATTCTCTACTTCCCATAATAAAAAAACTCTTGTTAATGCCAACTTGTGGTGCCGCCAATCCAACACCATGACTTTTAATCATTAAGTCATACATTTCTTTACCATATTTTACTACATTGTCCATGTCTTCGTCAACACTTATTGTAGGTTTCTTTAATATATCTGCTGGTGCATAAACTAGTTCCATTATTTTGATCCTTTTAATTTAGAAATTAATTCTTTTTGCTCATCAGTTAATGTTGATGGTATAGAATAATTTAACTTAATGTATAGGTTTCCAAATGCTCCTGTAGTAGTTGGCATACCTTTTCCTTTAAGTCTAATTATACTATCTGGTTCAGTTAATGCAGGTACTATAACTTTTACTTTTCCAGCAAAATGATTTATAATAATTTCAGTTCCAGATAACGCATCAAATACATCAACATCAACTGTGGTATATAAGTCATAACCTTTTTTAGTATAATTTGGATGTGGATACAATGACAAGACAACATACAAATCTCCAGGACGCAAGTCTTGATGCTTTGCTGATCCTAGTCCAGAAAATTTAATTTGTGAACCATCATCTGCTGTTGTAGGTATTTCTACCTTTATGTTTTTATTTGATCCATCTGGCGTTTTTACTATTAATTCTTTTTGTGCTTTATTATAAATGTCATCTAATGAAACTGACAAATTAATTCTTATGTCTTGGTTACGCAAAGGTTTACTGTATCTTTGTCTATGTGTTTGCCTTCCTCTAAACGGATGATGATGACCAAAAAACTGTTCAAACATTGCTTCAAAGCCTTGTCCGCCACCCATGTTAATAACTATGTCATCAACTCCAGCATTAAATCCAAAACCAGCTGGTCCTTGACTCGAACCAAACTTACGTTGTAAATCATACTCTTGTCTTTTTTGAGGATCTTTTAATGTGTCGTGTGCTTCACTGATTTCTTTAAACCTTGTGCCGTCACCACTGTTTACATCAGGATGATGTTCTTTAGCCAACTTTTTGTAGGCTCTTTTAATCTCGTCCTGTGAAGCATTTGATTGTACACCTAGGGTTTTATAATAATCGCTCATAACTATAGTATATAACAGATTACAAGAAAGTCAAGTAATTATTTAGGTTTGTTGTTTGATTCTTCTGACTCAATGTTATACTCTTCGTAGTACTTTTTATATTCTTCTAAAAGAGTATTTGTTTCTTGAAGTTTTGCTCTTATTTGTGCAAAATTTTTGGCCAGTATTTCAAAGTCCTTATCAGTTAATCCAAACAATACAGGATCAATACCTGCCGCTTCTAACTTCTTGAAAACTTCATCTGCATTTTCTGAATTAATAATAATCCATCTAACCTCTTCCATTTCTAATGGCGTTGGCATTGGATAATCTAATTTTGCTCTTGGTTCTTCAACTGAAAATATTTTTATTTTTTTCTCTCCAAACCCTGCTGAACAACCTGTAAGTAAAAGAGCAAACAATGATACTAATATAATCTTATTCATATGGTACGTAAGAAGGATTTGCTAAAGCCGGACACTCTGGATTGATTTCCGATCTTTTAGTTGCCTTCAACTCCTTTTCTGTGTGTGGTGCACCTGAAGCCAATTCAATACATCTCATTGCATTAATGGCACCTTTGTTGATAATTCTTTCAACTGGACCTGGCTTTTCAATTGCAAGTTTACCCACATCTCTTTTTCCTTTATTAAATCGTTTGTCTAATTCTTTTAAATCTGTTTTAAGTGTATTAATTAAAACATTTAATTGTTTATTTGATTCTAATATTGCTTCAAAATCTTTCTTTTGATTTTCTAATAATTCTTTTTGTGATGCAATACTTTGTTCTAACTGCACTTGATTTGCTTTTAATGTGGCATTATCGGCTCTTAATTTATTCACATAGATGGCTCCCCCAGCAATTGCTGAGATAATCAGTGCTGTAAAAATTAATTTAAAGTACCCAAACATTATTTTACCTTTCTGTGAACTTTATCACAGTTTTCTATGTATTTACTATAATCACCAATGCTGTGATCTACAAATCCGTCACCTACAGTTTTATTAAAGATACTTGCTACACCATCTTTAAACATTCTCCAGAATTTAACTGCACCAATTCTTATTTCATGTCTACGATCAATATAGCAAAATTTACCAACGTGTTTGAATCCCATAATTACCCATGGAACTCTAGTAACTAAATCTCGTTGATTTCTAAATCTCCACACTGGACATTTAATTGTTTTTATAAATTTTCTATTACCAACTCTAGGAGATCCATAAGTGAAACATCCTCTTGCAAATGTGCCTAAACGTGAAGCCGCAACTGTTGCCGCCGCCGCTCCTAATGAATGTCCTGTTGTATAAACTTTTTTAGTTTTGCCTGTTTCTGGATTCACACCGTGTTTAAAAAATATTACTTTGATTTGATCCCAAATTTCATCAACATAGGTTGCAAAACCTGTGTGTACTCTACCACCTTCCCATGCTGGTCTTTTCCAAAATTTCATATCTGAAAAAACATCTTTCATTTCTGTTGGCTGTGTGCCTCTAAATGAAATTATAAATGTTTCATCATCCCATAGCACGTATGCTTGACTGCCATTTCTATCAACATATTCATATTTTAAATGATCCATTTGTTGTTTTCTTAAAAAATGTATAAATGCTTTTGGTGTATAATAAGCCGCACCACTTAATAAAGAAAAGAACAATGCGGTGTCTTTGTCAAACTCTTTGGTTACAATTTTAAGTGGCCCAGACATGAGTTGCTCCATTCTGTTTGCCTACTCTAGCAATATGATTCATTCTTTTAATTACTTCATTGTAGTAACCTTCTGGTTTACCACCGCTAATCATAGTTGCTCCACCACCTGATTTATCAACTGTTGTTGGTTCTTCTGGTGATAATTTACCAATGTGTTTTTGTAACCATTGTGTTGTTTTTGCTATAAATTCATCTATTGGAAATGGATGAGCTTCTTCTAAATCAGTTGTATAACCAAGTTCATCCATTACCATTCTCATATTTGCGTTAGCAAGAGAGAGATCTAGTTCAGGTTTGTAATCTGGATTTGGCTTAGGATCTGCATCATATGGATAATCTGCTTTATATACATCTGGATGATATCTATCACCAGAATCAACAGATGATCTCCACATACCATCCTTGCCTTTAGCACCTGCTGAAAAGCTCATGCTTTCTTGTATTTTCTGAACTAGCTCTCTAAATCTCATATTAACCTCTTGTTAAAACTTGGTATGCACCAAAGGCAATAGCGGCGTATGCCGCGATGTTTACCCAACTACCTAAAAATAAGATAATTAGACCAACAGCGATCAAACCTATACCACCGTGTGATGCTTTCTCACTTAATCTTTCTAAAAACCAACTCATGTTCATCTCCTTACTTTTTGTTTTCAAGTTTATCAAGCCTACTCTTGATATCCTCTATTTCTTTTGTTAACTGAGGGTGAACTTTTCTCCAAGCACCTAAGTCTTGATTAAGCCAAGTCCATCCGTATCTGTCACGAAAGAAATCAATTAATGCATCCCACTTGCCGTAAACCCACACAGCAATTCTAGTGTTACGCATATAAGCAATAAACAAAGCACCAAATATGGCGCCTGCTAATGCTGTCCAAATCCACAGTCTGTCTGTGAACATTGCACTGATCATTGATGTAATATATTCCCACATACTATTTGTACCTATATACTATTCTTCCTTTAGAAACGTCGTACGCCGAAAGCTCAATATCAACTTTGTCACTTTCTAAAATCTTGATATGATTTTTTCTCATCTTTCCACTTAAATGACCTATCACATCATGACCGTTATCTAATTTTACTTTAAACATTCCGGCTGGTAAAATTGACGTTACCATACCGCTCATTGTTATAATATTCTCTTTACCCATTAACCTCTGATTGCTTTTTTAATCATTTCTTCTGTTAATGAATGTGATCCACCTCTATAAAAATTCAAATTCCATTCTGTAATTGCTGTAATAGTTTTAATATCATGCAATACTTCTGAAACTGTTTTCATAGTGTTTTTATTTTTATCTATTTCTACAAACACCATGTAATTTCCATCTTCATCTGGACCAGGCGATACTTCTGTATCAATTACATCAATATAGCCTCTTTCAATAAATCTACTTAAATCTCTTGCAGGTTCTTCGTCTTTAGCATACAAGCCCATTACAAGGATTTCATTTGAATCACCACTTTTTGGTTCAAACTCGTCGATGCTAACTTTGTTTAAAATCAAATGTTGTAAATCATTTGGTCTTAAACCTTCATCTGTTCTATTCTTGATCAGTGAGTAAAGCTTCATCGTTTAATCCTTCCTCTTGTCCTTGCTGTTTTGCTTCTTGGTCAGCAACTGTTTGATCTGTTTGATCTACATCTAATTCTAAATTAAAGTTTTCTAAAAACTTCTTAGGCATTTTAACGTTAACTAACCAAACAGGAACTTCATCAACTTTTGGTTTACGTGTTCCTGGCTGATAGTCATCATATGACTCAACTTTGCGTGGAGACTTATAACTATCTTTTTTATAAGATACTTTACAATCATAACCTAATAATCTTTGTCCGCCTGACGGATCTGGCATTTCATTTAATGGGTACATTAGAGTTGTTTCTACCCAATACCTACTGACTTTAGGACCTTCAACAATTTCGCCTTGATCCCAATTTTTATAGGTATATAAACCCATTTCATCTAATGCTTTTTCAAATTCAAGTAATGCGTCCAAAAGGCTAGTGCTTTTGTGTACTGCATAATGATTGTCAACTATCTTATCTGCTTCCATAACAATTGTATTTATACTATTTTAAAGCTGATTCGTCTAGTTTGATCAACTGCTGATATCCGCCAATATTTTCGCCATCTATAAAGATCTGTGGCATTTGACGTAAATGTGGGTATTCTCGCATGAATTTTTCACGTACATCTGGCTCTTCAACACTGATTTCTTCATATTGAATGCCTTTGTTGTTTAACCATGTTTTTGCCATTGTGCAATATCCACATAAATTTTTAGAATATAAAACTACTTTTTTCATTATTTTCCTTCTACGTTAAATTTAAATTCTTTAAGTGTTACAGGTATTGTTAGTTTTTTGCCATCTCTCATTACAACAACTTTTACTGTATCACCAATATCATTATACCATAATTGCTTTATAAGGTCAAGTGAAGTTATTATTTCTTCTCTATCTACAGATAATATAATATCACCTTTTTTCAACCCAGCTTCATAGGCCGCACCATCTTCTGGCGTATCTTCAATTATTACTATAGATTTTATTCCTTTATCAAGCAATTCTTGACGTTCATCTTTAGTTTCAACAGTTGTTACATGAATACCAATTGCTGGATACGTAACAAATCCTTGTTTTGTAACTACACCATCAGCATCATATTCTACAGTATTCATAATATGTCTAACTGAACGTTCTGCTAAAACTGATGGTAACGAAAATCCAACTCCAGCAAATGACCCAGTTTGTGAAAACAATAAAGTATTAACACCAATAACTTCTCCATGCATATTAAACAAAGGACCACCTGAGTTACCTTGGTTAATAACTGCATCTGATTGATTGTAAACAATCATTGGAGAACCTGGCTTTTGCCTATGTGTATAACTAATAATTCCTTTTGTAACTGACCATGGCATACTCATACCGTGACCAATTGCAATAACATCTTCACCTAATCTTAATTTTTCACTATCACCCCATTTTACATAATCAGTTGGTAGTAATGGATCAATTTTAATTACAGCAATGTCAGAAATTTCATCAACACCTATAATTTGTGCTTTGTCAAATTTTAAAGGAGATGACCAATAATAAATTGTAAGTTCTGATGCTCCGTTAACCACGTGTGCATTGGTAACAATGTATCCTTCGTCATTAATAAAAAATCCTGTGCCTACTCCACGAATTGGAACTCCACTTGGCGGCATAAGTCCACCAAAGTTATTTTCATCTGGCTCTATAGTTGCTCGTTGTTCAATAAAAATATATACAACTGATGGTATAACTTTTTCAACTACGTCTGCTGTACCACTGAATAATGAACTTTTGTATTCAAAAGTATTTGGATTATTGTCATCTTGATTGCCTGCAACTGTGGTTGGAATTGCTAATAGTAGTAATACTGATAGTACTGTTAATAATTTTTTCATGTTAATCCTTAAAACTGCCTGCATCTAGTGACAAATCAGAAACCATTTTCTGTGTTGCCTGTACCGGTTGGCTAATCTTAGTTGACTCGTTTATCAACATTTGATTAAGTTCGCACATTATCGATACGGCTTCTTCTCGTGTAAGACGTATTTCGTTACTATGAGTTTTTTGTAAATTTACAACTCTTTCGCAGAATTTTTTTACGTGTTCGTAGTTTGCCATTGTCGTCTTTCTCGCTTTTTATTATTTATGTTAATTTGCATTTCCATTTCTGAATTAAACGGACCTGCAAACGACATGGCATTTTCAATTAAAGTTTGCATTTTGGGGTTAAATGATGGAACCCAACCTTTGGGAAATTCCACGCAATAGTAACCCGCACAATGCCTAACCTGCGATTTAGACGTTTTTGTATAGGTTGGTAAATTATTTTTTACTTCAATATTAAATGGTTTAATCTCTGTTGGATATCCATTTACATCAAATTTTCCAGCTTGTGGCTGTTCTAAATTTTTTTTATTTACAGACAAAGGATCTGATCCTAAAAAATCAATCACTTCATCATATGTTTGAAATTCTTTTTTGTTTTGCTCTAACAATACCTGCCATGTACTAGATGCTTTACGCATGGTTCCAACTTTTTGCTCATTTTGTTCAAGTATCCAAAATGAATCTTTAATTATTTGCTTGGCTTGTAGCACGAGGATATCCTGCGTTTAAATATTGAGCATGATCAGTTGGCTGTTCAGATAATTTAGTTAATCCATATTTTGCACAAAATTTCATAAATCTAACACCAACTTGCTCAACGTGTTTTGGATTTTGTGCATCGTATATTTCTTTATAAATTTTTGTTTTAATTTCATCTGGTTGTTGTGTAAGATCAATTAACTTTTTGTTTCTTTCATAACATTCTTTTACTCTATGTTCTGTGCCATTATGATCTGTCCATCTTTGTAGCATTAAATTGTTCCACATAAAGCCTTGATTGTCTTTGTCGTTGAATGCTTCTTCTAATTTTGTTTTACGTACTTTTGGATATGCTGAAAATACATTATCACTTGCATCACCTCTCATGCACTTTTCAAATAACATCCAATCAGGATTAGGAGGCATCTTTGTTAAACCTGTTTTTTTATCTACAATAGGTTTATCTTTTTCATCATAAAAACCATTTACAGTAACAACTTGATTTGCTACACCATTGTACAAAGAAACATTTGGATTTATCAATTGATAAAAGTCTGAATCTGATGATATAATCACGTGTTTGTCATTTGGATGTGCCTGTGTCCAAAGTGCAATCAAATCATCTGCTTCTGATGTTGGCTCACGTAATACAGAACAATTTGTATTTTCTTTTACATAGGTACAAAAATCATCAAATGCTTCCCACCATATAACATCTTCTTCTCTTTCATTTACAGATTTTTTATCTATTGCAACTGCACGATTCTTTTTGTAAGGTTCATAGTAATCTTTACGCCAACTTCTACCTTCTAAACAGAATACAACGTGTGATCCTGAAAACATTGTGTTGGCTTTTTTAAGCGAATTAAAAAGTATATGAAATGCTAAACTGATCTTTGTATCAAGGTCAGTTCCTCTGCCTGAAACGTGTCTAGCTCTAAAAAATGTATTTGCTGTGTCAACTAAAATATATGTCACGAATATTCTACTTTACCATCTTCTAATGCTGTTTTGGTTACTTTCTCTGAGTCTTGATTCTTTTTCAATTCATCAAAAACATCTTGGTCCATAGTTTCTAATACAATACCTTTGCATAGATCATCAAACCATTTGTTAACTGTTTCATCATCTGTAATTCCTGAATACCCATTCTTACCTAACATATCAATAAAAGACTGATTCCAATCCAACTCAAAATATCCTTGCTTTGGATTGTTTGGATCAAAATGTGTGTTCAGTACAGTCACATAAGGCTTGCCATCTATGTCGGCTAGTTTTTTTTCTAATGCAACACCTTCAAGGTCGTTCTTTGCTTGAGCAATTTCTTTTTCTTTGCCTTTTAAGAACCAACCTTTAGGATTATACTTAAACGGTAGTTTCATCTTCATGTTTATCCTTGTTTTTTAGTTTTTGTTCTTGTTTTAATTCTTCTATTTGTTTATTGATTACTCTATCCATTGGAAACAAAATAACGTTGTCATATGCTATTGCTTTTATTACCTGTTTTAAATAATCTATATACTTCATTATATATGTATTTATTGATTCTGTCAAGTAGTCTTTCCAAGAAACTGCATACTCAACACCTTTAATTCTTCATTTGAAAAACTGCTTTTCCAAGTATTGGCCTTATGTGTTAATAACTGTATGTTGTCTGTTGTATATCCTTTAGTTGGATCTATTCTATCAATTGTACAAGATTGTGGATTACACCATTTGTTTTGCCAAGTTTTTCCTCCACGAATAAACTCTAAATCATCTCCTGTTATGGCACATTTCCAATTTTGCCGTTCTCCTATTTTATAGACATCAAATTTGGTTATTTCATTTGGCCAGGATTTTGATCCTCTATTTTTAGCACGACTAATATTTTGTTGTAAAAATTTTAATTTTATATTATCCATTTAACAATGAGCAATTGGATCATGTGTTAGATTAGACATTTGTTCTAATCTATTGGTTGGGTATTTGTGTCTATTTTTAAGAAACTCTTCACTTTCTATAATTTTTCCATCTACTAAAAATCCCCAAGTATCTACTTTTTTGCCCATAAAAAATATACTCCAACAAGGAATATTGTTACCATCTTTGTCTTTGGCTAATTCTAAATAGTGTAAATCTTCTGCTTTTCTAAATCTAATTGATCCTGGACCTCTCCAATGTTTCCCTTCAGGAGTATGTTCCCAATAACCACCTTTTAAAATAATTGCTCCCCAATTCCAAGGATGACTATGTAGTATAGGTTCATCACTCATCATTACTTTGTGCATAGTAATATTAAAAGGAAAATTCTTTCTATCTTTTAAAAACAAATAGTATCTTATAAGATACTCTTGAGAGTTATCTCTATTATAGATTATTCTTTTTCTATGTTTAAAAAAATCTTTTATCACATTACTTAATTTAAGTTCTTCTTCAATCACATCCATTTCCTTACTCTGTCAACTTTATCCATTTCACCTGGTTCAACTTTTTCTGGTACTGTGTATCCTTCTTGTGCTGAATATTCATCTAATTTTTCAACATCATCTTTTCTTTGTATTTTTTCTTTTGCATAAGTTATTAATTCACCTATACAATATATAATAAACACAATTAAACATAATACAAGCATAGCCATTGTATAAACTAATTTTGATAATGTTTTAAATATATCTAACTTACTATATTCTACTGATTTATCTTCAGCTTTAAACCATAGTTCTTTTATTTTAGATTTCATTATGTTCCTATTGCATTACCAAACAAATAAACGTGTACTCTTGCCGCAACATTATAACCTCGTTTAAAGGCCTTTTCTGCTACTTTACCAGCACCTGCTATTTGCTCTTCTTCTCTAGCACCTGTTGGCATAACCCATATTGGCCAGTCAACACCTGCTTCTTTAAATTGTTTAATTACTGATTCCATTTCTTCCCATTCTCTGTCATCTGGACCTACCACAAACTTTAATTGTCCTTTATCAGAAAGTTGTCTATACTCTGCAACTGTTTCAGGTTTAATTGCTTTTTCAGGCTTCTCACCTGATACTGTAAATAATTTAGGACTTACACTAAAAAATATTTCTGTGTCTATTCTGTTTACCCATTCTTTAAATGGCTCTCTAATTTTTTGTGTACCGTTTGTTTCAAATGTCATTGATCCAGGCAAGTTACCTTGTCTTTCAAGTTCTTCATATATGCCTATGGTTGCTGTTTGACCTGTTACCATTAATGGTTCACCACCTGTAATACATAAATGTTGTCGTTGTCCTGTAACAGGATGTAAAAATAATCCTTTTGGATTACTTTCATTTTTCATTATATCAATTATTTTATTCGCCATCACACTTGGCGTTTCTTGGCCCATCAAGTCTTTAAACTTTTTTGCCCATGTATATGATGAATCACAACCTTTATCCCACACAGGCAAGTCTTCAACTTTTTTTACTGTTGATACATCAAAGTTTTCAAATGGCAAATCATATGTATCAGGATTTGTTGGATCTATCTGTCCAAACCCATTACATTGTAAATTACATAAGAAAAATCTAATCCATGCTGTTGGAACACCTGTATAATGCCCTTCACCTTGAATACTGTGAAATATTTCTGAATAGTAAAACTTTTTTTCTATAGTTTTGCTAAATTCATGTTTTGCCAACGTCATATAATATTCTCCATTATGCAACTATTATATAGTATTTAGGCAATATGTCAACCTTTTAAATAGGCCAACATTGTGTCCACATCTGATACTTCAAACGGATCAAAATCATCACCTTTGTCATTTTTTCCAGGTTCTACAAACATTTTCATAATGGCACCATTTTTAATTAATGCTGAATATCTCCAACTTCTTTGGCCAAATCCTAAATGTTCTTTGTTTACCAACATACCCATTTCTTTTGTAAAATGAGCATTTCCATCTGGAATCATTTTGACGCTTTCACACCCAAGATCTTTTGCCCAACTGTTCATTACAAATGCATCATTAACACTGATACAATATACATCATCTACATAGTTAAGAAGTTCTTTGTATTTTTCTTCATAACCTGGTAAATGTGTAGAAGAACAAGTTGGAGTAAATGCTCCTGGTAAAGAAAATAAAACCACAGTTTTGTTTTTAAAATAGTCATCAGTTGTTTTGTCTTTCCAACCATATTCACCATCTTCTTTTTGAACTCTAGTTTTAAACGTGACTTGTGGTACACGATCTCTATACATTTCGTTTACTACATTCATTTGTCTTTTCCTTTTTTCATGTTTTCTGCTTGGTATGGATCATCTGGATATGCACGTCTTACACCTTTTGGTCGACCTTTTTGATCTCCAAGTGTTCTTGGTATAAAATGTACGTGTGGCCAAAATATACTTTGACCCGCTGACTCTCCATGATTCATTCCTAAATTAAAACCATCTATCATTCCATCTCTAACCATTTCAGTTCCTTTTCGATATGCTTCTTGAAAACATAATCCAATCATACCTGGAGCATCTTTAGTTTTTGGGATAAACAATAAATGACCTTCTTTTGTAGGATACTTATCTTCATAAACAGCAAAGCATGGTTCATCATGCACTGGGTTTCGTTCTGCCCAAACTGTTTCTTTAAATTCTTTTGGATTTGTGTTTACTGCCTCGTTTGCCCAAGGATATGGTTCATCTGACCATCTGTTGTTCATATTGCCCACCATTCTTCCCATGGAAATACTATCCATTGAGGATTTTCGTTTTTGTTAATAAATTTTGATACATAATCAACATCGCCAAATTTACTTGGTTCATTTTCAACCAATACTGCAAATCTAATATTAGCAGGCCAATTAATTTCACCTGTCTTTTCCCAATCTTGTTTTATCCAAGCAAGTGTATCACCTGTATCATTAATATCATCTACAATTAGAATCTTTTTACCATCAACAGCATCTTGAGCCATCCATTTGTTTGACTCTGGTTCTACTGAATGATCACGCAATTTGATTTCTAGTGTATGCATAGGTACTTGGTAATAATGGCTCAACATTGTTGCTGGTGCTAAACCACCACGTGTCAATCCAACCACATAATCAGGTTTAAAATTATCTCCATCTACAGCAATTTGCTGTACAATGTCAGATATCATATCTTCTACATTTTCCCAGTTGTAATATTCTTTTTTCATACAGGCATCATTTGTATTGGTTTAGTTTCTTTTAATTTTTTTTCTTCAGCACTAGTAATTGTTTTAGTTTCTTTTACTGCAACTTCTTTTAAATATTCATCTTGTAAAAGACTTTTGTGTATAAAGAATCTTTCCATCTTTTTAGTATAATGATTCCATTTAGTACCAACATCTGTACCATCAGATAATGTAATTACAAAATCTCTTGATAAAAACCAATCATATATTTGTTGACAACTAAATCCAAAACGTTCAGGTTGTCCGTCAACCATTTCTAATTGTACAATTGGTCTTTGTGTTACTATTGTATTTTCTGCACCCATTACTACAGGAAATTCATAACCTTCTGTATCTATTTTAATAATATCTACATTTTCAAAATTATATGAGTCTAATGTTTTAACATCTACTTTTATTTTTTCAGGTTCAACTGTTCTTCTTCTTTTCTTTCCACTTGGTAAAGGTACATCAATATTTTCAATATGATTATGTCCAGCATTATCTTTTTTAATTAATATTTCAAAAGACCCAGGCGTATCACCTAATCCATTATTGTAAGTATTAATATTTCCTGTAACTTCTAATGAAGC